>Ga0172372_10008289_pt1 | contig 13751 bp, 10 predicted proteins | sample LakKiv5m_2_FD_114544 | JGI IMG/M metagenome (GOLD analysis project Ga0172372, IMG submission 114544) | Freshwater microbial communities from Kabuno Bay, South-Kivu, Congo - kab_092012_9.5m | ecosystem: Environmental > Aquatic > Freshwater > Lake | place: Democratic Republic of the Congo...
GGCGTGCCGCTCGATGCCTCGCGCGCCGACGGCGGTGAGGTGCGCGACGCCGCGCCGGGCGACGCGCGCATCGATGGCGCGGGACCGCGCGACGGCGCCGCACGCGACGGGGCGCCGCCGAGCGACGGCGCCGTGACGACCGATGCCGCGCCCGCGATCGACGCCGGCCCGCCCTGCCGCGGCGCCCCCTACCCGATCATCCTGCACCACGGCTTCTTCGGCTTCTCCGGGCTCGGCCCGCTCAACTACTACTTTCGCGTCGCCGAGACGCTCCGCGCGCGCGGCGAGACGGTCGTCGAAGCGGCCGTCGATCCCTTCAATTCCTCGGAGATCCGCGCCGTCGACCTCGCAGCGATCGTCGACGAGACGCTCGCCTCGACCGGCGCCTGCAAGGTGAACCTCATCGCGCATTCACAGGGCGGCCTCGACGCGCGCGTGCTCGTCGGCAGCCTCGGCTACGGCGACCGCATCGCCTCGATCGTGACCGTCGCGACGCCGCATCGCGGGACGCCCGTCGCCGACGCCGTGCTCCGCATCGCGCCGGGCTGGTCGCGCCCGCTCCTCGACTTCTTCGCCTTCCTCGTCGGGCGCGTACTCAGCGAAGCGAGCGACGACGCAGCGCTCTTCGCCTCGCTCGAGTCGCTCGCGGAGGCCAACGCGCCCGGCTTCGACGCCGCGAACCCGGATGACCCGCGCGTCGATTTCTTCAGCGTCGCCGGTCGCTCCAACCTCGATCTCGGGCGCGACGCCTGCGCGGGCTCGCTCTGGCCGAACCCCTCGGCGCGCGACGCCATCGACCCGCTGCTCTCCGCGACCGGCGGACTCCTACGCGGATCCGTTTTCGACCCGCAGCCCAACGACGGCCTCCTGACCGTCGCCTCCGCGCGCTGGGGCACCTTCCTCACGTGCATCCCGGCCGATCACTTCGACGAAATCGGCCAGATCGCCGACGTGGTCCCCGACCCTTCGAGTCGCTGGGACCACGTCGATTTCTACGTGAATCTGATCGACTTCCTGCGCAGCGAAGGGCACTGACGCCGGGCGTTGCGCGGTGGCGCGGGCCGTCGTGACCCGCGCGCCGCGCCGTGACGCTCAGAGGCCGTCGAGGTCGTCCGAACCTTCGCTGCTCTCCCCGCCGCCGCTCTCGTTCGCGCTCGAGTCCGGGTTGCCCGAGTCCTCACCGCCGGAGTCGCCGCCACCCTCGCCCGACAACTGCGGGCGCCAACGCGTGCGCACCGCATTCCACGGCCCGCCACCGGTCTCGGCGTCGTCATGGCCCCACTCGCCGAGCAGCTTGTAGCCCTCCGCGTCCTTCACGATGCGGAAGTAGCCGCGCCCACGGTTCACACGCGGAACCCCCGTGACGAGCTCGCGCCGCTCCGTCCACGTGAAGCGCATCAGGTCACCCTGCGCCGTACCCTCGATGCGGCCGCGCCGCTCGTTCTTCGTGTACTCGCCCACGATCGTCGAGCCCGTCTGGACCAGGTCCATGCGCCCGTACTGCGGCGAGTTCCACACGCCTCCGAACTGGCCACCCTCCGGCATCGCGCCGGGGGTGAGGGCCACGCGCCCGCCACCGCCACCGCACGCCGCGGCAGCCATCACGAACAGAGCGAAGCTCACGAGCGTACGAATCGGCGATCGCATCCGGTCATCCCTCCACGGCAGACGCTGCCGCCGCGGGAAGATAGACGATGCGCCGCGCGGGCGGCAACGACCAAGCATGCGCAGGGCCCAGAGGTTTGCCGCATGCGGATCCCCCCGATAGAGTGCGCGCGTCGCGTGTCACGCACCACGAGGAGCCCGATTTGACGCAGTCGCAGAAGGCCTGGCACGCGATGGACGTGCAGGCCGTGAGCTCGTACTGGGAGTCGGACCTGCGCGCCGGTCTCGCGAGCGATGAGGTCCAGGCGCGCCGCGCTCGCCTCGGCGAGAACCGCATCCCCGAGCCGCCGCGGCCGAGCGCGATCCTCCAATTCCTCTCGGGATTCGCCGATCCGCTCGTCGGTGCGCTCCTGGTCGCGGCCGTGATCGCCGCTTCCGTAGCCATCAGCGAGGGTGGTAGCGCCCCGTGGATCACGCGGTTCAGCGACACCATCGCGATCCTGCTCATCGTCCTCATCAACGGCGTGCTCGGCTTCCTCCAGGAGCGGCGGGCCGAGCAGGCGCTCGACGCTTTGCAGAAGATGGCCGCCCCCAACGCGAAGGTGCTGCGCGACGGCGTCGTGGCGGTGCTCCCGGCGGCCGCGCTCGTCCCGGGCGACATCGTCGAGCTCGAAGCCGGCGACAGCATCCCGGCCGATCTCCGCCTCGCCGACACGCGCGAGTTCGCCGTCGAGGAAGCCGCGCTCACGGGTGAGTCGACGCCCGTCGAGAAGAACGCCGCGCAGTCGCTCGCCGAAGAGTCGACGCTCGCGGAGCGCGCGACGATGGCTTACATGGGCACGAGCGTGACGCGCGGCCGCGCACGCGCGCTCGTCGTGCAGACGGGCCCCTTCACCGAGCTCGGCCGCATCGGCGCACTCATCCGCGCGACGGAGCGCGAGGAGACGCCGCTCGAGCAGCGCCTCGAGCGCTTCGGCAAGCAGATCCTCGTCGCGTGCCTCGCCATCAGCGTCGCGCTCTTCGTCATCGGCATCCTGCGCGGTGGTCAGGCGTGGACGGTGTTGCTGCTGACCGCCGTCAGCCTCGCAGTCGCCGCCATCCCCGAAGGCCTCCCCGCCATCACCACCATCACGCTCGCGCTCGGCATGCAGCGCATGGCGCAGCGCGGCGCGATCGTGCGCAAGCTGCCCGCCGTCGAGACGCTCGGCTCCGCCACGGTCATCTGCTCCGACAAGACGGGCACGCTCACGCAGAACGCGATGACCGTGCGCCTCGTCGAGACGGCCGACGCGCTGCTCGACGTCACCGGCGAGGGCTATGCGCCCGCGGGCCGCTTCGAGCAGAAGGGCGCCGCCGTCACCGCGCTCTCACCGGTCGTGACGCGACTCCTCGAGACGAGCGCGATCTGCAACGGCGCGACGGTCGACACGAGCGGCGCCGTGCCGAAGGTCATCGGCGATCCCACCGAGGCGGCGCTCGTCGTGCTCGCGCGGAAGGGCGGCGCCGAGCGCGCGGCACTCCTCGAGGGCGGCGAGGTCGAGCGCGAATTGCCCTTCGACTCCGACCGCAAGCGCATGAGCGTCGTCGTCCGTGATGCGCAGGGCGCACGCCGCGCGCACGTGAAGGGCTCGCCGGACATCCTGCTGCCCCTTTGCACGCACGTGCTCCGCGCCGACGGCCGCGTGCCGCTCGGCGCCGAAGAGCGCGCGCGTCTCATCGCCCGCAACGAAGCGCACGCGAGCCAAGCCCTCCGCGTGCTCGCGCTCGCCGACCGGGACGATCCGGACGCGTCGGATCCGGAGTCCGGCCTCACCTTCCTCGGCTTCGCGGCCATGATCGATCCGCCACGCCCCGAGGTGAAGGTCGCCGTCTCCGACTGCCACCGCGCCGGCATCCAGGTCGTGATGATCACGGGCGACCACAAGCTCACGGCCGTCGCCATCGCGCGCGAGCTCGGCTTCTGGCACGACGACTCGCTCGCGATGACGGGCGAGGAGCTCGAGGCGACGGACGACCAGCAGCTCATGGGCAACGTGCACCGCGTCGCGGTGTTCGCGCGCGTCACCGCCGAGCAGAAGCTCCGCATCGTCCGCGCGCTCAAGCGGCGCGGCAACGTCTCGGCAATGACGGGCGACGGCGTCAACGACGCGCCCGCGCTCCGCGAGGCGAACATCGGCATCGCCATGGGCAAGGGCGGCACCGACGTCGCCCGCGAGGCCGCCGACATGGTGCTCGCCGACGACAACTTCGCGACGATCGTGCAGGCCGTGCGCGAGGGCCGCGCGATCTTCCGCAACATCAAGAAGTTCATCTTCTTCCTCAACTCCTCGAACGCCGGTCTCGTCGCCGCCGTCATCGCGAGCACCTTCTTCGACGACACGATCCGCTTCGCGCTGACGCCGTTGCAGCTGCTCTGGATCAACCTCGTCACGAACGGCCTCCCCGCCCTCGCGCTCGGCGTCGATCCCCCCGTCCACGGCCTGATGAGCGAGCCGCCGCGCCCCGTGAGCGAGGGTCTGCTCTCCCTGAAGGATCTCCTCGCCACGCTCGCGGTCGGCGTGGTGATGGGCGGCGCCGCGCTCGGCCTCTACCTGCTCCCGGACTACGCGCCGCAGATCTTCCCCGCGGGGCTCTCGCGCGACGAGATGCTCGCGCACGCGCGCACGATGGCCTTCACGCTGCTCGCCGTCTCCCCGCTCTTCCACGCGTTCAGTTGCAGGAGCGAGTACGAGAGCATCTTCAAGGTTGGCCTCTTCAGCAACACGTTCCTCCTCGGCGCGGTCGCAACGAGCGCGGGTGTGCACCTCATCACGCTCTTCGTGCCGCCGCTGCACGGCATCTTCCGCACGCACTCGATGACGAACACCGAGTGGGCCGTCGTCCTCGGGCTCGCCGTGCTCCCCGTCCCGCTCTTCGAGCTGTGGAAGCTGCTCGGCCCGAAGCCGCCGACGCCGCCCCGCGCCTCCGTGGTGCCCGGACCCGCCTGACGCCTCCCGCTGCAGGCGCCGTCACGCTTTACCCTGCGGGCGCCGTCTGATAGGAACGAGGCCCGTTCACAGAGCTTGCGCGTTCGACGCGCGGAGGAGTCGATGGCCAACCCGCACATGGTGATGTACGAGGAGGAGTTCAACCAAATCCAGGCGATCGTCGATCGCTTGGTGCGGGACGCGAACTCCAAGGTCGTGTTCATCATCGACAAGAACGGCCAGCTCATCGCCGCGAGCGGTGACTCCGATCAGATCGACACGACCTCCCTCGCCTCGCTCACCGCCGGCAACATCGCGGCGACGGGTGGCATGGCGAAGCTGCTCCGCGAGAACGACTTCAGCACGCAGTTCCACGAGGGCGAGCGCAGCAACATCCACATTCAGCTCGTCGGCAATCGCGTCATCCTCGTCGTCATCTTCGACAACAAGACGTCTCTCGGCCTCGTCCGCCTCCGCGTGAAAAAGGCGAGCGAAGAGCTCAATGGCATCTTCGAGGCGCTGATGCGCAAGGTGGCCGACCCGACGCGCGAGGCGCCGTTCGCCGAGATCACCGACGACGACATCGACAACCTGTTCAACGACTGAGTCGCGGAGACACGACGATGAGCTTCATCAACTATCTCTCGCGCGAGATCAACTGCAAGATCGTCTATTACGGGCCCGGCCTCTGCGGGAAGACGACGAATCTTCAATACATCTACAACAAGACGAATCCCGACGCGAAAGGCAAGATGATCAGCCTCGCGACGGAGACGGAGCGCACGCTCTTCTTCGATTTCCTGCCGCTCGCCCTCGGTGAGATCCGCGGCTTCAAGACGCGTTTCCACCTCTACACCGTGCCCGGGCAGGTGTTCTACGATGCGAGCCGCAAACTCATCTTGAAGGGCGTCGATGGCGTGGTGTTCGTCGCGGATTCGCAAATCGCGCGCACCGAGGCCAACGCCGAATCCCTCGCAAATCTCCGCACGAACCTCGCGGAGCAGGGGTATTCGCTCGACAAGATTCCCTACGTCATCCAGTACAACAAACGCGATATGCCCGGCATCGCCCCCGTCGAAGAGCTCCGTGCGCTGCTCAACCCCACGGGAGTCCCGGAGTTCGAGGGCGTGGCGTCGACGGGTGTCGGTGTCTTCGAGACGCTCAAGGCCGTCGCCAAACTCGTCCTCACCGAGCTGAAGCGCGGCGGCGGCGGCTGACGCCGTATCCCGCCCTCCCCCGTCGGGAACTCCGCGCTACCCCAACGAGTCAGGCCCCCCTCACGGCCTTGGAGAATCCCATTCTCCGCGCGCCGGCGGGAGTGGGAGCCGCTGCATCAGGGAGCGTGAAGCAATGAATCCAACTCTCCCCGCTGGTCGAGCGCGCGGACGTCGGTGAAGCCGCCATAGGGCCTGCCGCCGATGAAGATTTGCGGGACCGTGCGTTGCCCCGTCGTCTCGACGAGCCAGCGTCGCTTCGCGTCATCGCCCGTCACGTCGATCTCGCGAAACGCGACGCCCTTCTTCCGGAAGAGCTGCTTTGCCGCGACGCAATAGGGGCATGTTTGCGTGGTGTAAATCTCGACGTCAGCCATGCGTGCTGTTCTGGGGCTCGCAGGAGCCGCGGACAAGCCGTATACCGCGCCCGTCCATGACGTCGCACGCGCTCGAGGCCTCTGCGCCCGGCTCCCCCTTCGCGCACCGCGACTACGCCGTGTTCCAGGCGTCTCGATTCTGCGTGACGGTCGCCATCCAGATGCAGGGGTTGGCCGTGGGCTACCACGTGTACCGGCTCACGGGGCGCGCGCTCGATCTCGCCTTCGTCGGGCTCGCGCAGTTTCTGCCAGCGTTCGTGCTCTCGCTCGTCACGGGGCACGTCGCCGATCGTTTCGACCGCAGGCGCGTGCTCGCCATCGCCGGGCTCGTGCAGGTGCTCGTTTCCGCCGCGCTCGCTGTCATCGCGTGGACGCGCTGGGGCGGAACTCCTGCCATCTACGCCGCGCTCGTGCTCGGCGGCACGGCGCGCGCGTTCGCCGGGCCGGCGGGCAGCGCGCTCATGCCGACCCTCGTACCCGGCCCCGTGATGCCGCGCGCCATCGCGTGGAGCTCGACCATCTGGCAGATCGCGACGATCGCCGGGCCCGCGCTCGGCGGGCTGGTGTACGGCCTCGGTGACTCGCCGACACCGGTCTACGGCGCGTGTCTCGTCGCGGAGCTCGTGTCGACGGTCGGATTCCTCGCCGTGCGTCCACGCGCGCAGGCCGCGCGGGGCGGCGGCGCGACCCTCGACGCGCTGCTCGCCGGCGTGCGCTACGTGCGCAGCAAGCCCGTGCTGCTCGGCGCCATCTCGCTCGACCTCTTCGCGGTGCTGCTCGGCGGCGCGGTCGCGCTGCTGCCGGTCTTTGCGGATGCCGTCCTCGAGGTCGGAGTGAACGGGCTCGCGTGGATGCGCAGCATGCCGGCCATCGGCGCGGCGTGCATGGCGCTGCTCCTCTCGACGCGCCCCATCGCGAGCCGCTCCGGGGCGTGGATGTTCGCGGCGGTCGCGGTGTTCGGCCTCGCGACGATCGCCTTCGGGCTCTCGACGGACTACCGGCTATCGCTCGCTGCGCTCTTCGTGATCGGCGCGAGCGACATGGTGAGCGTCTACGTGCGCCAGACGCTCATCCAGCTGCGCACGCCCGACGAGATGCGCGGCCGCGTGAGCGCCGTGAACCTCGTGTTCGTCGGCGCCTCCAACGAGCTCGGTGAGTTCGAGTCGGGGCTCGTCGCGACCTTCTTCGGCGACGGACCGCAGGGCGCGATTCGCGCGGTGGTGGTCGGGGGGCTTGGCACGCTCGCCGTCGTCGCGCTGTGGGCCCGGCTCTTCCCCGCGCTCCGCAAGGCAGACCGCCTCGACCTCGGCGGTTGAGCGCGCGTCAGAAGCCGAGCCAGCTCCGCGCGTCGAGCGTTCGCGTGCCGCGCCGCACCTCGAAGCGCAGCGGCGACGCGCTCGTCGTGCCGAGGCGTCCGCCGCGATCGACCGCGTCCCCGACCCGCGCCTCGACCGCGTCGAGGCCACCGTAGACCGTGTAGTGATTGTCGCCGTGATCGACGATCACGAGCCGACCATACCCCGGCTGCGCACCTGCGAAGGCCACGCGCCCCGCGGCAGCCGCACGCACCGCACTCCCCGGGCTGACGCCGAGCTCGAGCCCGCCATCGCCGCTCGCCGCGGGGGAGATTTGCAGCGCGCCCGCCACGGGCACGCCGAGCGCGCCACGCAACGCGGCGAACCCGCCGCCCCGCTCCGACTCGCCGACGACGCGCAGCGTGCCGTAGCCGAGCGCCGCTTCCTGCGTCGCGCTCGAGGGCGGGGACATCGGCGCGAAGATCGGTGCTGCCCACGACGCGACGGCGCGCTGCGCCCGGCGTGACTCGAGTGCGCGCAGCTCGGAGCGAGCGCTCGCGAGCGCCTCGGCCGCCTGCGCGATCTCCGCACGCAGCGAGTCGCCCCGCGCTTGGAGGGCTCGGACCTCGTCGGCGTCGCGCTTCACCATGCGACGCAGGCGATCGACCCGCGAGAGGTGCGTGAGCACGGCGTCGAAGCCCCCCGCGATCGGCAGCATCCCGGCGCGCGTCAACCGATAGAGCGCGCGGGCCCGCAAGCGAAGACGCGCGGAGGCGTCACCTCGGCGACGCCCGATCGAGGCGATGTCCGTTTCTGCTCGCGTCGAGCGCGCCGTCTCGACCTCGATCCGCGCGCGCACCCGCGACGATTCGGGATCCGCAGCGGTCTCTTCCGCACCGGCCTCCGCCGTCCACGCCGATTGCGCCCGCGCGACGGTGGGGGTGAGCGCGCAAGCAGCGAGCGCCGCCGCAAGCAGCATCGGCGAGACCTCGAGACGTGCAGAACGCGAGCTGGAACGAGGCATGACGGGGTGATGCACGCGGTGCCTCACACGGCGAGATAGCGACGAAGCGACACGGCGCTCGCGAGCACGCCCGCAACGCCACCCCCGAACGCGATCGCGAGCGCGACGCCCGGCGCGAGGAAGGCCACGCGCACGCCCGTGAGCGCGGCCACCGTGCCGTCGAGGGGGCCACGGAGCGCAAAGAACGCCGCGCCGAGCAGCGCGAGCGCGAGCAACGCAGCCACGAATCCCTGAAGGCCACCCTCGACGAGGAAGGGCCCGCGGACGTAGCCGTCGGTCGCACCGCAGAGCTTGAGCACCTCGATCTCGTCCCGGCGCCCCGCGACCGCGAGCCGGATCGTGTTGCCGACCACGGCGAGCACGCACACGAGCACGAGGAGCGCCGCACAGAGAGCCGCCGTTTGTCCCGCTGCGACGAGCGAGGTGAGCCGCGCGAAGAACGCGCGGTACGTTTCGACGCCCTCGACGCCGCTCACGCGCCCGATTCGCGCCGCGATCTCCTCCGCGCGCTCGCCGCTCGTCCCGAGCCGCAGCGTCAGCTCCACCGACGCCGGGAAGGCATCCGCAGCAAGGCCCGCGAGCTCCCCGCCGAGGTCGGCGTCGCGCGTGAACTGCGCGCGCGCTTCGGCGGACGAGAGCGACACGGCGCTCTCGACCTCGGGCAGCGCCGCGAGCGTCTCGCGGAGCCGCTGCGCGTCGGCCTCGGAGACACCATCACGAAGGTAGATGGTCATGCGCCCCGAGCGCGACCAGCGCTCCGACACCGCCGAGAGGTTGGTCATCGCGAGCACCGCCGCCGCGAGACACAGGAAGGCGACGACGAGGCTCGAGCTCGCAACGACGTAGAGCTTCGCGTCTTCGCGCATGCCGCGACGCGCGCGGAGGAAGGCCGTGTAGAGGTCCATCGCAGCAGCTCCTTCAGCCCGGGACGTGTTGCAGGGAGACGAGGTCGGCACCGTCGAGCGCCTCGCGCGCCGCGAGGCCGTGCACCGCCTGCGAAGATGGTGTCGCGTTCGTGCCCGTGCGCGCTGCCGCGTGGCTCCCCGCCCAGACTTCCCCGCCGCTGCGCGCCTCGAACACGCGTCCCTCGTCGATCACGACGAGACGATGCGGCCGCGCTTCGAGCAGCGAGTGGTCGTGCGTCGCGAAGACGACGGTGATCCCCGACGCGTTGATCTCTTCGAAGAGCGTGAGGATGTCGAGCGCGAGCTGCGGATCGAGGTTGCCGGTGGGCTCGTCGGCGAGCACGAGCGCCGGCTCGGTGACGATCGCGCGGGCGACGGCGACGCGCTGCTGCTCGCCGCCGCTGAGCGTCCCCGTGCGGTGCCCGCCGCGTCCGGCGAGACCGACGCGCTCGAGCGCCTCGGCGATGCGCGCACGCACCACCTTCTGCGGCATCGAGAGGATCTCGAGCGGCACCGCGACGTTCTCCGCGACCGTCCAGTGTGGGACGACCTTGAAGTCCTGGAAGACGATCCCGAGGTTGCGCCGCAGGAACGGAATCGAGTCGCCCGTGAGTCGCGCGATGTCGCGGCCGCAGAAGAGGATCCGCCCGTCATCGACGGTCAGCTTCCTGTAAATGAGCTGCAAGACGGTCGACTTGCCCGCGCCGCTCGGCCCGGTGACGAAGACGAACTCGCCACGATCGATGGTGAGATTCGCGCCACGCAGGACGGGGCGATCGCGGTCGAAGTACTTGTAGACGTCCTCGAGCACGAGGATGGGTTTCTCGCGTCCCGCCGCGTCGACGCGGTTCCCCGCGCGAAAGAACGAGAACGGCCGCGCGCCCGTCGGCTCCTGCGCGGCGGTAGGCGGCTGCGGACGCGGTCCCCTCGTGATCATGTGACGACGGTTACCAAAGCCGCCTCGCACGACCAAGAAATCGGCACGGCGCAGCGCGTGGCGCCGCCCGGCTGTGTCAGTAGGTCGGCACCGGATCGACGCCCCAGGCCGTGTGAAACACACGGTCGAGCAGCGGCTCCGCGCGCTTCGCGTGCGGGGAGAACCCCCAGATGGCTTCTTGCGAGACGTCGTCGAGGCTCGCGTAGTAGCGCCACACGAAGAAGCCGCTGAACCACGGCTCAGGCAGGAACACCTCGAACACCGCCGCAAGCGCGCGCGCCTGCTCGTGCTCGTCGATGACGACCTCGGTCATGTCGTCCGGCCAGAGCCACGGCTGCACCGCCGCATTCGCGCGTGTCGTGTAGCCGACCTCGACGAAGAGCACGGGCATGTCGAGCGCGGCGATCGACTCGCGCACGAGATCACGGGCGCGACGCGCGCCCTCGACGTATTCGCCGTAGCTCGCGCCGTCGTGGTCCGCGAGCGGATAAAAGGCGTTGATGCCGACGAGATCGAGCTGATCCCAGAAGAGGACGCCATCGACCTCGTCCCAGTTCGCGCTGTAGGTCAGCAGGCCGCTGAAATGGGCGCGGATCTCGGCGATGAGGCCGCGCCAGTAGGGACCGAAACGCCCCGACCAACTCTTGCATTCGACGCCGATCGAGAGCGCGTCGGCGCCGGCGGCCTCGGCGTCGCGCGCCCACGCGAGGACGAACTCGCGATACGAAGCCTGATAGGCGGCCCAGCGCTCGGGGCTGCCCGGCTCGATCTCGCCTCGCCAGCCGCCCGTCTCGACCCACAGATGCGGAATGACGAGCACCTTCATCCCGTGCGCATGCGCCTGCGCGATCATGCGGCGCACCGCGACGCGGTTGTTGGCGTAGGGCGCCTCGAAATCCATGAGGATCTCGGTGCTGTCGAGGGCCCAGAGACGCCCGAACGGCGTGAGGCTCACCCACGTCACGCCCAGGCGCTCGAGTTCCGAGAGCAGCGCGTCGCTCTCCTCCGTGCCGTAACCGCGCCCGGGTTGCTGCGAGGACTCGATCGGCCCGATCGTCACGCCTCGGATCGCACCGTATGCCGCGTGCTGCCAGCCGAGGTGACCGCGGGGCATCGCTCCGCGAGACGGGACGGGTGCGGGCAAGGCCCGGGTCAGCGACTGTGCCCCCGCTTGCGCGGCCGACAGGTTCGAAGAGATGGCGAGACAGATCAGCGCGAAGCCCGCCACACGCGCCCAACGACCGCGCTCCCATTGGCGCGTCAGCACTCGCAGGCGCGCGCGGGCACGCCGGGCGATGTCGTTCACGCGTCCGCGCTCATGGCGGCGAGAAGAACGCGGAGATCGTGAAGTCGGAACTGGCGCCGCCCCACGTCGCCTGCTCGACCTGCACGAAATACGAGCCAGCGGCGAGCAGCTCGTCCACGGCCGCGGTCGGGTCGCCGGTTCCGCAGCGGACCTCGGTGCCGGAGCACCCCGAGCGTCGGAGGACGAGCTCCATGCTGCCGGAGCCACCTACGCGGGTGAGGATGAGGCTCACGCGCTGGGGCTCGGTGAGCGTGAAGCGGTAGAAGGCGTCGGCTGACCCACCACCGCGGCACGAACCGCCGGGCGCGTCGTCTTCGAAATCCACGAGCGTGCCGCTCGCGCGGGTGAAGGGCGCGACGAGTTCCGACGCACCCACACACGAGTCGTTGGCGGGCACGGGCGTCGGCGGCAGGAAGCGCACGCTCGCGCTGATGTTGCCGCTGACGGCCTGCGTCGCGACGAGCACGTAGTAGCGGCCCGGCGCGAGGCTGCGGAAGAGCTGTGTGCCCGTTCCGTCGGTCGAACGGCAGCGAAGTTCCGTGCCCGAGACGCCGCACGAGGTCTGCAGGGCGATGATGTCACTGAAGCTGGTCGTGCTGGTCGTCAGTTCGACGTCGCTCGTCGTCGCCACATCGAACATGAAGTACGCGTCGCGGTAGCCCGAGGTGAACGACAGGCAGCTCGCGCTGCCATCGAGGTCGAGGCCGGCCGCCGCCACACGCCCCGTCGCCGTCGTGATGTCGACGGGGGAGACGCATGTGTCACCCGCGGGAGGCGGGAGCGGGTCGGTGATCGCGACGGTGATCGACCATCCGCTCGAGCTCCTTTCGGCCGACTCGACCTGGATGAAGTAGGTGCCGGGCGGCAGCGCGCGGCGGCGGATCCGCGGCGCCGAGTCGGCGATGCAGGTCAGCGACGCGGCGGCGGACGTGCAATCCGTGGTGAGGTTGAGGTAGGTCGTGGGCGTCCACATCCCGAGCGTGCTCGCGGAGATGGTGACGTCCTTCGGCGACGTGATCGTGAAGGTGTAGGCCGCGTCCTTCGTGCTCGACGAGCCGTTGCACGGGAGGCTGTAGTCGTCCTCGACTTCCTCGAAGCTGCCCGAGAAAGTGCCGCCCGCCGAGACGTCGAAGGTCGCCCGCGTGCACTGATCGACCGCCGGGATCGCCGTCGGGGCGGTGATCCGGAGGTTCAGGTCGAAGGCCTCCGGCGAGATCGTCTTGACGATGATCGCGTAGTCACCTGCCGGCAGGCTACGGATGAGCGCGGACGGCGCGCTGCCGCCGTTGCACTTGAGATCGGGGCCGGTCGCGCACGACGCCAGCGGACGAATCGCAAGCGCGCCGCCGCTCGCCCCGGACGCCGTCGCGCGGACGTCCTTTGGCTCGGTGAGCGAGAAGGTGAAGACCGCATCCGACGAGCCGCCCGTGCAACTGAGGGTGTAGTCGGAGCGCAGGCCGCGCGTCGATCCGGAGTACGTGCCGGCTCCGGGCAGCGCCACCGCGGTCGCGCCGCACGTGTCGTTCGTGGGCGTGCACGACGTGTCGTTGTAGTCACGCTGGCCATCGCAATCGTCGTCGCGGCGATTCGTGCAGTTCTCCGTCGCGCCCGGGTAGATCAGCGTGCCGAAGCGCGGGTCGTCGTCGCAGTCTTCACCGCCGCAACGCCCATCCGTGTAGCCGTCGCCGTCGAGGTCGCGCAGCGTGTACGTGCAGCCGGTCGCCGTGTCGCACTCATCGACCGTGCACGACGACTCGTCGTTGCAGTAGAGCGGGGCGGAGGGACGGCATCCACCGACGAGCGGGTCGGGATCGCAGATCTCGAGGCCGTTGCAGGCGTCGCCGTCCGAGCAGCGATCATTCTGCGGCATCTGGAAGCAGGCGTCCGTCTCTTCGAGGCACGCGGCCTCGGTGCACTCGACGGTGTCCGTGCACGGGTCGGAACCGGCGACGCAGACGCCGGCCTCGCAACGCTCGATGCCGTTGCAGAAGCAGCCATCGTCGCAGCCGCCGGTGCGGTCACACGGCATCCCGATGGTCGCACCGCGACCGGCGCTCGTGCAGGTATCGACCGTCGCGTCGGGAAAAGAGAACAAGTCCGGCGCGCCCCCATCCACCGACCC
>Ga0172372_10008290_pt1 | contig 13748 bp, 9 predicted proteins | sample LakKiv5m_2_FD_114544 | JGI IMG/M metagenome (GOLD analysis project Ga0172372, IMG submission 114544) | Freshwater microbial communities from Kabuno Bay, South-Kivu, Congo - kab_092012_9.5m | ecosystem: Environmental > Aquatic > Freshwater > Lake | place: Democratic Republic of the Congo...
GAACTCGGCGCCGAACTCATCGTCACCGGTGTCCAGCCCAACGGCACCAACATCAACGCGGACTGCGGCTCCATGCATCCATCCGCCCTCTGCAGCCGCGTCCGGGAGTACCGCGCCGACCTCGGCATCGCCCATGACGGCGACGCCGACCGCGTCATCCTCTGCGACGAGAATGGCGTCCTCATCGATGGCGATGACATCCTCGCCATCTCGGGACTCCAGATGATCCGCGAAGGCACGCTCCGGAAGAAGACGGTCGTCGCCACCGTCATGTCCAATGCCGGTCTCGATGCCGCCATCCAGGCTGCCGGGGGCTCCGTCATCCGCACTGCCGTCGGTGACAAGCACGTCATCGACCGCATGCTCGCCGATGACCTCAACCTCGGTGGCGAACAGTCCGGTCACCTGATCTTCCGTGACCACAGCTCCACCGGCGACGGCCTCGTGGCGGCCCTCCAGATCCTGTCGGCGATGAAGAGCCAGCAGAAGCCGCTCTCGGAACTCGCCAATTGCTGGAAGCGCTTCCCCCAACTGGTTTCCAACGTCCGCGTCCGCGAGAAGCGCGCGTTCGAGGAACTGGAAGACGTGCTCAGCCTCGTGGCCAAGGCCGAAGCCGAACTCAAGCCCCTCGGCGGCCGCGTCCTCCTCCGCTACTCCGGCACCGAACCCAAGGTCCGCCTCCTCCTCGAAGGCCCCGACCAATCCACCCTCGAACGTCACTCCCGCATCATCTGCGAAAGCCTCAAGCGCCAGATCGGCGCCTGACGCCCCCTGTAGGCCGGGTGCCCTCACGCGGCGGCCATCCCAAATCCCCTGTTCCCAGGCCCCGTCGAATCCCAACGGGATTCTGGCGCCCAGCCCAGGGTCGCCGAGCTTGCGAGGCTACCCTGGGTCAACATGCCGTCCGCACCCAACCGCAACGCGGTTGTGGCTTCCTTGACCCTTCATCACTGCGACACCTACGAATCTCCGCGTCACGATGGCCACAACCGCGTTGCGGTTGGGTCCGCATCCATCGGAATTCCCAGGGTTGTCCTCGTTCCTCGGACCAACCCTGGGCTACGGGCCGCAACGCCGTTGGCGTTGCAGGCATCTGGCATCTGGCATCCGGAATCTGGAATCTGGAATCTGGCAACTCACCTCCCGGCTTGAATCCTGGAACTGAAACCTTCGAACTTCCCCCATGCTTCCACCGGGCAAATCCCCTCGTCCCCTTTGGTACGCCACCATCACTTGCGTGCTGACGGCAACTCCGGCGTTCGCGTTGGACATCGTCATCAATCCCGGCAGCGCGCTCTCCTCCAATCCTCAGGCCCTCGCCGCCTTCAATCGCGCCGCCGTCCAGTGGGAGGCCCTCTTCTCGGACCCGGTCACCGTCACCATCGACGCCAACCTCATCAGCATCGCCGACTCAAACGTCCTCGGTCAGGCGTCCTCCGTTGAACTCTTCGACTTCTTCAACACGGTCCGGGGATTGATGATCGCGGACGCCGGCCCAACCGAACCCGCCCTTGCGTTCCTTCCCACCGCCGCCCAGTTCAGTGCGTACATTCCTCCCGGGTTCAGCTTCTTCACCTCCGCAGGGCAGCCCGTCATCCTCGGCTCCAAGGCCAACTTCAAGGCCCTCGGCTACAACGCCGCCAACCTGGACACCCTCTTCGGAGCGAGCGACGCCAACATCGAGTTCAACTCGAATTTCACCTTCGACTACGACAACAGCGATGGCGTCACTTCCGGCACCGTCGACTTCGAGTCCGTCGCCGCCCACGAGATCGGCCACGCCCTCGGTTTCCTCTCCATCGTCGACCGGGTCGACACCCTCGTCGGCAGCAGCCAGACCGGGGCCATCGCCCCGTTCACGCTGGATCTCTTCCGCTTCCGGACCGCCGACCAACCCACAAGCCTCGCGGACTTCACACTCACCCCTCGCAGTCTGCTTCCCCAGGACCCCAGCCTCTGGTCCGACTTCTTCGCCGACTACAATTTCTCGACCGGCGTGGCCGTCGGCGACGGACGCCAGGCCAGCCACTGGAAGGATGACGTCATCACAGGAAGTTACATCGGCCTCATGGATCCCACGCTCACCTCGGGAGTCATCGCCCCCATCACCCAGGCCGACATCCGCGCCCTCGGTTACATCGGTTGGAACGTCGTTCCCGAGGCTTCCACCGCCGCTGCCGCAAGCCTTGGAGCCCTCTCCACCCTCGGAATCCTCGCCGTACGCCGCCGCTCCAAAGGACGTTCCCAGTCGCCAGATTCCAGTTTCCAGTAGCAGCCGAGGTAGGGAGTTCAGCCTTCAGTGCGTGCGATGCCGATCCTGATCCCGATCCGTCGAGGCAATCAGGCTCCTGCAACGAATCCCAACGGGATTCTGGCTCCCAGCCCAGGGTTGCCGAGCTTGCGAGGCTACCCTGGGTCTTGATTCCGTCCGCAGCCAACCGCAACGCGGTTGTGGCTACCTCGATCCCGTCGCGATTGCGGAACCCATGGGTTTCCGCACCGGGATGGCCACAACCGCGTTGCGGTTGGATCGGCATCCACCGGAGTTCCCAGGGTTGTCCTCGTTCCTCGAACCAACCCTGGGCTGCAAGCCTCAACGCCCTTGGCGTTGGGAACTGGCGACTGGGAACTGGCATGTGGAAACTCCCCGTGAACGCCACGTGCCCTCACGTGGCGCTGACTTCAAACCCGAACCTTCGCCCCCCCTGCGCCGGGTGAGGGCACCCGGCCTTCAGGACGGGCGTCTGGCATCTGGAATCTGGGAACTCCGCTGAAATCCTGGAACTTTCTCCACTCCCGTGAGTCTCACCCTGCGTCCCACGGGGATCTGCGGGTCCACCCGGGTTTTTCATTCCACTCCACGATTCCAAGGTCGAATTCCTCGCCGAAGCCCCCCAGCCTTTGTTTCTCGCATGAGCACTCCTCCCGCCCTGCCGTCCCGTCCCGCAGCCGGAACCGATCCTGCCGTGCCGGTCGAGGCCATCCAGCGCCTCACCGCCCAGCGCCAGGCCATGGTCGACCAACTCGGCCGCGCCATCATCGGCCAGCGTGAGGTCATCGAGAACGTCCTCCTCACCCTCTTCGCCGGCGGCCACACGCTCATCACGGGCGTACCGGGGCTCGCCAAGACCCTCCTCATCCGCTCCCTTGGCCGCGCCGTCGATCTCGGCTTCTCCCGGATCCAGTTCACGCCCGACCTGATGCCCAGCGACATCACGGGCACGGATGTCCTCGAGGAAGACCACGAAACCGGCCGCCGCAAGTCCGTCTTCATCCCCGGCCCCGTGTTCGCGAACCTCGTCCTCGCCGACGAAATCAACCGCACCCCGCCCAAGACGCAGGCGGCCATGTTGGAAACCATGCAGGAACGGCAGGTCACCGTCGGCACCAAGACCTATCCGCTCCCCCGCCCGTTCCACGTTTTCGCCACCCAGAATCCCATCGAACAGGAAGGCACCTATGTCCTCCCCGAAGCGCAGGCCGATCGCTTCATGTTCTGCATCAACACCGGATACCCCACCCGCGCCGAGGAGGAACAGGTCGTCCGCGCCACCACCGGCAACGATCTCCCCGACCTCCAACCCGTCATCAACGGCCCGGAACTCCTCGAGGTCCAGAAGCTCGTCCGCGCCATGCCGGTCAGCGACGAGGTCATCCGCTACGCCGTACAGCTCGTCTCCAAGACCCGCCCCGACGAATCCGACGCCCCGGCCTACATCAAGGAATTCGTCCGGTGGGGGGCCAGCCCCCGCGCCTCCCAATACCTGATCCTCGGGGCCAAGGCGCGCGCCGCCTCCACCGGGAAGCTCTGCGCCGATTTCGAAGGCGTCCGTCACGTCGCCCGACAGGTCCTCCGCCATCGCGTCCTTCCCAACTTCAATGCCCGTGCCCAGAAGGTCGGAATCGAATCCATCCTCGACCGCCTGCTGGACGAGGTGAAGCCGTCCGCACGCTGAACCGGTCCGCCCATCGCGCCTCCCTTGAATCCACCGGCTCCACTCGCCCTCGACGCCCGCACCCTCGCCGCCGCGGAGGATCTCCCCCTCCTCGCCAGCATCATCGTCGAAGGCTTCCTCGACGGGCTCCATCGCAGCCCGTTCCTCGGCTATTCCACCGAATTCTCCTCCTACCGCCAGTACGCCCCCGGCGACAACCTCCGCCACCTCGACTGGAAGGTCTGGGCACGCACCGACCAGCTCTACATCCGCCAGTTCGAGGACGACACCAACCTCCGCTGCCAGATCCTCCTCGATACTTCGGCCTCCATGGATTTCGGTGCCGAACCCGCCAACAAGTTCCGCTACGCCCGGATCCTCGCCGCTGTCCTCGCCCAGCTGATGGTCCGCCAGCGCGATGCCCCAGGCCTGATCCTCTTCGGCCCCGACGCCCGTCAGGCCCTCCCCGCCCGCGCCTCCCGCATGCACGCCATGGAGGTCTTCGCCCTCCTCGCCAATGCCCAGGCCGGCGGCAAGACCCATCTCGGACTCGACCTCGCCGGCATCACCCAGACCTTCGTCCGGCGCGGCCTCGTCGTCGTCATCTCGGATTTCTTCACGGACGAAACCGCCACCTTCGACCTGCTGCGCAACCTCCACGGCCAGGGTCAGGAGGTCCTCGTCTTCCATGTCCTCGCCCCCGAGGAGCTCGACCTCGCCTTTGACGGCGAGTTCATCATGGAGGATGCCGAGACCGGCGAGGAGATCGTCATCGACGCCGAATCCGCCCGCGCCGGCTTCAAGACCCGCGTCACCGAGTTCTGCGACCGCATCCGATCCCAATGCCTCAAGCTCGAGGCCGACTACCAACTCCTCCGGACCGACCAACCCCTCGACGCCGCCCTGATCCGCTACCTCGAGAAGCGCGCCTCGGTCTGACCGCCCATGCCTTTCCTCCTCTCCAATCCGCTCCTGCTCGCCGCGCTCGCCGGAATCGGCATCCCCATCGCCGTCCACCTCCTGATGAAGCGCAAGCAGGTGCGCATGCGCTTCAGCACCGTCCGCTTCTTCGTCCAGGACGAGCCCAAGGCCCGATCCAAACGAAAGCTCCGGAACCTCCTGCTGCTCCTGCTGCGCCTCCTCGTCTTCGCGCTCATCGTCCTCGCCTTCACCCGACCCTACCTGCCCCTCGGCGCCGGGGCTGGCCGCCGCAACCCGAAGCAGGTTGTCGTCGTCCTCGACCGTTCCCTCAGCATGCAGGCCCGCGATGGCGCTGGCACCCGATGGGAAACCGCCCGCAACCGCATCCGCCAACAGCTCGACGCCCTCACCTCCGCCGACCGCGTCGCCCTCGTCACCACCGCCGCCCGCACCGAGACGGTCACTCCGTTCTCTCCACCCTCGGTGGTCGCCGCCAGACTCTCCGAGCTCACCCCCACCCACACCGCCGGAGACCTCGCCCCCGGACTTCGCGAAGCCGTCCGACTCCTCACCCAGGCCGAACGCGGACCCGATCCCTCGATCCTCCTCGTCAGCGACCTCCAGCGCGACGCCGTCCAGAGCCTCGACTCTGCGCCAGTCCCACCCGGGATCGATCTCCGCGTCGTCGCCATCGGCGACCTCCTGACGCCGAACCTTTCGGTCGCCGACCTCCGCCTCGACTCCGGCGAGACCAACCGCCCCTTTGCCACGATTGCCAGCCATTCGGACGAACCGGCGAAGTCCCTCGAAGCCCGCCTGTCCGTCGACGGCAAACCGGTATGGACCCGGCCGCTCTCCCTTGGCCCCGGCGCCTCCACCAACCTCGCCCTCGACCTCCCACCCCTGCCGCAGGGCTGGCACCAGGCCGAGGTCCGGCTAGCCCAGGACGACAATCTCACCGCCGACAACACACGCACCGCCGTCTTCTACGTCCCCCCGCCCATCCGCGTCCTCCTCGTCGAGGGACGCCGAGGGGTCCGCAGCTTCGAGGAGCAATCCTTTTTCCTCGCCGCCGCCCTCGACCCCAACGCCGGCTCCACCAACGCCACCCCGAACCGCTTCCGCGTCGAGAAGGTCGACCCCAGCCAACTCGCCGCCCGCCTCGCGCTGGTCGCCTCCTCCCAGGGCGCCGCCACCAACCTCGCCGCCCGCATTCCCTTCGACGCCGTCTTCCTCCCCGCCCAACGTTCCCTGCCTCCCGGCGCCCCGGACGCCCTCGCCCGCTTCGTCCAGGCCGGCGGCGGCCTCGCCCTCTTCGTCAGCCCCGAACTCGTCCCCGCCACCTTCAACAACACCTTCGGCGATCTCCTCCCCGCCCAGCTCCTCCGATCCGAATCCGCCGAGATCGAAAGCCCCTGGCGTCTCGGCCTCGTCGATCGCTCCACTCCCGTCTTCGACGCCTTCAAGCTCCCCAACAGCGGCAACCTCGCCATCGCCGAGTTCCTCCGCCGCTTCGTCCTCGAACCCGCCCGCGGCGTCTCCGTCCTCGCCCGCTTCGATGACGGCATGCCCGCTGTCCTCAGCCGCACCGTCGGCTCCGGCCGCGTCCTGCTCATCAACACCTCCCCGGACAACACCGGATCCGACTGGCCCAAGCACAAGACCTTCGTCCCTGCGATCCACGGCATCGCCCGCCACCTCGCCGGCCGCACCGATGACCGTCTCCTCCTCGCCGGCCTCGCGGTCACCCTCGGCGACGAGGCGGAACTCCCCGCCCCAGCCGGCGAATCCTCCGGCCGCAAGCTGGTCGGACCCGACGGCCGCGAACGCCCTGCGCCCCCCGAGGAAGCCGGCCTGATCCACCTCGAACCCGATCTCCCCGGCGCGTGGTCCCTCCACGAAACCAACCGTGCCCCGCTCCTCCAACTCGCCGCCCAATTGCCACCCTCGGAATCCGTCCTCGAATCCGCCCGTCCCGACGAGATCACCCGCCGCATCCCGCGTCGCGATCCCGCCGCCGCGGGCGACATCGCCGTGGAATGGACCGGCAACGACCGCCAGCGACTCGAGTACTGGCGGCCCCTGCTCCTCGCCGCCATCCTCCTTCTCCTCGCCGAAACCATCGTGGCCAACCGGTCCACCACCTGACGCCCACGCCATGACTCCCATCTCCGATCCCATCGCGCGCGAACGCCTCGAAGCCGCCGCCCGCCGCAAGGACCACGCCCGCCGCCGCCGCGTCCTCGTCGGCACCGTCGCCAGCATCGGTGCCGTCCTGCTCGCCTGCGCCGCCCTCGACGACGCCTTCACGCTTCCCCGCGCCGCACGCTGGGCCGGCCTCGGCCTCTGGATCGCCGCCGCTGCCTGGGGTGCCTTCCGCCTCTCCCGCGTCCGCCATACCCCGACCCGCGTCGAGGAAGCCGCCCAGGACGCGGAGAGCCTCCGCCCCGATCTCGGGTGCGAAGTCTCCACCGCCGCGGAATACGTGTCCGGTGCACGCACCCCGACCCGCGAATACGAACCGGAGATTGCCGCCGCCCTCCAGCAACGCGCCTCCCTCCACCTCGCCACCGTCCAGGTCCCTTACGCCCGGGCCCTCGTCCGACCTGTGTTGTGGGGTGCTGCCGCCATCGCCGCGGCCATCGTCGCCTTCGCCCTGTTCGCCCCGGGCGGATTCATCTCGCTCCTTCGCGCGACGGTGCCCTGGTCCAATGCCAGCCACACCCGGATCCGCCCCAGCCTCGGCAACGTCGAACTCGCCGCGGGCACCCAGTTCACCCTCACCAACCAACTCGGCGGACGCATCCCGCGCGAAGCCCGCTTCGAGTTCCGCGAGGATGGTTCCAACGCCTGGCAATCCGTCGTCCTCCCCGTCAACGAGCGCACCGCCCTCCACCCGATCACCGTCACCAAGTCCATCGTCTGGCGCGTCGCTGCCGGCGATGCCGTCACCCCAGAGTTCCGCCTCGATGCCTACACGCCTGCCGCCGTCCGAGCTCTCGCCATCCGGATCGTCCCACCCGCCTACACCCGACTTCCCACCATCGAACAGCGTTCTCCCGACATCACCACGCTCCGCGGCAGCCGCGCCCTCTTCCGGCTCGACCCCAACGTTCCACTTTCCACCGCGGCCCTCCGTTTCACCAACGGCGTCGTTATCCCACTGACCCGCGTCACCAACGATCTCTGGTCCGCCGAACTCACCGTTACCAACGACAACGCCTACGCTTTCGTCCTCGCCGACTCCCGCGGCCGCCCCGGACTCGACCGCTCCCTCCATCGCATCCGCGCACTCCCTGACGAAGCGCCGAAGATCGAGATCACCCAGCCCGGCCAGGACATCCGCGCCAATCCCACCAACACGGTTCCGCTCCGGATCGAGGCTTCCGACGACTTCGGCATCGCCTCCGCACGCCTCGTCTTCCACAAGCTCGGACAACCGGAACGCGAGGTCGCCCTCGATGTCTCCGCCTTCAAGGACGGCAAGCTCACCGCCGCCGCCGCGATCGCCCTCGCGCCGCTCCAACTCCGCGAATACGAACTCGTCGCCTACCACGCCGAGGCCCGCGACAACAACGTCTTCGACGGACCCGGCATCGGCCGCTCCGCCACCTTCTTCATCGAGGTCACCGACAAGGTCGCGCAGCCCACGCCCAAGACCCCGTCGCAGGGCAAGTCCGAGAAGGTCAACCTGCTCGCCATCCAGAAGCAGATCGTCGCCGACACCGCCGCCGCTCCGGACGCCCCCGCCGCCAAGTCCCGTGAGCTCGCCCAGCGCCAGCGCGACGCCCTCGAGTTCGCCCGGCTGTACCAGACTTCCCTCGCCCAGAACGGCGCGCCCATGGAAGCACAAGGTCTGATGAATGCCGCCGTCGAGAACATGGAGAAGGCTGCTTCCACCCTCGACCAGGCCCAGACCCGCCAGGCCGTCCCGCCCGAGGAGGCTGCCCTCGCCGCCCTCTACCAGACGGTGCGCGCCATGCCCCAGCTCCAGAACCTCCCCACCCGCCCCCAGCCCCCGCAGGCCCAGCAACCGCCCCCGCCCCCATCGGTGCGCGTCGTCCTCGAGGAAATCCAGAAGAAGAAGGACCCCGAAGCCGACCAGAAGGAGATCGAGGCCGCCCTCGCCGAACTCGAGGAGATGGCCGAGACCCAGGCCGATCTCGCCGCCGCCGCCGAAGCCGCCACCAACGACGAGGCCGAGGCCGAACGCGAGACACCCCCCGGAAACGACCGCAACGAAGGCTCCGGCCAGGATCCTTCCCAGTCGCCTTCCAAGTCCCAGGCCTCGAAGCCCGCCCAAGCCGCCGCACCCGCCAAAGGGAAGGGTAAGGGTCAGGGTGAGGGCACACCCAAGGATCAGACTGATCCGACTGATCCGACCGATCCGACCGATCCCTCCGATCCCTCCCAGCCCCCCCAACCCCTCCCCCAACTCGCCCCCAAGCAGGACGCCCTCTCCCAACGCGCCCTCGAACTCGCCGAACGCCTGAACCGCACGCTCACCCAGGGCCAGCGCGCAGGCCAGAACCCGGCCGAAGGCCTCCGCAAGACCGCCCAACAGATGCGCCAGGCCGCCCAGGCCATGCGCTCCAGCAATGCCGGCGCCGCCAATGCCGCTGGCGCCAACAGCGGTGCCGGTCTCCAGTCCACCATCGCCACCCTTGAACGGATGCTCGAAGGCCGCGCCACGCTCTCCGACGTCTCCGCCGAGGAAGCCCCCGCCCGCTACGAAGGGCCCATCTCCGATTACTTCCGTCGCCTGTCCCGCGCCGAGTGATCCCGCACCCAGTCCCCATGACCGAGTTCTCCCACCCTCCCGACTGGCGCTGGATCACCGGCCTCGCCGCCGCCGTCGTCCTCGTCGTCGGACTCAGCTACACCTTCGCCCGCGGACGCGGCGGCCCCATTCCGCGAATCCTCGGAGCCCTCCTCCGGATCGCCGCCATCGCCGTCCTCGGCGTCTGCCTCCTCGACCCCCACCGCGTCCAGAAGATCCTCCACCCGCACAAGGCCCGTCTCGCCGTCCTCTTCGATGTTTCCCGGAGCATGGCCACTGGTGACACCCCTGGCGGCCGGCTCAGCGCCGCCCGGGACTGGACCGCCCAACACGTCACCCGCGGCCTGCCTGCAGGCGTCGAGATCATCCCGCTCACCTTCAGCGACACGCTCCGCCGCCCGACCAACAACAGCCCGCTCAGTCCCACCGGCAGCATCTCGGCCATCTCCGGCGCCCTCGCCTCGGTCATCGCCACGCCCAGCGACGAACCGCTCAGCGGCGTGCTCCTCCTTTCCGACGGCATCGAGACCACTTCCCAGGCTCCCGACGCCATCGCACGCCAGTTCCGACGCAAGGGCATCCCCATCCACACCGTCGCCGTCGGGACCACCAACGAGATGCGCGATGTGATCATCGAGCAGGTCCAGGTCCGACGCTCCGCCGCCAACGACGCGCCCACCAAGGTCGTCCTCGAACTGCGTTCGCCCGGCTTCAAGGGCTCGAACGTCGTGCTCCAGATCCGCCGCGGGAAGGACACGCTCGCCACCCGCGGCATCCGGCTCAACGGATCCAACCAACCCGTCGAGATCGAGTTCACGCCGCGCGGTACGGGCTTCCAGGTCTTCGACGTCGTCGCCAGCCCCACCCCAGGCGAATGGCTCGCCGCCAACAACCAGCGCAGGTTCGGACTCGAGATCATCGATCCTTCCCTGCGCGTGCTCTACATGGAAGGCACCCCGCAGAACGCCTCCAGCCCGATCCCGGAATGGAAGTACCTGAAGGACGCCCTGCAGTCCGACAAACGGATCAAGGTCTCGGTCCTCTACCGTCAGTTCGGCAACAACGGCCAATACCTGAACACCGTCGACGCCGATCCCCAGACCGGCGAGCGCGCCTGGCCTGTCGAACACCCCACGCAGGGTTTCCCAAAGACGCTCGCCAAGCTCCTCGACTACGACGTGGTCATCCATTCGGACATCCGACGCGACTCCTTCTCCGACCCGCAACTCGACGCCATTGCGGCCCTCGTCGAGAAGCACGGCGGCGGCTTCGTCATGATCGGCGGCAATTCCGCGTTCGGCCGCGGCGGTTACCACAAGACCGTCCTCGACCGGATCATCCCCCTCGCCATGGAAGGGGCCTACGACAACGAGGCCACGCCCACCCAACTCCGCATCGCTCCCAACGCCTGGACCCATCCGCTCGTCAACATCGGCAACACCGCCGCCGATACCCGCCGCATCTGGACCGAACGTTTCCCCACCCTCTACGGATACAACCGCGTGGAACGGGCCAAGCCCGGCGCCACCGTCCTCGGCACCGGAGACGACGGCGTCATCCTCCTCGCCGTCCAGGAAGTCGGACGCGGCCGCACCATGGCCTTCACCTCCGACACCACCCGCTCCTGGGGCCGCGATTTCGAGACGCTCTGGGGCGAACCCATCCGACGCGACCGCGGCTTCGACGAGGACAACTGCGACTCGCGCTACTACCGTTCTTTCTGGATCAACGCCGTTCGCTGGCTCGCCGCCGGCAAGTCCGGCCGCACCAACCAACCCGTCGTCCTCGAACTGTCCCAGGGCTACGGTTCCCCCGGCGACTCCGTCACGGCCACCGTCCGCGTCCGGGACAACGCCGAGCGCGAAATCCCCAACGCCGAGGTTGCCCTGTTCCTTTCCACGGGCGGCCTCAGCAACGTCGTCGCCAACGCCCGATTCGATGCCGCCTCCCGCACGTACCGCGCGACGATCCCCATGCCCGCCGCCGGCACCCACATCCTGTCCGCCGTTGCCACCACCCGCAGCAACCGCATCGGGGACGACCGACAACTCCTCGTCAGCGAGGTCATCGACCGCGAACTCGCCGACCTCCGGGCACGACCCGACCTGATGGCCTCGATCGCCCGCGCATCCGGCGGCACCGCCTTCAGCATCGCCACCAACCCGCCCGCGAATCTCGGAGCCACCCTCGCCCAGCTTCCACCCCCCACCGAGGAACTGCGCCGCACCTCCCTATGGGACAAGCTCCCCTGGCTCCTCACCGCCCTCGGCCTCATCAGCGCCGAATGGCTCCTCCGCCGCTGGCGCGGGTTGGCATAAAGCCCGGAACAATCAATAACTGAACTCAACTGGAATCCTTCGGGACTCTCTTGACTACAGAGCAGTCGCATCCATCCAAAAGCCTGAGACTAATTCCGGTCCTGCCGGCTCGAGGCAAGAAACTTCTCCGCTGCTTCTTCGCCCAACTTGTTTCGGAAGACCATATAAACCCTCATTCGGTAAGCCTCATCGAACTCGCTCTCACGCGTCGGCTCCTTTTTCAGGTCCTCCGCCAAGTCGGCTTCGAGCTTTGACAACTCCTTCGTGAGAAAGTCGCGATCCGCGGGATCGGGCCACGCGGGCAAATTGCTTATTGCACGTCGAAGAACTTCACGGACCGGCCCCGGGGGAGCGTGCCGCTGCATCGATTCGAGCCGCTGGATTGCTATTGGGACGCGGGCATGTTCAAGCAGCCAGTCCTGATACCAACGCAACAGGTCAAAGATGCCCTTGGAAATCTCTTTCCGCTCTAAAGGATCGCCACCCTGCTGCCGCAAGAAAAATTGAGACCTCAAGATGCTCTCAGTCGCGACACCCATCGCCAGGGCGAGCAAAGCCGGGTGCCAGTGCAGCCATTGCTGAATCAGTGCGACGATGAATGCGACGGCGGGGAGTAGCGCACGCGAAAGAAGGTAAAAGAGTCCCGGCCATGTCTTCGCTGCGGACAAGGCTTCCTTTCCAAAGGTTTCATGAACGCCCTGGAACCCCGCAAGGATCCCGAGAACGAAGCTCAGGAGTCCCCAGGCATAGTTCTCATAACCAAGACTCGCAGCGACACCTGCCATGCCCGCATCAGCTGACATGAACTCTCACGACTGAATGAAGCTTCGGGCCATTGCCGACCAAACGAACCTTATTCTCCTGCTGAAGCTTCCCAACGATTCTCTCGGCAGTCAGGTTCGGGATACGGGCGATGGCCGCCAATTCAACCACCGACATTGCACGCCGCTCCTTGAGAATCCCTAGAAGGAGGTCAACCTCCTCATTCTGGAGATCGGCTTTCTGAAGAACTTTTTCCATATGCCGAACTTTCGGTTCCTGAAATAGAGTTCCGCAAACCATCCTGGTCAATTGGAAGTTGCGGAAGCCTCGTCCTCAATCCAACCCACACGCCTTCTTCGCCCGGGCCAAGGTCGTCTGCGCGACCTTGCGGGCCTTCTCTGCTCCCTCGCGCAACACCGTGTCCACGTAATCCAGGTTCGCCGCGAGTTCCGCCCGACGCGCCCGCGCCGGCCCGAAGTAGTTCCAATAGTTCTCGAACAACGCCTTCTTCAGGTCGCCATACCCGAACCCACCCGCACGCAGCCGATCCTCGATCGACTGCGCCACCTCCGGTGCCGCCACCAGCTTCAGCAACTGGATCGCCACGTTCTTCTCGGCGTCCGGCTTTGGCTCGTCCATGCCGCGGCTGTCCATCGCGATGCCCATGATCCGCTTCTTCAGGACCTTCTCGTCGCCAAAGATCGGGATCGTGTTGCCGTAGCTCTTCGACATCTTCTCGCCGTCCAACCCGGGCACCACCGCCACCTCGTCCCGGATCCGCGGCTCGGGAACCACGAACGTGTCGCCGTAAAGCAGGTTGAACTTCACCGCGATGTCCCGCGTGACCTCCAGGTGCTGCTTCTGGTCGCGCCCCACCGGCACCACGTTCGAATCGTACAGCAGGATGTCCGCCGCCATCAGCACCGGGTACGCGAACAACCCGTGGTTCACCGAACCCACCGCCTCGTCGCCCATCCGCGCCACCTTGTCCTTGTAGCTGTGGCAACGCTCCAGCAACCCCATCGGCGTCAC
>Ga0172372_10008293_pt1 | contig 13746 bp, 22 predicted proteins | sample LakKiv5m_2_FD_114544 | JGI IMG/M metagenome (GOLD analysis project Ga0172372, IMG submission 114544) | Freshwater microbial communities from Kabuno Bay, South-Kivu, Congo - kab_092012_9.5m | ecosystem: Environmental > Aquatic > Freshwater > Lake | place: Democratic Republic of the Congo...
GTAACACATCATCATAGGATAGAGCTTCTTTCATTTTGTCCTCTTTTCTTGGCATTCAGGGCAATAGAGTCGTGTTTCTTTAGTTTCTTTGTAGACCTCTATAAACCATGTGTTCGCCATTTCTTTAGACATTCTATCAAACGCTTTATCACATGTCAAACACTTATCACCTAGATTTAGCATTAGATCAATTGATGAAGTTGCTGATTTTCCTGCTATTTTTTGTAATGCCCTGCGCTGTTGTCGATTCATTTATGCTCCAAATAAAAAACCCACGGTAGCCATTATAGCATACCGTGGGTTACCAAAAAAACTATTATTTATTGTTTTGCTGCTTTATATTCGTCAAATATTTTACCTGCTTGTTCAAAAAACTTTAAAGCTTTTTCACGATCACCTGTTGCAAGGGCCTCTTCTGACATTTTTACAAATTCAGAAAACTGTCTAAATAGTGCTTCTGGATCTTTAGCGCCAGCTTCTTCCATTCTGTCTAGTTCTTCCTTAATTACTTGCTTTAAATAAGTTTTTGTGATTTTCATAATAAAAATCTCCTACGATGCTAATAAATAGCACCATAGGGGGTAAAAGTCTTTAAATTTTATTTAGTTCCACTACTACCGAACCCGCCACTTCCACGGGTTCCGCCATCACTAAACTCTTCTACACGCTTTAGCTGACTGCCATAAACACGTTGCACAGTAAATTGTGCAATCTTATCGTGATGGTTGATAATAACAGTTGTGTCCGTAGCATTATGCATAACTACGCCCCAAGGACCGGTGTAATAGGCGTCTACAAGACCAAGGATAGCTAGCTTGCCCTTGCTGTTCATGCCGCTACGGCCACGAATGTCACATGCCCAACCACGGGGCGGCATAATAGCCAAACCTGTTGGCACAATAACTGTTGCACCGGGATTAATAATAATGTTATGTTCTGGACAATCGGCATAAAGATCCCAAGCTGCATCTTCGGCATGCGCTTTCTGCGGTCCCTTTGCGGTTGGTGTAAGCGGCTTCCATTCAAGAGTTACGCTGCTCCAAACGTTTTCATTTTCAAATCTAATGCTTGTCATGCTACCTCCATTTTAATAGGCTCTTTAAACAGTTCATACCAAAAATAAGTGCATTCCACTGCTTTTGGGTATTTGCCATAATGTTCATCAAGTTTTTGTTTAATGTCTTCATTAGAATAGCAAACATGGCTGCTGTACATCCTGCCGTACTTTTCAGCAGCACCATCAAATTCCATTTGTGGATAGGGGGTGCCTTTTTTGTGTGTTGCTGCGCGCAACGCTAGCACTGGTGGTAATTCATTAGCACTCATTTAATTTTATCCGCCTTGCTCAGCATTTGTCTAGCTAAATCTTGTAACTTGTACGCCGCGCTAACAAGCACATCTTTACTGCCAAGAACATGATTTTTTGGCACAACCGTGTCTGTTAACGTTATTTTAGTGCCATCAATCTCTAAAAAAACATAAGAACGCGATTGGGCTTCATTAGTGAAGGGTTCGACTTCCACCTGTTCGTGCATTAATCTCCAAAACATTTATGCCTCCTTTTATGAATCTACGGCTTAACCAACCAAGATAGGCAGAGTATAACATAGACAAGCCGATTCCGCAACCGATTCCTAAGACAAACGCAGCAATCATTCAACCCTCCCGTAATCATCACTGTAACGAATAATGTCGTCTTCTCCAAAATATTCACCGGTTTGTATTTCAATAAACGTAAGTTCACCTTGCCCAATATTTTTAATGCGATGTTTTACACCTCGCATGATTTTTACAATGTTACCGGCTTCAACACGCAGTTCGCTATCATTCCGTGTTACAGTACCAGCCCCCCCAATAATCATCCATGTTTCATCGCGTTGCTTGTGTGATTGTAAACTGAGTCTCTGCCCGCTTTTAACAACAATGCGTTTTACTTTGTGTGTTACAGCATCTTCTAAAATTGTAAAACTTCCCCAAGGTCGCTCTTCTGTCATGTTTGCTCCAAATAAAAAACCCTACGCTAACTGTAAAAGTATAGCGTAGGGCTGTAAGAAAGTAAAGCTGTTTATTAGTAGCCTAACCAACTAAATAATTCGCTAACGGTGTAACTTGGCTTATCACCAATTTCATCTGCTGCTTCAGCAAAGCGAACGCTGTGTTGATCCAAAATTTTAGCTGCAAAATTACGACTAACTAAATAATCTTCTTCACCCGTAACAGCAGCGCGGATCATCTCTTGTGTTACATGGTCTACCATTTCTAAGCCGCCATCATGCGACATTTCTTCCAGTGATTCTTTAATAAGAGCTTTCAGGGTTTCCTTGTTAAGTTTCATGCTTTTTCTCCTAACCATAAATAGTTCATGCTAGCAGTTTAATCCCATCTTTAAAGTTTCTAATTGAATTTCCAAAGCTATCCACGCTGATTTGTGCAAGGTATGGCCGATTCATGTGGATTACATCAGTTTCCCTTATTCCCCAACATTTGATTTCCGTTATCATGTTTGTGCTATCTGTTGCAGAAATAATCCAATAGGGTTTGCCATTCTTAGTTGTTTTGGTTTCTTTATTGCGTGGGATAAACCACACAAGCCGATTGCCAAGTTGGCGTTCTTCCTCGCCTTCTGGTCTGTGCCCAAGTGGCTCAATATCCTTCTTTGCTAGTTTATCCATAATGTCGTCAGTCATTACAAGATTAATAGGATAGGCACCAGTTAGCTGCGTAATGTGTTCAATCTTTTCTTCATCGCTGAAGCTGCCTTCCGGCTTGTAGAGTTCAATGTTTTCTTTAAGCTTCTTTAGAGTTTTAGGGCGATCCACCACTACGGCGCTCCAGAAATGTTTATCGCCTGTAAATCGGCTATCCATAAGATTGCGTAATGCATCACTACGAGCAAGAGCATCAAGCGCACGTTTATTAAATTTGCTGTATGAGATCTTTTCATTAAATAATAACTCCTCAACTGTATGGAATGGGCGGGCTTTCATTATTTCCGCAATAGCAGTGTCGCCCAACCCTTTAATAGAAGATAGGGGCTGAATAAGAGTAGCGTTGTCATTAGGGTCCACTTCCCATTCTGTGCTTGAAAGATTAATGTCTAGCTTACGAATTTTAAATCCTGCCCGCTTTACTAGTGCAATAGCGGTTTCCTTGCGATCCTCTGGTTCTTTTGCAAGGAAGGCGCACGCCCACTCTGAGGGGTAATAATGCAATAGGAACGCGCATTGATACGAAAGAATGGAGTAGCAGACAGCATGTGAAAGGTTAAAACCATAGCCTGAAAAGAATTCCATAGTTTTCCATAGATCGTCGCCGTCTTTTCTGCTGATGCCTTTTTCTGTGCATCCATCAATAAATTTGCCATAGAGTTTTTCCTTTACTGCGGCTTCTTTGCCGGTGCCTTTCTTGGTTAGAACCTTGCGTAACTCATTACCTTCGTCAAGGCTAATGTCCTTGCCTAGTTTATGTGCAAGTAGCGATAGCTGCTCTTGGAAGATAATAAAGCCAAATGTTTCACGCGTTACTTCCTCTACTAGCGGATGGATATATTTAATGTCATAGGGATTACGCATTGCCTCGACATATTTCTTATCAACGTTTGCAGATAGTGGGCCGGGACGATAAATAGATGTAATCGCAGCAATGTCTACGACGTTTTTTGGTTTGGCATCCATGCAGAAAGTTTGCGCACTTTTATTATTAGCAAACTGAAAAATGCCCATAAAATTACCACCACGGAAGGTAGCATCATAAACCGCCTGATCTTCAAGATTTATCTTGCCGGGATGCAGCTTGTCATCATAGAACTTTTTAATGTCATGGAAGCTTGGCTCTGCAATCCCACCCTTGCGCTTTAGGATGTGTTTAATGCAATCCTCGATCATGCGTAGTGAGGCAAGACCAAGGATGTCAAACTTAATAAAACCAAGTGGCTCAAGGTGGCGAACCGTTTGCCCTTCAACCCAAGGTGTCTGCACAACATCACCACTTTTAATTAGTGGCATTTTTTCATTAAGATTGTCTGCGAACAGCACACCACCCGCATGACGGGAAATGCTACGGATTTGTCCCTGTAAGTTTTCTACATGTGTCGCAACATGTGGATATTTACGGAGGTAGGCATCAAGTGCCGGTGAGTATTTTTTAAGTTCATCCCAAGTTGGATTGTAAACACCGGCAGTAATGCCGTGATCCTTCTTGGCTAGCGGTGTAGCTTCAAATAACATTTTACTTGTTACATCGTTAACTTCTTGAAAAGGAATTTCATAAAGTTTGCTAATGTCTTTAATAAGCGAACGGATTTGTAGCGTGTTGTAGTTGCTGATTGGAACTACGCTATTCTCACCGAATTCCTTAATAAAGAGTTCTTTAACCTCCATAGGATCGGCGCAGTCATAATCAATATCTGGATAATCCTTGGCATTCTTACGAATAAACCGTGAGAACTGGAGTTTGTATTTAATAGGATCAACCTGCGTAATTCCAAGAAGATAGGAAACTAGTGAACCTGCGCCGCTTCCACGACCGCTGCCTACCAGCTGGTTATCTGAAACCTTGTCGGAAATTGTTTTCATGGTTAAGAAATACTTGCTAAACCCGCGATCCTTAATCGTGTGCAGCTCTTCCTTAAGTCTATCAATGTATTGCTGATCGCGCCATAGTTCACTCTTCTTGAGTGCATCTACAGAAAACTTAGCAAGTGCGCTATCGGCGGTTTCGCCTTCGGGAACTACGAAATTTGGGAGTTTAATGCTTGTGTCAGGCGTGTAGTTTTCGATACGGTTTTGCAGAATGTCAGCAGTACGGGCAATGCTCTCTTCTACCAGCCGATCATCATAAGTAAATCCAAGACGCGCTGAAAAATCGCGGTATGCTGCGAAAAGCTCATCTCCATTTTTAGGATAAAGCTGATACTCCATTTCTGCAAGCGCTTGAGGCAATGCATCAATTTTAATTTCATCTTTGCGCTTACCCATCCAACCAAGTAGTTTGTAAATTTCACGATCCTTCCACATATCAGGTGAAGGAAAATGTGCGTCACAAGTGCTAACTAGTTGAAACCCATACTGCTTGCTAAGCTGTATAATAAATTGATTGACAATATGCTGCTCTTTATAATTAGCCCATTGGAGTTCGCCGTAGAAACGATTTCCAAAGATGCTCATCATTTCTTCGACCGTTCGCTCCATCGCTGCCAATATAGCAGCATCCCCCATGTGCTGATTACGCCAATAATCGCTCCCAAGAATCCCACCAATACAGGCGGAAGAAGCAATAATACCTTCGCTGTGTTGGCGTAAAAGATTATAGTCCATACGGGGATAACGATAAAAATTATCGCCCCGATAGGATGTGCTAACAAGTTTGAAAAGGTTGTTAAGACCCGTTTGATTGATTGCATTGAGAACAAGGTGACTCCTTTGATTTAGTGTGCCGTGCTTACCCTTCTTTGTTTCGGTTTCGTCCTCTACGACAAGGCCAACATCCTCGTCAACCTGCTTTGCAAGTTTGGCGTCATCCTTGTGCTTTTGCTTTTCAACTTTCCAATCCTCGATGTTCGGATGGATGTAGGCTTCAATACCATAAACAATTTTAAAATCCTTGCCCTCATCCTTCATCTTTTTTGATTTTTGAAAGGCATGAGCAAAACTGTTCATGTTGCCATGCTCAGTAAAAGCCATGCCCTCCAACCCGTTACCAAAAGCAAAATCAGCGTGTTCGTCTGGATAGCCCATGCCGTCAAAGATAGAATAGGTTGTATGGCCGTGCATGTTGTAGAACGGGATGCTTGGCTTTTTACGATCCGTCATTTTTTCTCCATAGTTTATAATCAGGACAAATAACAACACAACAGGGTTTTCTTATAGGTATTCCGCTGGCGTATCCATCTTGGTTATATACGCACTCTAACACAGTTTTTTTATAACCACAAATATATGTTGCTTCTTCTTCTATATCATCAAAGTTTGCTAGCGCGTTACCGCACATCATTATTTTTTGTGAAGCTTGTTTGAATGCCGATACCCTAATCCTAGCGCATGACACTAGTAATAACAGAAGAACAAACAAAAATCTCATTTTTTCAAACCTTTTTCATAGTCTTCAAGTTCTAACAGACGGACAAGTAATTCATCCCGCATGAACTGGAAATAGTTTGGATTATCTGTCGCCTTTACGTACAACTTTGCTGCATGGGCAATACGATACAGTAAATCATTATGCCTGTCAAGCCGATCAAAATTAATCTTTAGCTTCCGATATTTATCTTCCCAATCTTCTTCGACGGGTGTTACCTCGTCATCTTCATAATCATAATCCATGTGTTTCTCCAAAAGAAAACGAGATGGCAGCAGTGTACCATCTCGCTTAGGGATTGTAAAGCGTTGTAGTTTACTTTAAACCTAAAGCTATTAGTTGTTCAATTGTTAAAATTTCGTATTGCCCTTCTATCTTACTTGGATCTATAGCAAATTTATCTTTCACATTTTTTGAAAGACGCGCAAGCTTGAAAACACCGGGTTCATTATTATCATAACTTTCTAATTTAGTTCCTTCATCGGGAGTTTCGCTACCTGCAAGAGTAAATCTATTCATTCCAACAAGATGCTTTAGTCTATCTAATTTATCTATTCCGCTAAAAAATTGCATTTTTTGTTTTTGTTGATCGTAAAACAATCTTCTATAAAGATCTTGTTCTTTTTCTTGTGTAGAAATATTTTTTATAACTTCTTTATTTACTGTCGTTGACTGTCCATCTTGATTAGTGCTAACGCCAAATTGATTAGTTAGTTTATCCGCTACATCTTGCCATTTTATCTCTGGGGGTTCTAGTCTTATTTTTATTGGAAGTGCTGCAATCCCGGCGTCTTTAGCTGCGCTGCTTCTGTATCTACCGGAATGTTGTAAAACTTTGCCATCACGACCAATTACAAGAAGCAGTTCCCCAGCTTTTTCTAATGAAAATTGACCTTTAGATTTTTTTCTAGCCTCGATATCTTCTTGATCTTGTGGACTATAGGTTAGATTGATGAAATCTTGTGGAGCAATCTGCGCTGTAAACTCATTTCCTGTTGTGGCTGTGGTTGATTCTTTTAGGACTAATCTAAATTTGCGATTAGCACTGGTCTTTTTTCTTTCTTTTATTATTAGTTTCATTTGCGTTTTCTCGCCATTTTTACATAAACTTGACCTTGTGGAAAGCTTCCTTCGTTGTCTACAAGAAATAATCCTTTATCGTCACCACCTAAATAAACTGGCATTCCGCGCTCATCATCCATTTGGTAGGCGCTTGAAAAATGTTTATCAAATTCATCTACTGACATAGCAGAACTTTCAAAAGCATGTTTTATGTAAGCAATCGCTTGTTTATGATCCCTAAATTTAGTTCCATAAATGCTAAGGTTTAAAAGATTATCATTAGAAACATCTTGCCAAACAAACTTATCCGTAGGTACTTTTACAGATTTATCGTATTGACCTATTAAAAATTCTGGTAATGAGTCTAGAATATCCTCTGGTGAATCTAGTGCTATGTCAACAATAACCATAGCTTTTGGCCCTTCTGCTTTTATTGCAGCCATCGAGCGGTGGCGACCTTCGTGACCAACTACCGTGCCGTCTTCTTTAATAAATAGTTGTAGTTTACCAGCTTTTTCGGGATCGTACTCTTCACCATCAAAATAACCACCACGATCAATGTTGCTTTTAATAGAATCGTAAAGTTTTTTATTAGTGGTTAGTGCAAGAAACTCGGATGCATACATTGCATAGGTTTGCGGTCTGCTGCGATCTTCGTTAAGCTTTTGCTTTTCTTTTAAAACTAATCTCATAGACATAATTAGTTACTTATCTTTAACAAAACCACGCCATTTATGGGTTACCATGTATTTTGGCTTGCTAAGCCCAACTGCGTGTTCTGAGCGTAAGAAGCTGTGATAACTAGTCCAATCGGTAACTTTGTAGAACCAACCAGCATCAAATTTTAAATAATCTGCTATTTGGATAGGTTTAAACACATCCGCAAATGTTTTATCCGTGTCACAACCACTGTAAATATCTTTAAAATATCTATTGCACGCCATGTACTGGTCTGGATTAAAAGTAAACGGTAGGTGCGCGTTATCCAAAAAAGTTTGGTTATTATGTGTAAATAGGAATTCCCTATTGTTGGAGGCAATGTCTACCCTACGCTCCCTAAACGCATCTTCGTTAATAATGCCATAGGGTGAGATAACCAAGAATTTACTTGGGGTTACCCACATGCTAATCTTTTTAGATGTGTTGTAGGCTACACGCGCACCATAAAGTGCGCTCCAAGCTTGTGAATCACGCCGCTTACGATCTTTGGGATTAATCCCTACATAATAAAGCGGCACTTCGCGCTTATTCATAAATGGCATGTCTCGCCAAACGTGGACCGGATCATAAACCCAACTACCAAGCTTTTTCTTAATTAGCGGCTGCATTTCACGATAGCACACAATCCAAATAGTGTGGCAACCGCTCATGGCAGCGGTGTGAACAGCACGTTCAATAAGATGATAATCTGCTGCTATGGGCATAAGGCAGTCATCCCAAGGCATGTTAAAGTCTAGTGGTTGACCGGCAACAGGAATTATTGCGGCCATGTGATAGGATTGCGAATTATTTTCCATACATTTTAATCTTTAAATATTTTTGATAGTCAATCTTTTTACGCCAAAAGTAAAACGGCTTCATGTCTTGTAGTTTAGCATAACAAAAATAAACATTATCAAAATCTTTGTAGGATGGGAATTGTTCAAAGCGGTGATAACGTCTAACGTGGATTAAATCTTTTTCTAGTAGCTGTTCTGCCCGCACCCTAACAAGGTACTCTGGTGCAAAATTGCCGCTGATGTTGCTAACTACATAAATGTTTTTTTTCTTTTGTGATTTTGATTTTGGATTTGTTTTAAAAAAATGAACAGAGTTTACAAGTTCTTGATTAGTGCGGATTGTTTGCGGTTCATCTTTAAGTATGCCCCTAATTTTAAAATGATCTATTACTGTAACCCTTCTCTCTGTTTCTTCGGGGGGCGGCAAATCATAAAGTCCCTCATCATCAAAGACCCACAGTTTCTTAAATTTAACTATGAACTTTTTTTCTTCCCTAGTAAACACCGACAGTGTTTCACTGTCAACATAATTTATGTGGTGTGTTTTATCCCCAAACGGAATCATGCCGCTAAGCGACATAGAGAAATAAAGTTTTTCCCACATTTGCAACAAATTACCAAAGTGGTCATCTTCTTCAAAATAAAAAGGGGACATAGGCCATGTAAAGATAACTGGGCATCTGCTAGTAGAAGCAAAAAGAAGAGCCTCTAAGCTCCCACCTATGACTAGGTTATCATAAGTTAAGACTAGAGGCTCTTGATTGCTAGGCATGTTTTGCTTCGTTGTAAGCTTTTAGCGTTTCTGGATAAAGACCTTCAAGTATTGTGAGCATTGCTTCGGCAACCTTTTGAATCTCCCACTGTGCGCCTTCATGCGAGCGTAGATCAATAAACTTTAGAATATTAGACAGATTTGCGCTTGCATAATACTCTGTATAAAGATTTTGTGGAAGCACACCACGGGCTTGTTCGCGGCATACACCAGCATCCATCATTTTATTATAAAGTTGAACAGACGCAGCGTGATGTTTTTTAACTTCATTACTTACTGTGTCTTCCCATTTGAATAACGAATTCTCAAAACTTTCCCCTGTCCAAGATTTAATAATAGGATTAATCAACTCATTTTCATTGCTTGCTTGACGATTGCTTTCGTGTTGTGTACGGAAAGCCTTTGGCTCATAAAATTCAAGTTTCTCTGCTGTGTAGCGACGACTGATTTCGTTATAACTCCAAGTGCGGTGCCGGTGATGCTGCGAGCGAATAAACAGCGGCACCTTTACCCGAAACGTCACAAAGCAGTGTTCAAGTGTTGAGGTATGCTTATGCTTGATAAGATAACGGATAAGTTTCCGATCCTTGTCATCTAGTTCGCTTTTATGTACCCCAAATGACACCCTAGCACTATTAACAACAGTAAGGTCTGAACCAACTGCATCGACAAGTTCAACTTTTCCAATTCCATCTCCATAAAGGTCTACACTGGTCATTTACAGCTCGTTTTCCTGTAGTCGTCCAACTACAGCATTTTCTGTAAGCACGCGGAACTTCTCGCCTTCAAATTCAACAAGGTCAATAAGTGCTGTTTGCACTACTAGTAGATCGCCACTAACAAAATCCTGCACGCAATCTTCGCTAGCGCGTAGCAATCGCACAACGCTGTAACGAGACTTCAGCGCCTCTTCGGGCAGGATAAATGTACCTACCGTCTTTGTTTTCTTTACTCCTGCCTCTTCAACAAGCAGGAGCTTATTCATTGGAGTAAATAGCATTAGTTGGCCTCGCTTTCGCCCTCGTCACCACCGACATCAACCTTGGTTCCACGAATCTTGCCAACCATGTCAACAAGTTTGTCGATGTCGCTGTTATCCTTGATTAGGCGTTTGGCCTTCTCAAGCAGCTTGACCTGTTGCTTAGTTAGATAATTGTTCTCAACAAAGCTTTTCTTGAAATCGCGTAGGTGTTCGCGTAGAACCTTGATTTCCTCTTCGGTCTTTACACTGCCCTTGACATAATCAGCAATATGTTCCTCAACACTCTTCTTCTTTTCTACTGGTGAAACCTTCGTTCCCATACCTGTCATAACTTCGCGTAGTTCGGCCATAGTGTTCTCCTAGTTGAGCAGTAGCGCTCGGGTTAGATTGCGTAGTTCTTCTTGCATCTTACCACGGTGTCCCACATCTTGCAAGGCAAATAAATCAACTTTGTGATTTGTTGGTTTGCCGTCTAGAATAAGGTAGCGGTAGTGCATACGCAGATCGCCACTATAGAACGATTCCCGGCTTAAGTCAACTTCCCTTTTAACATTCTCGTGTAGTTCTTTTAAAAACTTTTTTTCATAATGGTTTAACATGCATCCTCCAAATAAAAAACCCCACAACCGCTATTGTAGCAGCTGTGGGGCAGAACTTAAAACTTTTATTTTTTTAGCGACTGTAAAGCGGCTTTTGCTTTTTGTAATTGTCTCATGTGATAATCGCCCTTTCCTGCTGCGCTTTCACTCCACTGAATAAATGCGTTATCGCTTTCTAGCCCACGAATAAAGTTTTCAACTGTTTGTAAGGGATCTCCGCCCGACATTTCTTCTAGAGATTCTTTGATAACTTGTTTTAGATAACTTTTTGTAATTTTCATAATAAAATCCCCTATGTTACCAATAAATAGTAACATAGGGGATAAAAAGAGTTAATTTTTATTTAATTGGACAAGCCCCGCCAGCACATTCCATAGAACTTTCTAGTTCCCCATCCCCAACGCTACCAATATCAATTGGTTTAATTTTAGCTGATAGCTTATCAAATTGTTCTTTGGAGATTGTTTCTTTTGGCGCTTGCTTGAAACCGTGTTCGCTGTGGCATAGGAATGAAATAGTCTTTAAATATTTAAGATTATCACCTAACCAAGCTTTTAGGGCTGGTAGTTCCTCTTTCCGATAATAAACTGTAACGCTTACCGCTTGATCGGCCCAATGCTTTTGGGCTAATTTGACAACATCTAATTGTTTCCATGTAGTCCAATCTTCGTCTGCTACTGGCGCACTATCGGGCGCTGCAACATAGAAATCAACTACTTGGGTGTTGTGGTCAAGCGAACCGTCAAAACGCATTACAGGCTCCATGTAATGCCCTGCATCGCGTAGTAGTGGCAGTAGTGGATCGCCAGCACTAAAACGCACACGCTGGATAATGTAGCGTGAATAGGCAGGATGAACGCCCTCATAGCTATCAAACACCTTGCTAATCGTACCAGAGGGCTTAATAACTGTAGTGCGGACACTCTCTGGAATATTTAATTCTTTTGAGTAGGCGCGGTTCTCTTCTTGAATAGCGGCATAAGCTCTATCAAGAACATCTGGAGTGAATAGCGGGCTTTGTAAGCAACCAGTAATGCCCGTTCCAATACGGCGATTGCGCTTTACAACTGCATCGCATTTTGGTTGGTGATATTTTTCGGTTGTTACACGCTTGCCCCAACGGTGCATTAGTCGAGAAGCTTCGATAAACTCTGCTTCGCTTGCAAGGTTTGGTAAGCAGATTTCTTGAAGGTTACATGGTTCGCCGTCTTCAAGGGTTGCTTCGGCGCATGGATTAACTCCAATTGCGCTATCCGCTTTGAGTTCGCCCATTCTTCCATACTTTTGCATATTGCTTCTATTAACAATTCCAAATGGTTCTCCTTGTTCGTAGGTTTTCCAGAATAGCGGATGTAAATCTTCTACATCATCTACAACAACGCTAAAGTTAGCCATAGCGCGTTGCGTTGGAACATTACCAAGATCCCAGCGTTTAGCCTTTAGGTATTCTTTATCCCAAGGATCGCCAAGAATAATAATTGCACTGCGGCGAACATTACCGGCAACAACCATTTCACCGATGCTGCAAAGTAGATCAGCGGCGTCTAGTGGTTTCACCATCTTGCCTTCGCGGCTTTTTAGAATAGCGCACACTTTTTCTACAAAAGCAATAAGTGGCTTAGGACCGCTGCTTGTACCACCAAATCCAAGAATAGGATCACCGGCTGGACGGACACAAACAGTAGAATAAGAGAATGAACGACCGGTAACAAAATAACTTTCTAGTACGCGACGGGTTAGCTCATTCCAGCCTTCGCGGCTATCTGGGACGATAAAGTCCGCATCCTTTGTGTCCTTAGCGACAACTACAACATCTTTCTTGACACGGGGTAGTTTGCTAACAAAACGGTGTTCAACGCTCATGCCAACACCGCCGCCAAGCATTAGTAGGTCTTGTGCCAATGCAAAGTTTTCCCAAGTGTCGCTAGCTACGAACCAGCAGTTATTAAGTGCTACGCCGCCTAGCTTTTTATGACTAGGTGCGCCGCTGTACCACCAACCACGACCGGCAGGGCCAGCTTTACGATTGATTAGATAATACTTGAGGCGTGCAATCTCCTCTTCGCTAACGCTGTGGCCTTGAACATTCCCACGAATAACACGATCAACCGTATCCGTCCAGTTTTCTAGATTACCATTATCTTTACGGGCATAGGTGCGTTTGTAAACAACCTTTGCAAGATTTGACCAATCACCCATTATAGTAACTCCTTAATGCGAACAACATTTTGTGCGCCGACTAAACGGCGAACTTCCTCACCATTTTCAATAAGCATAAATGTTGGAACACCTGTTACACCAAAATCTTGTGCCATATCGCGATGTTCGTCAATATCAATAATTTCAAACTGCACATCGCTAACGGATTCATTTAGTTTTTGAAATACTGGCTTGGCTTGCTTGCATGGATTACACCAGCTTGCACTAAACATTACTACTTTTTTCATTTGATTTCTCCTTTTTAAACTTACGGTATTTCTCTTTCAGCGCATCCTCTTGTTGTTTTGCACTTTTCACAATAATGTCAGCCGCGCTTTCTTCGCTCTGCTGTAAGACCTTAATCTTAACATTCTTTGTGTCCATGAATAATGGATAAACCATACCGTCAGGTCCGTTACGGTTTTTAGCAACATACATGCGCCCTTCATTGCTGGCTTTATCCTTAATCGTGCGGCTGATCGTGCAAATAAAATCTGCAACAAAGCATTTATTAAAAGCCTCGCTGATGCTTTCCATAGTGATTACTTCGGCATTTAA
>Ga0172372_10008295_pt1 | contig 13744 bp, 13 predicted proteins | sample LakKiv5m_2_FD_114544 | JGI IMG/M metagenome (GOLD analysis project Ga0172372, IMG submission 114544) | Freshwater microbial communities from Kabuno Bay, South-Kivu, Congo - kab_092012_9.5m | ecosystem: Environmental > Aquatic > Freshwater > Lake | place: Democratic Republic of the Congo...
CCCAGGGCTGATTTTATTCTTTATAAAGGGGAAACCATCGCCATTATGAACGACCTCGGCGGCGCGTTAACATTGCCCCGTTGGGACGGTTCTGACGGAAATGGGCAAGTGCCTTTTTATTTAAGGAAACAAATCTTGAAAGCTAGGGAAAAACTGGTCTTATTAAAGATGAAAGCTCATAATACAATAAGCAACACCATAACAAACTACCCAAAATAACTTTTGCAAGGACAGTCGAAAAGCTAAAAATAGATATCAGCACAACTGACTTCTACGATTTACTCTCCTACCCACCTCTTCTACAAGGGGGGCTGTGTTGAATAATTGTATAATAAAGAGGAGTTACTAAGAGTTCCGTACAGCGAGGACCGCGAGCGCAAAGCGCGTAGTGGGATGTGGTAATCCATGTACTTTATGCCCCAATCAACATAAAATATGATAGGGAATCAATGCATGGATTGCCGCGTCGTTCGCCTCCGCCAAAGGCTACGGCGTAACGCCTCGCAATGACGGAAGTTCTCTGAGGTATCACTCTTTGGGGAAGCTTTACCACACAAATATAATTCTTCAACAAAGCCCCCACAAAGGGAGGGGTAATAATCTTGCTCCTAAAATCTAAACTAGAAACCAGCTTAAAACGGCAGCTTCATGCCCCCGGGCAAATTGAGACCACCAGTAATTTTTCCCATTTCTTCAGCGACATGGGTTTCAACTTTTGCTTTGGCATCATTAAAAGCTGCGATAATGAGGTCTTCCAGAACTTCAACTTCTTTAGGGTCAACCAATGAGGGGTCAATGGTAATACCCTTCATTTCGCCTTTCCCACTTACTTTGACTTTGACCATGCCACCACCAGAAGCGCCCTCCATCTCAACCTGGTTCATACGCTCTTGCATTTCAGCCATTTTCTCTTGCAATTGTTGGGCTTGCTTCATCATTTGGTTAATATTTTTCATGGGTCTCTACTTCCTCTCTGGTTACTTTGCGGTTACGGTTGCACCAGGGAAACGCTCTGTCAACGACTTCACGAGCGGGTGCTCCTGGCTTATTTTAACTTTCTCATCATGCTCCAATTTTTTTTGCTGGGCTTGGGTCGGTTCCCCACCTTCTATTGCAATATTGATGATCCAAGACTGACCGGTCATCTTCTCCAAAACCTGACGCAATTGGGTGGGCAGCGTCTTCGCAGCCATATCAGCAAGGCGAATGGTCATCTCCCCAGGCACATAAGAAACAAGATGGATGTCTTGAAGGATGTGGCTATATAAAATAGGTTCTTTAGCCTCTTTCAGCATTTCTAAGAGCGCCGGAAAGGTAACTGGTATTGGTGCTGATTCAGATTGAGTTTTTTTCACCTCTTCATCCGCCGTCTCTTCTCTGCGTTCAGAGGCAACCTCCTCCACAAAGGGAGAGGTAAGGGGCACGTTTGTGTTAAATGCTTCCCCCTTTGCGGGAGAGATCGCCGGTGAGTTTTGCGAAGCGGCAGGTAGGGAACGAGAAGATGCCGGCGCCCCTTGAAGAGCTGCCAAAAGATCATCCGCCTGGGGCAGATCACTTAAATAACCGACCCGCACCAGAACCATTTCAGCAGCTTGGGACGGCAAAGGGGAACGGGAGACTTCTTCATAGCCTTTGTGCAGAACCTGCCAAACGCGCATCAAAGCTGGTAAAGTCAAGCTTTTGACTATTTCAGCCCCTTGACGACGGTCACTTTCCGGCCATGTTACATCTTGCTGAAGCTGAGGAGCTGTTTTTAGGCAGGTGAGCCAATACACAAGGTCCAAAAGATCTTCCATGAAAACGACCGGATCCCCTCCACGGGCATAAAGGTCCCGAACTTGGGCCAAGGCTTCTCCAACTTGTCATTGCAAAAGGGCATTTAACAAGGTGAATACCAAGCCGCGGTCGATAAGCCCCAGCATATCGCGAACCGTTGCTGTAGCAATACCAGCTTCTGATAAAGCAATGGCTTGGTCTAGCAAAGACAAACCATCACGCACGGAACCATCCGCTGCCCGAACAATGAGTGACAAAGCTTCTTCCTCAATTGTCAGACCTTCCTTCGTCATAATGGTCGTGAAATGGCTAAAAAGCACTTTAGGGTCAATCCGCTTTAAGTCAAAACGCATGCACCGCGATAAAACTGTTTCAGGTACCTTTCGGATTTCCGTGGTTGCAAAAATAAATTTCACATGGGGCGGTGGTTCTTCTAATGTTTTCAACAAAGCATTAAACGCACTTTTTGACAGCATATGAACTTCGTCAATGATATAGATCTTATAGCGCCCATTCACGGCTTTATATCGGGCCGCCTCAATCACCTCCCGTACATCATCAACACCTGTACGGCTAGCAGCATCCATTTCAAGAACATCCATATGCCGGTCTTCCAGAATCGCCTTGCATGAGTCACAGACCCCACAAGGGTCCGGCGTCGGTCCTCCTTGTCCATTTTCTCCTAGGCAATTCAAAGCCTTAGCTAAAATACGCGCCGTCGTTGTTTTCCCAACGCCTCGTATGCCATGTAATAGAAAAGCATGGGGTAGCCGATTGCGTTCAATACCTTGGGCAAGAGTCTTAACCAAAATTTCTTGGCCAACCAACTCTGATAGCTTTTGAGGGCGATATTGGCGCGCTAACACACGATATGGGAGCTCTGAAGCTGCCTTGGTTAGGGGATTTTGGGTCATCGAGTCGTCAAACTTTCAAAAATGGCAAGTCTTAGTCAAACAGTGGGAGGCCAAACCTTAACCCGCAAAAGAACTCGTTATGGCTGCTTCCTTCCGGACCTGACCAGGTTGGCGAGGAATACGTCTAAGACTGGTCTCCCGCGAAAAACTATAGCAAACCTCTCAAAAGATGTCTTTAGGAAAAGTTTTTTGAAGGATACTGGCTCGAATGGACACTTTTAAGAATATATTATTTAAGAAATAAATAATTTTATTAAAAATTAACTAAATCTTAACAAATTAAAACTACTTTAAATAACTGAAGTAATGTTTTGTTAAGTAACCAACAGGAGGCTACCATGCTATCACGAAAAACTTCTTTCCTATTAAAAACCCTTGTCGTCACTTTTATGATTGGTGGCTCATATACGGCACTTGCAGGGGTAGGTGATAGCTGGGAAAAAAGAGAACCTCAAGTTACTGAAGCCGAAAAAGCAGCCAACAAGGCAAGGGAAGATCGGCTTGCTGAAATGAGAGCAGCTATCGGTAAGAGAACAGCAGGAGAAACAGCCTCCGAAACAAAAGCAACGCCAGAGACAAAAGCGACCTCTGAAGTAGAGAAAAAAACCACTGAAACCGCTAAGCCTATGGAAGCCGTTAAGCCGACACCGGTAAAACCCCCTGCCACGCATGCAGCTCCTCCTACCACGGCAACCCATAAACCACGAACCCTGCAAGAACAAATTGCTTTAAACCAACAGAAAAAGGCCGAAGAGCTTCGCAAAACCCAAGAAATGAATAAAGCAGCGGGTGGATCTGCTAAACCTCTTACGTGGCAAGAGAAAGCTAAGCTTGCCAGAGAAAAAAGAGAGGCATCCATGGGAATAAAACCTGATCCAAAAGACGGCGTTAAAGCCCATACAAAACCACCTGTAAAGAAGGAGCCTGCCACAGTTGTAGAAACAACGCCAACTAAACCCATAGAAAAGCCTCACCCAACAGCGAACATGGCTCCCCCTCCTCCAAAAATGCCGGTGGAAGAACATGAGGTAACAACGTTATCGATGCCTCCAAAGATAGATAAACCTGCTGTAAAGCAAGAAGCCAACGACGAACCCATGAAAAAACCTCTAACACCACCTCCTGCTCCGAAGGGTGGACCGAAGCCCCTTACTACGGGCTCAGCTGCTGCAAAACCAACGGTTGAATCAGAAGAACACATTGCTATGAGTCCAACTCAAAAGAAATTAATGGCTTCACTACCAAAGACTGAAGAGCTTCCCTCAAAGGCTGTAGAACCCGTTGCAAAGCCAACAGGTGAATCGGAAAAGCCCATTGCTATGAGCCCAACTCAAAGGAAAATGATGGCTGAACAAGAAAAGGCCGAATCTTCAGCAGTTGAAAAGCCAAAACTTACTTTCCTTGAGGAAATCAATAAACGAAGAAAAGATTAAGCGCACACAATTATGAAAAACTTAGCCCCTCTCTTTTTTAGAGAGGGGCTTTTTATATAATCAGCGACCAACTAAATTTCGAACGTGATCCAAATCTTCCGGTGTATCAATGCTTGGGGGAATTTCATCAACAATAGCCACGCCAATACGCATCCCGGCTTCCAGGGCCCGCAGTTGCTCAAGCTGTTCCGCAGTTTCTAGGGAAGATACAGGCATTTGGACATAAGCTTCCAGGGCTTTACGCCGATAGGCATAAACGCCAATGTGATGGTAATGGGTTTGTCCCCCAGAGGGAATCAGGCTCCTTGAGAAATATAAAGCTCGACCCACCTTGGCTCCACCTGGGGCTTCATTAGGCTCTGTCATGGCAATCTTTACCACATTCAAGTTTGTGAGGTCTGCTTCATTTGTAATTGGGGCCGCAATGGTCGCAATGTCAACCTCAGGATTTGCTAAAGGCGCCAAAACCTGATGCAAGAGTGCGGCACTAATGGTGGGCAAGTCCCCTTGTAAATTAATGATGACATCATATTGTTTGCCTGGATTCTGAACATCAATTTGCCGGAGGGCTGCATAAATCCGGTCTGTCCCTTTGGGCAATTCTGGATCGGTTACTACAGCTTGGCCACCAGCTTGCTTAACAACATCTTCAATCTCAGGGCCGCAACAAGCCACAACCACAGGGCCAATGTTTGCCGCCATCCCACGGCGCCAAACATGGACAACCATCGGCTCTCCTTGAATATCTGCTAATGGCTTATTGGGTAAACGGACAGCCGCTAAGCGGGAGGGAATTAAAATAATGGGGTCAAGCATACCTTAGTCTCCTTTTCATTATTAAAGCATATCCTTAGTGCCATACACGCGCGGAAAAAGCACGCAAAAAATCTTACCTCGATTTCACAATTATAGGGTTCGCAACCCCCCCTGTTTGGCTTTATACTGAGACTCAAGAGAGATGATTGCGTAAAGAGTCACCATTTATAAATGGACAGTTTTGAGTATAACAAAATTACCGCCAGCATTTTGGTAGCACTTTTGATTGGAATGGTCGGGAGCCTTTTATCAGAATATCTTGTTCACCCTCAAAAATTAGAAAAGCAGGCTTTTGTGGTTGAGGGTGCTGAGGACACACCAAAGCCTGGAGGAAAAGCCCAAGAAGAGGAAGCTCTTAAACCTATCACTCCCTTACTGGCCTCAGCCAGCGTGGAACGCGGCCAAACCATTGCCAAAAAATGCACACAATGTCATACCTTTGAAAAAGGCGGTCCCAATAGGACAGGGCCTAATTTATGGGGCATTATCGGCGCAAAAGTTGCCCATGCTGTCGATTTTGCCTACTCTTCTGGTTTTAAAGAAAAAGGCGGCACCTGGGATTATGAAACTCTGAATATTCTCCTCCATAAACCACGCGCCTTCGTACCGGCTACAAAAATGTCATTTGTTGGCCTTAAGAACGACCAAGAGCGGGCAGATGTTATTGCTTATCTCAACACGCTCAGTGACTCTCCCACCCCTTTACCCAATAACCCTAAATGAAAGTACCTGTATGAAAATTCATAAAATAACGAAAATAGCCTCTCTCGCATTTTTTCTGTTTTTGGGAACCCCCCAAACCTTCGCTGAAACCCCCGCAACATCTCCAATTCAAGGAACCCACGGGTTCTCAACCTTTGGAAACCTGAAGTATCCATCCGATTTTACCCATTTTGAGTATGCTAATCCGGATGCTCCAAAAGGAGGTACCCTTCGCTTAGGTAATATAGGAACCTTTGATAGTCTAAATCCTTATATTGTTAAAGGTATGCCACCTGGCTTGGTTCTCCTCACAGCAGCAACTTTATTACAAGAAGCGAAAGACCGCGCCGGCGAATGTTATGCGTATGCAGCTGAATCCGTTGAAGTGGCCCCGGATAATTCTTGGGTCATCTTTCGACTTAACCCTAAGGCTGCTTTTAGTAATGGTGAGCCTGTCACGGCAGATGATGTTATCTGGGTTTTTGAAACCCTTCGGACACAGGGCGTTCCTATGTACCGCACTTACTATAAAAACATTACAAAAGTAGAAAAGCTGGATGACCACTCTGTAAAATTTACCTTTAATACAACCTCCAACCATGAACTCCCGTTGATCTTGGGACAACTCCCCATCTTATCTAAAAAATATTACGAAACCCACCCCTTTGCAGAGACAAGCCTTAAGGCCCCTCCTTCCTCCGGGCCTTACGAAATTGAGTCAGTGAAATCCGGCCATTCCATCACTTTAAAACGTAACCAGAACTGGTGGGGCGCTAATGTTCCCAGCCAGAAAGGGCATCATAATTTTGATCAGATCAAGGCCGATTATTACCTTGAAAGCAACGCTCTGTTCGAGGGCTTTAAGTCAGGCCAATACGATTTGCGGGAAGAAAATACCGCTAAAAATTGGGCGACAGCCTATACTTTTCCGGCTGTCCAAAAGGGCCTCGTTAAACGAGAAGAATTGAAAGGTTCTATATGTGCCACGATTGGTTTAATTTTTAATTTGCGTCGACCAGTCTTTTCAGATATCCGCGTACGCAAAGCCTTAACCCTTTTATTTAATTTTCCCTGGATCAATAAACATTTATTCTACGGGTTATATAGCCGAAATAACAGCTATTACCCTAATTCAGACTATGAAGCCATAGGCCTCCCGTCCCCTGAAGAAAAGGCCATCCTTGAACCTTTCAAAGACCAACTACCACCAGAACTTTTTTCACAACCGTTTACCTTGCCCAGTCCCCAAAGTGAAGAAGATAATCGCGCCCTTCAAACACAAGCGCAAGAACTGCTAAAAGAAGCTGGCTATGAAATCAAAGATACCAATATGGTGAATACAAAAACGGGAGAACCATTAGTTTTTGAAGCTCTTATCTTTGACAAAGCCCTTGAAAAAATCTTTCTTAACTTTGCTTTAAGCTTAGGGCGGATTGGTATAAAGCTTCGGATACGTAACCTAGATACAGCTGCGTACCAACTCCGTTTAGATAACTTGGACTTTGATATGGTTTATTCGGGGATTGGTCAAAGCCCCTCCCTGGGCAATGAACAACGGGACTATTTTGGCTCAGAGCGTTCCAATACACCCGGTACCCGAAACTTGTTTGGCATTCAAAACCCCGTTGTTGACCAACTTATTGAACAGCTCATTAACGCAAAAAACTATAAAACTCTTGTGAATCAAGGAAAAGCGCTCGACCGTGTCCTTCTTTGGAATTACTACATGATCCCAAGCTGGCATAACAATGTTACCCGTGTTGCTTATTGGGACCGCTTTTCAAGGCCTGAGATCACCCCCAAATATCATGCTCTTGAGTTCACATCCTGGTGGTTTGACAAGGAAAAAGACGCAAAACTTACTCAAGGCCAATCACAGGAGAAACCAAAGAGCCAGGGGAGCTCATCCTTTTGGGACAGGATACGGCTGTGGTTCTCCTCATAAATAAGAGAATGATCTAATAATTTTATTTGTTTTTGTATAAAATTACGTCTACGATGAACGAGTCAACCATTTCGTACAGTTTATAAAAGGAGATAACATAATGACAAAAAAAATTGCCGGAAGGATCCTACTCGCCATCACCTTGAGTGTTGGAATCACTTATGCGACACCTATGGATCCCAATACCCGCATGGGAAAAGTTAAAGAAATCTTCACAAAATATGGCGCAGATTCCTTTAAGATTTTAAATGGTCAAGGGGTTGGTGGCACGGGCATTGCTTCAGAGAGTGGAAAAGGAAACCTGGAAGGGCTTCAAGGTGATATCGCAACCGTTATTAATGCTGAAGATGGTAATTCTTTCATTTTCTGTGTGGCCGATGGAAAATGGGTTGTTTATCCTCCAGAACCCATGAAACTTGGAACCAGCGCGATGACGGCTACAGATGCTATGGGAAAACCCTTTGTAGACACTATGATTAAGGCTTTGCGCGGCACAGAGGATGGTAAAGCCCATCGCGTTCCTTATGTTGTTCAAACGCCTGACGGTCGGACCCAAGAAAGAGAAGCAACGGTTTGGAGCAGTAAAAATTTATTGAGCCGCAAGAACAATACCGGTCAAAAATTTTTCTGTGGGGTATCTGTGAAGGCTCACCCTTAAAATAAGAAACCCTGCTTATACAAAACCGTTATTTCTTGGCTTCAAGGAATAGGGTTTTGGATAAAATTACTACCCCTCACCCACCTCTTTCACTTTGTTCAGAGGTCAGTCTGGAACCAAACGAAAGGGCGGGTGAGGAGTAAAATTTTCGGACTCTTTCAGATTGCAACTTGATATTAAATTTTGTTCATAGAACCTAGTTGCTTTTTGAGACAGGTAGTTAACGGCTTATCTTATTATTCATCGCTTCGATCGCACATTCGTTCTATATTCATTTTATATAATAAAGGTTTATCAATATGCCTAAGTCTACCTCATCCCTTCCTTTTCAGTCATGGATCATGTTGTTTACCATAGGTCTTTTGATTTTCTTAATGAACATCGACTACACAGCCGTCAATTTAGCATTGGCTCCCATTTCTGAAGAAATCGAGGGAGACCTGAATACTTTTCAATGGCTTTTAAGCGGGTATGTTTTAATTTGGGCGGCCCTTGTGGTACCTGCTGGGCGATTTGCTGATATTTATGGAAAGAAATTTTCTCTCATACTCGGTGTTGCTATCTTCATCATTGGCTCTATTGTTACAGGCGTTGGGCACAGTCCTTGGATACTGATTGCAGGGCGCCTTATTCAGGGTTTGGGTGCCGCTATTTTCTCTGCTCCAGCTTATGGCCTTACTTTCTCATCCGTTCCTGCTAAAAAACAGGGAATGGCCATGGGTTGTATCGGCGCTGCAGCAGGATTAGGCCTTGCCATTGGCCCTTCACTTGCAGGATGGATTATTAAAGAAATTGGGTGGCGCTGGCTTTTTTATATCAATGTTCCTTTGGGGCTTATTGTCATTTTCGTATTGCTTATGTATGCAGCCCCTGAAAAAAAATCCGCAAAGGCCATTGCTATTGATTGGCTGGGGGTTGCCCTTTTAACTTCCGGCTTGGGCTCGTTTTTCTTTGCTTTGAACCAGATAGAGGTGTGGGGAGTAAACGACCCCCTCCTCCTGAGTTTGGGGGCCCTTGGTCTTTTCTTTTTATCCCTATTTGCTTATCAAGACCGCCGGCAGCTTTTTCAAACAATGCCCCGTGCCATCTTAAAAAATGGCTCCTTCATGAGTACTGTTGCAGCAGCTTTTCTTACTTCTTACTGCTTTTCCCTTGTCCTGGTAATGATGGGCCTTTATTTGCAAAACACACTCCGACTGACAAGCCACGAAGCGGGCGCTTATTTCCTTGCCATGACATTAGCCATCGGTATTTTGTCCCCCCTTGGCGGCAAACTTGCAGACCATATGGATATCCGTATTCCCATGGTTACCGGCTTCACCCTCACGACCCTCGCTCTCCTCACCCTCAGCCTTTTGGATGCGAACAGCTCGACACTCATCGTATGCACAGGGTTGCTGCTTGCCGGGTTGGGGCTTGGCATCGGATTTCCCTCTCTGAATACGGGCATGTTCAGGACGCTCAACCCTTCAGAAATCAATACGGGTTCCGCTATTTTCACAATGTCCATGATGTTGGGAAATACAGTGAGCGTCATTGCCTCCACCAGCCTTGCTGTCATGTTTGGAAGGCCAAAGCTTATGGAGCTTATAGCTGAAAGAGGCACAGCCATAACCCCTCAAGAACAACAAACGCTCATCGACGTTATTGGTAAAGTTGAGCATACGCCTGAGCAACTTAAAGAATTTTCAGCAGAACAAATTCCAGCCCTCCTCGACTTAATTGGCCAGGCTTTTCTTCACGGGTTCCGTATAACGCTCCTGATCGGCATGTTTCTCAGTATTTTAGCAGCAGGCATTACTATGAAGTACTTAAAGTCAGCACATAAGCTTAGTTAGGTGTTTACCTTGTAATGGTGTAACACCTAGCTATAAGGCGCGCTGGCTTGAGTAGACAGCCTTAAAGATAAATTCTCTTGCTAAAGTTGGATATTGATTTTTTGAGCACGCGCCGCTTATAGTAGACTTATAACCGGCGCGTGCAGATAGGTTTTTTATAGCCAGCATATACGAGATTGATATGGCTAAAATAATTGGTCGATGCTTCCTGCGGCCGCTCACGGTGGCAAGATAAGCCATTGATTCTAAAACATTAACTACCAAAATTAGGTTAAATTTAATCCATAACCCAGGTTAAACGAAGTGAGGTTGGCTCCTGAGTCTATTGGATGATGCGCCCTAAGGTCAAGGGAGCTCTTCCCCTAAGATAGTGCGGGCGATATGCCGGTGAATGGCATAAATTGATTGGGTTGCATCCACAACATGGCAGCGGTGAGGATTTTGATGGGCGATTTTTAAAAACCCTTCACGCAACCGTTCATGAAAAGCCATGTCCATGCTTTCAAAGCGGTTCTCACTAGTGTGGCGCTTTAAGGCGCGTTGAACCCCAATTTTTGGATCTAAATCAAACATGAACGTCCAATCTGGTTGCCGTGTCCCAATAACAGCAGCGTAAAGCTTGCTGATAAATACACGGTCCACACCATGCCCATATCCTTGATATGCTAGTGTGGAATCAGCAAACCGGTCACATATCACCCATTCCCCCCGTGTTAGAGCTGGCTCAATTACTTTCTGCCAATGCTCAGCGCGCGCTGCATAAAGGAGAAGAACTTCCGTGATAGGGGACCATCGAGCAACCTCACCTGACACCAATAAAGCCCGAATCAACTCTGCCCCATCACTGCCTCCAGGTTCGCGGGTTAAAATAACTGGATAGCCATGATCATTCAGATAATCAGCTAATAATACCGTCTGAGTTGATTTGCCGGTTCCTTCACCCCCTTCAAAAGTAATAAATTTTCCTATTTTTTCCACCATTTATATTTTTCCCCAAATCAGGTAACTTATTGAATCCCTAATTTTCTTAAAGAAACCAGCTCTTTCTATGGATGTCTCAGCGATCAGAGGGACCTCAATCGGGTGTTTTTGAGATGGTAAATAAATGATCATTTTACCAAGCAGTGCATTTTTCTCAATAGGTGCTCCAATCGGGCTTTCATACTGAACATCTACCTTTAACCCTTTTCTAGAAAGCTTTGGTAAGGTAACAACAACCTCTTCAGGGACGGTTGCTGAAACAAAATTATCTTTCCCTAAAGAAACAGGAACCATATCAACCGTCTCACCAGGCTTAAAAAGGGAGTAATTGGTAAATGTTTGCATACCCCAAGTCATTAATTTCAAGGCTTCATTTGCCCGAGCTTGTTCTGATGGCAGGCCGTTCAATACCAAAAGCAAACGCTGTCCTTCTTGAACAACGGAAGCGACAATACCATAGCCACCACTCTCTGTATAGCCGGTCTTCACGCCGTCGCAACCCACATTTTTATAAAGCAAAGGGTTGCGGTTCCACTGTCGAATATTGTTGTATACAAACTCTTTAACACCAAACAGGCTATAGAATTCAGGATAGTCTGTCATAAGCCGATGAGCAATAATCGCCAAGTCCCGTGCTGTCGTTTGGTGTTCAGGATCTGGCCACCCGCTGGCATTTTTAAACAGCGTTTGAAGGGCACCCATTTCATGGGCTATATGTGTCATCTCTTGAGCAAATATTTCTTCAGTCCCACTCACCCCTTCAGCAGCCACAATACAAGCATCATTTCCCGATTGAATGATAATCCCCTTCAACAAGTCCTCAACACGGACCATTGCATTTAAGGGCACAAACATCTTCGACCCACTCATCCGCCATGCTCGCTCACTGACGGGAAAGGTTGTATCCATTTGAATATGCCCCTCTTTCAATTTTTGAAAGATAAGATAGGCTGTCATGATTTTCGTCATGGAGGAGGGGAACATCAATTCATCTGCATTTTTTTCTAATAAGACTACCCCGGTTGTAAAATCAATCATCAAAGCTTGCTTGGCGATGGTCTCTAAAGAGGGTAGGGGCGAATCAACTGATGGATTGGCTGATGGCACAGCTTGCTTTGCCTTGGCTGCCAAGACTGGGCTCATTGATATAAGAAAGCCTCCTAGGATTAACGCTATAAAGCCTAAACCTCGCCTTTGAACTTTCCAAAGTGATAGATTAGCCGTCTTAGGCAGGGCCATGCGGTTATGGCCTCCCTCAAGAAAGCGCAAGATAATAAGTGGAAAATAAATCATAACATACCTAATAAATACGATGTGACAATACCCTTAGTAGGCACGTACCTCTAATAAACGGTCAATGTCCTTTTCACGACCCAACTTTTTCGGCTTCTTGTAGGAACGGTTTGATACAGGAATAGGCTTAGCAATAGGACGGCGAGAAGGAACGTTTCTTTTAAATGAAGCTTTCCCTAATCTGTCCTGGTTTTTTCGAACCTGCTGAGCGGGTGCTAATGGTTTTGGTGCTACTATGCGCCCATCATGATCAAACTTTTCCCGGAAGATGGCTTCCCATGTACGACCGCTGGGATCACGCCCGTAACGGCCGTACTGAGCAACAAACCTTGCGAACGCCTTACTTTCCTCCGGCAAACACTCCACACAAACCTTACCAAGACCTTGGTTACATATGCCCAAATAAGTGGCCGCTCCTTTGGATAAGTCGATGATGCGGTCGTCCACAAAAGGCCCTCGGTCATCCACTAATAAGTTCACAGAGGTGCCATTTCGGACGTTTGTCACACGAACAACGGAAGGGATGGGCAAGGTCTTATGGGCCGCGCTTACCCCATGCATATTAAAAATTTCACCACATGATTTTGGCCGGCCATGGAATCGCGGCCCATACCAGGAAGCCACGCCTTCCTCTTTGTAGTTGTAATGTTCTTGAGGTGTATACCAACTTCCCTGCACTTGATATGGTTTCTTGGTGCCTGTGCAGAGTTTATCCGGAGATTTTTCACCCTTTGGCGTTGTTGTCGAACAGCCCCCCAGCAAAAGCGCCACCAAGGTAACGGCAACAAATGTTACGACCCCAACAATTCTTTTCATGCGTAATTTGTCTACCTAAATTTACTTCCTAATTTAAAAAAAGAATAATCCATCATATTCATTTCGGCAAGATCAGAAATGTTGTGAGGTATAGTCAAGTTAGGGTTTACCTTAAAATTATTATACATTAAGATTGGTAAATATAATTTTCTAATAACCCATCTTTCTGAAGTTCCTCACATTTGAACTTGAAAGCTGCTAATATGTCCGGTTCGATAGATTGTAAAAGTGTGAAATCTTGCACCACAATGGGAATTTCTAGAGATACAGGAAGCATCTGCCGATTTCCATTTTTATCGACCTGAACAAGTCCCGTACATTTAAGCCCCTCTTTTTCAATTTGTTCTACATATACTTTAAGTCGTTCCACGTATACTTTGCCAGCTACAAGCCCACCAGCTGGAATCTTCTCAAGAGTAACTTCCTCACCAACTACAGGCCCATTGGCTGGGATCTCCTCAAGAGTAACTTCCTCTTCTTTTGAAGAACCTCTAAACCATTGAGAGAATCCTGGTGATAGATAGGAAGCAGCGCTTTGAAGAGAAGCTGATGCAACGGTGTGAAGAGAGGCC
>Ga0172372_10008296_pt1 | contig 13743 bp, 7 predicted proteins | sample LakKiv5m_2_FD_114544 | JGI IMG/M metagenome (GOLD analysis project Ga0172372, IMG submission 114544) | Freshwater microbial communities from Kabuno Bay, South-Kivu, Congo - kab_092012_9.5m | ecosystem: Environmental > Aquatic > Freshwater > Lake | place: Democratic Republic of the Congo...
ATCGCGCTCGGCGATGCCGTCGCGGTTGCGCTGCCTGCGGGCGCGGGCTGGGTGGGGGCGTGGCTCCGGGCGCCGCTCGCGCTCGTCGTCGATGTGCCGGGCTACTCGCGTTTTCCGCTCCTGCCGCTCGTCGGCTTCGTCGCGCTCGGCGTGCTCGTCGGGCGCGCGCTCCTTCTGCACGGCACACACGTGAACGCGCGCACCGCGCTCGTCGCCTTCGCGCTGTGTGTTGCGGTCGCCGCGCTCGCCTCGCTCGGCACGCACGCGCTCGTCGATGCGCTCGCTGTGGGGCCGTTGCGTCGCGCGCATCCGGCGGTCGTGCTCAACGTCGTCGATGGGACGTGCCGCGCGCTTGCGGTGCTCGCGCTCGGACTTTGCTTGGGAGCTGCGTGGCGTGGCGCGTGGCTCGCGCCGCTCGAGCGGCTTGGTCGCGGCTCGCTGCTCGCGTACGCCGTGCACATTCCGGGCTGCTACGGCGCGCTCGCGCGGCCGCTCACGCGTCGCTTCGACCTCGGCGGCGCGACGCTCGTGCTCGTGGCGCTCGCGCTCGGGACGTTCGGCGTGGTGCGCGCGCGAGACGCGGCGCGAGACTGGCTGCGCATGCGGCGCGCGCAGGCCGCTGCATCGGGAGGAGCTGCGTGACGACGAACGAGAACACGCCGTGGACGGTGCGCCGCATCGTCGCGTGGATGGCGCAGGACTTCGCGGCGCGTGGCGTCGAGACGGCGCGCCTCGATGCGGATCTGCTCGTCGCGCACGCGCTCGGTCTCGACCGGGTGCGGCTCTTTCTCGCGCTCGACCGCGAGCTCGAGCCGGAGGAACTCACCCGGATCCGCGCGCTCGTCACGCGACGCCGCGCGGGCGAGCCCATCGCGTACATCCTCGGGCGCAAAGAGTTCTACGGACGCGCCTTCGTCGTGAGCCCCGCCGTGCTCGTGCCGCGTCCCGACACCGAAGCGCTCGTCGAGCGCGCGCTGGCGTTGCTCCCCGCGGCCTCCGATGCGCACGTGCTCGATCTGTGCACGGGCTCGGGCGCCATCGCCGTGTCGCTCGCGGCCGAGCGCCTTCAGCTTCGCGTGGAGGCGACGGATCTCTCGCCCGAAGCGCTCGCGGTCGCGCACCAGAACGTCGAGGCGCACGGGCTCACGGAGCGCGTCGTGCTGCGCCGAGGGGATCTCTTCGCCGCGCTGCCAGAGCGCCGTCGCTTCGCGCTGATCACCGTGAATCCTCCATACATCCCCGCGGGCGATGCGCGCTCGTTGCCGCGTGACGTCGTCGCGCACGAGCCGCACCTCGCGCTCTTCGGCGGCGCGGACGGACTCGGGGTGGTGCGCCGTCTCGTCGCTGCGGCGCCCGACTGGCTCGCGCCCGGCGGCACGTTGCTCGTCGAGCTCGGCGCGGGGCAATCCGACCGCGCGCTCGCGCTCGTGCGTGCGGAGAAGCGCTACGTCGACGCGCGGATGTGGCCGGATCTCGCGGGCATCGCGCGGGTGCTCGAGGCGCGCACGGTTGGCGGTCAGGCCCGCGCGGCGACGCACGCGGAGCGCGTCGTCGTGCCGGATGCGATGACCCACGCGGACCCGGATGCGGTCGTGGGCGAGCGCGTGATCGTGCCGGAGCCGGAGCCGCAGGATGTGGTGCTCGATGCGCCCGACGCGGCCGCGCACGCAGCCGAGGAGCGCGGCACGAATTCATGACGCGATCGTCATGAATCGTGGCTGACGATGACGCTCTGATCAGGCATTGGCAGCCCGTGGCGACGGTGTCTCGCTGCGCCTCCAGCGAAAGCGGAGGGCCCCTTCCGCCACCGCGAGCAGGCCCGCGAGGAGGAAGAGCCACGGCGTGAGCGATCGGCGCACACCCGTCGTGCCGGCCTTCGTGACTTCGGCGTTGCCTTGCGAGGCTGCGTCGGGACCGGGCCGCAGATCGCTCTCTTCGAGGGGCGGCGCGACGACGAAGGCGAGGCGCGTGGCGTCGGCGGGGGCGCCTCCTTCGTCCGCGACCTCGACGCGATAGGCGCCGGGGAGCGCGGTGTCGCTGATCGTCGCCGTGCGCGCGTCGTCGAAGTCCGCGCGGGCGCCGCTCGGATCCGTGAGGGTGAGGCGCGCGGCGCCGGGCGGCAGGCCGAGCGAGAGCGTCTCTCCGGGAAGGACGGCCCGCGCAGGGGCGCGCGACTCCGCGGCGATCGCGTGGACGAGGCGCGAGACGAGCGGGAGAAAGCCGGGACGCAGCGGCAGATCGGACCACGTCTCGTCGAGCGTCGTCGCGACGAGCGCCGTACGGCCCGCGCCTGCCTCGCCGACGACGAGCGCCGGCGCGCCATCCGCAAAGCGCAGCGCGACGAGCGCGCCCTCGCGCGGCGTGTCGAGCGCGAGGCGCCGCACCACGCGCACATCGCGGAGTCCCGTCGCGTCGCGCAGGGAAGCGCGCGGATCGTCGGCGCGCTCGGGCGCATCGCCGGGGCGCAGGCCGGGCGCTTCGGCCGTGTCTTGGACGTGCGTCACGCGTGCGGGGAGCAGCTTGCCGAGCGCGTCGCCGAGGGCGCGCACCTCGGTGGCGTCGCCGGGTGCGAGCGCGAGTCCGCCGCCGCGCTCGACGAAGCGACGCAGCGATGCGGCGAGCTCCGCCGAAGGGGCGGGCATGTCCACGAGGAGCGCGGCATCGACCGTGTTCCAGTCGATGGTCGCGAGCGTGTCGGGATCGACGCGGCGGATCGCGAGTGGCCCATCCCGTTGCGGGGCGAGCGCGAGCGCCCGTGCGACCGCGTTCGTCGAGGCGTCCGTGCCGGCGAGCAGAAAGCGGAGGCCGCCGGCGGAGCGGAGCAACACGCCGCGCGTGTCGTCGGCCGCGAGCGCGTCGGACGTCTCGATCACCACGCGTGCGGTGGGATCCGTGCCCGGCGGCGGAAGCGGCGCGACGAGGGTCACGGTCGCCATGTCATCGCGGAAGATGGCGTCGCCGCGCGCGCGGACCGACCCGCGCTGCTCGAGCCGCACCGCGACGGGTCGCTCGGGCCGGGAGCCGAAGGCGCGCAGCGTGACGAGCACGGAGGCGCGCGTGGCGTCGGTCGGGTCGAGCGTCGCGTCCGCGCTCGCGATGGCGACGTTCGCCGGAACGCTCGCGTCGGAGGCCGGGCCAAAACGCTCGACGTCGAGCCGCACGCCGGGCGTCGCGCGGAGCGCGTCGAGCCGCTCGTGCGCGGCCCCATCGCTCAGCACGAGCACGCGTCGCGCTTCGATCAGGCTGCCTGCGAGCTCACCGAGCGCGAGCGAGAGCGCCGCCTGCATCGCGGACGCGCGCGTGGGCGCGAGGGCCTCCAGCTCGTCGAGTCGCGCGTCGACGGCCGCGAGGTCCGCGGTGCGCCGAACGAGCACGCGCGGCGTCTGCCCGGCGAGCAAGAGAGAAGCCTCCGAGCCGGGCGGCAGCGCGTCGATCACCTCGCGCGCGCGGCTGACGGCGCGCTTCCACGCCGAGCGGCTCCCCTCGCTACGGCGCGCCATCGACAGCGAGTCGTCGAGCACGAGCGCGACGCTCGACCGTGCCCCATCTCCGTAGGCGATCCGGACGTGGCGATACGGGCCGGCGAGGCCGATCGCGAGCGCGAGCAGCAACGCGACCCGCACGAGCAGCAGCAGCAGATCGACGATGCGCGTGCGGCGTCGGCTCGCGCGCTGTGCGCGCTCGAGCAGCGCGATCGTCGGCAGCGCGATGCGCGGCAGATCGTGGTGACGCGCGAGGTGCGCGACGATGGGCGCCGCCGCGAGCAGCGCGCCGAGCAGCGCCCAGGGAGCCTCTAGGCCCATCCGCGTCGTCCTCGCGCGCGCAGCGTCTCAGCGAGCGTGTGCTCGGGGGGGACGTCGGTGCGGGCCAGCACGTAGCGCGCGCCCGCGGCCACGCAGCGAGCGCGGCAGCGGTCGAGAAATGCAGCGATTTCCTGCTGATAGTGCGCGCGCAGGGCGACGGGATCGGCGTCGAGCGAGGCTTCGCCTTCGAGTCCCTCGAAGCGCGTCGGCTCTTCGAAAGGGAGCGTCAGCTCGTCGGGGTGCAGGACGTGGAACACGACGACGTCGTGCCCGCGCGCCGCGAGCTGCGCGAGCGGATCGAGCGCGCCCTCGCGCAGATCGAGCAGATCGCTCGCGATGGCGACGAAGCCGCGGCGCCCCGCGCGCTCTGCGAGCGCCGTGAGGGCCGCGCCGAGATCGGTCGCCGTGCCGGATGCATGCGGGGCTGCGAGCGCACCGACGATCGCCTCGACCTGCCCGGGGCGGCTGCGCGCGGGCAGCGTCGTGCCCGGCCCGTCCGCGAAGGGCAGGGCGCCGGCGAGATCGCCCTGCCGCACGAGGACGTACGCGAGCGCGGCGAGCAGCGTCGCGGCGTGGTCGCCCTTGGTGCGCGCGCCCGGATGCGCGGGGTAGGCCATCGAGCCGCTGCGATCGAGGGCGAGCATCGCGCGGAGCTGCGTCTCCTGCTCGAACCGCTTGATCGTGTGGCGATCCGTGCGTGCGTAGGCACGCCAGTCGAGGAGGCGCGGGTCGTCGCCGGGGCGGTACTCGCGGTGTTCGACGAAGACCACGCTCGCGCCGCGATGCGGGCTTTTGTGCAGGCCGTTCCCGAGCCCCTCGACGGCGCGTCGGGCCGCGAGGACGAGCGTCGCGATGCGGCGCGCGACCTCGGGATCGAGCGTGGCCGATGGAGCGATCGGGGCTTCGTCGCCCGCCGCCGCCTTCACGGCCGAAGCTCGCGCAGCACGGCCTCGACGAGGGTCGGCGCGCGGATCCCCTCGGCCTCTGCGCGGAAGCTCGGCACGAGGCGGTGCCTCAGCACGTAGGGCGCGAGCGCGCGCACATCCTCGATTTCCGCGGCGAAACGGCCGTCGAGCACGGCCCGCGCCTTGGCGCCGAGCACGAGCGCCTGACTCGCGCGCGGGCCTGCACCGAAGCCGACGTAGCGCTTCACGACGTCGGGGGCGCTCGTTTCGCTGGGGCGCGTCGCGCGGGCGAGCGCGACGGCGTGCGCGATGACGTGGGGTGCGGCCGGCACGCGCGGGACGAGCGCCTGCATCGCGACGATCTCCTCGCGCGAGAGCACGGGCGAGGGCGTCTCGAGGCTCGGGGCCGTCGTCCTCCGGACGATCTCGATCTCGTCGGCCTCACTCGGATAATCCACGTCGATCTGCAGGAGGAAGCGATCGAGCTGTGCTTCGGGGAGCGGGTAGGTGCCCTCCTGCTCGATGGGGTTCTGCGTCGCGAACACGAGGAAGGGCGCCTCGAGATCGTAGGTGCGCCCGCCGACCGTGACGCGGCCCTCGGCCATCGCCTGCAGGAGCGCGGCCTGCGTCTTCGGCGGCGTGCGGTTGATCTCGTCGGCGAGCAGCACGTGCGCGAAGACGGGCCCGGGCGAGAAGCGGAAGCGCCGCTGCCCGGTCGCCGGGTCCTCCTCGAGGACGTCGGTGCCGGTGATGTCGGCCGGCATGAGGTCGGGCGTGAATTGGATGCGGTTGGCGCGGAGCGAGAGCGCCTCGCCGAGCGTCGTGATCAACAGGGTCTTCGCGAGCCCGGGCACCCCGACGAAGAGCCCGTGCCCGCGCGCGAAGAGCGCGACGAGCAGCAGATCGACGACGGCGTCCTGACCGACGACGCGCTTCTGCACCTCGGTGCGGATGCGCGTGCGTGCGACGGCGAGCGCCGAGACGCGCTCCACATCACCCATCGCTTCCGGCGCGGCCGTCGGGGGCGTACTCAGAGATTCGACGTCGTTCGTCATCGCAGGCCTCTCCTCGGTCGCGTGCAGCGCGGTCGGTCGTGGGGAGCATGAAGCGTGTCGGGCAGATCGATCATGGCGTGTCGGTGCGGAGCAATCGGCAGGCTGCGCGCTCGCGCTCGCGCTCGGCGGGGACGTCGGTCGCCTCGGCGAGATCGCAGTGCGGCGCAGGGTCGAAGGGGTTGAGCCAGAGCGCTTCGCGGAGCGCGGTGCGGGCGGCGTCGCGCTCGCCGAGCGCGAGGCGTGCGGCGCCGAGGACAGCCTGGGTCGGCGCGTGATCGGGGTGCCGCGCGACCATCGTCTGCAGCACCTCGGCGGCGCCGCGCGCATCTCCGCCCGCGAGCGCCGCGCGCGCGAAGCGAGACGCGACGATTGGATCGTCGCCCGCCGTCGTGCGCGCCTTCGCGTACTCCGCCGCCGCGGCGCGCGGTCGCTCGCGGGCCCACAGCAGATCCCCGAGCCGCACGAATCGACGTGCGGCCGCCGCCCTCACATCGGCCGACTCGTCGCTCGCGCCTTCGCCACGCCGGAAGCGCAGGCCGAGCACGCCGGGGGCGTCGCTCGCAGGTGCCGGGCGCGCGCGCAGCTCGGTCTTCCAATCGGCTTCGAGCGCCGCGAAGGTGCGCCCCGCAGCCGCCGCGATCGCGTCGCGCGCGTCCGTGCCGGAGGCGATGCGGGCGATTCCGTCGCGCAGCTTCGCCTCGCCGTAGCGGCGAAGATAGACCTCGATGAACGTCGCGACCTGCGCGAACGCGAGCGCCGCCTGCTCCTGGGAAGCGAGCCGCGCGATCGAGGGGTGCAACCTTTCGAAGGGCAGCAGCGTGCTCTCGCGGACCGCCTTCGCGAGCAACGCCTCGGACGCCGGATCGAGCAGCGGACCATTCGTCGTACCGCCGCGCCAGCGCGTCTCGAGGTAGCGCGCGACGCCCTCCTGGAACCACACGGGCGCACGGTCACGCGAGGCCCGCGCGAGCACGAGGTGCACGTATTCGTGGCCGATCGTGTCCATCCACGGATAGCCGCGCACGAGCGCCCGCGGCGAGGTGATCATCAGCCGATCCCACTTGCAGAGCGCGACGGTCCCCGTGCGCTCGATCTCCGCGACGGTGAGCGACGACACCCGCGCGAGCGCCTCCGGATTCGGGAAGATCTCGAGGCGCACCGGCCCCGGGATCCGCGTGCCGAGCAGCGTCGTGAGCGCGCGGTCGGCCCCCGCGAGCGCCTCGAGTGCGTAGGGCACGAGGACCGCGTCGCGCCCGGGCGCGTGACGTACGACGAAGCGCCCGTCGGGCGAGCGCGCCTCGACGAACGACGCCGTCGCGTCCCGCGTCGATGCGAGCAGCGTGCGCAACTCGCGACGCGCGGCGATGTCGGGCGCACTGGCATCTCGCGTGATGGCAGCGTCCATCGCCTGCACTGCGGCTGCATATGCGCCGCGATGCAGCCGCAGCATCGCCAGCTCGAACAGCACGTCGGCGTCCTCGGGGTAGCGCGTCGCGAGCGGCTCGAGGAGGCGCGCCGACTCCTCGATCTGCAGCGCACCGAGCGCCGACGCGGCCCGCTGAAAGACGCGTCCGTCCTCGCCGGGCGGCACCGCGTGGGCCCGCTCCACCGCCGCGAACGTGAACGCGACGCAGCAGAGCGCGAAGAGCCCGCCTCGCAAGACGCCCCGCAACGCGCTCGCGCTCATCGCAGGATGTCCTCGTAGTAGCGGCGCACCGCGTCCTCGAAGCCGCCCGGCGCATCGTCACGCATCGCATCGAGCACGCGACGACGGCGCTCCGCGGGCCCGACGAAGTCGCTGCCGTCGGGGATGCGCACGACGTCCTGCGAGGGATCGCCGTCGCGGCCGTCGCGGCCGTTGCGCTCCTCGCCTCCCTGCGCCTGGCCCGACGCGCTGCCGCGGCTCCCGCGTCCTCCGCGCGAGCGCCGAGAGCGCTGTTGCTCCGCGTTTTTCAGCATTTCCTCGAGGAGCGAGATGGCGCGATCCTGCCGCTCCGCGGCCCGCTGCGGGTTGCCGTAGCCGAGCGCCTGGCCCGCGTCGTCCATGGCGCTCGCGGCCTCGCGAACCGCCTCCGCGGCCTCCGCGGAGAGCGGCGCTCCGTTCGGCCCCACGGCGAAGCGCTGGGCGAGCGCTTCGGTGTCGAGGCTCAGCTGGGATTGCGCGGGCTCGTCGCGGGCCATGTCGGCGCGGTCGGCGTCGTCGACGTGCTGGATCATCTGGGGCATGCGCTCGTCGAGCGCGCGGTGGAGTTCGTAGAGGCGCGTGCGTGCGTCTTCCGCGAGCGAGGCGCGCGCCCCCGCTCCCCGATCGCGCGCCCCTCGCGACTCCGACGCGAATTGCAGACGGCCCTGCAGGTCAGCCGCCGCCATGACGGCCGGAAGCGAGAGCGCGTGGGCGTCCGGGAGCTGCCCTGCGCGCAGGGCCTGTTCGAGCTCGCGGAGCGCCTCGCGCGCCGTGTCGAGCGCAGTGCGCTGCGCCTCGTCGAGCGCGTTTCGGTCGAGGCTGCCGAGCTGTTGCTGGATTCGCTGCGCCTCGTCGAGCTGACTGCGGATGCTCTCCGGCGACACGGCCGCGAGGGCCTCGGCAGCGCGGGCCGCGGCCCGGCTCCTCACGCGCGCCGTCTCGCCCGCGAGCTGTCGCTGCTGCGCGAGCGCGCGCTTCACGCCCTCGACGGCCTCCGCGAGCGCCTGCGCCTCGCCGCTCGAACGGGCGTTCTCGAAATCGTCGGCGCCCTGGTCGATCGCGCCACTCATCTGCGCGAGCTCGCGCTCGAGCGCCGCGAGTTGGCGCATCGCCGCGTCGAGGTCGTTGCGCTCGACGGCGTCGCGCAGCGCCGCGAGGGCGCTTTCCGCCTCCGGAACCTGCATCGCTTCCACGTTCGCGAACTCACCCGGCACGTCCGCCGACATCTGCGCGAGCTGCGCCCCGAGCTCGCGCATCCGCGCCTCGGCCCGCGCGATCTCGGCGAGCAGCGCGCGCCGCGTCGCTTCGTCGGGGCGACGCCGCAGCTCTGAGAGCAGCGACGTCATGCGCTGTCGGAGGCGGTTGAGCTCCTGCGCGACGGCCACCGCGTCCTCGAGCCGACCGCGCGCGAGCATGTCCTCGATCATCAGCGCACCGCGCTCGAGCAGCGCGACGATCTCCGCTTCGGCCTCGACGCGCCGCGGGAGGCTCGAACTTCGGGGCCCGTAGAACCACTCCACGTAGTTGAGCCCGATGTCGCGGACGTCGGCGGCGAGGGCTTGCAGTGCGACCACGTCGTCTCGCTCGGAGACACCATCTTCGCGCATGGCGGAGGCGGCTGCGTCGACCGCGTTTCCGGCTTCCTCGCACCCGGGCGAGAGCGCGTCGAAGCGCGTGCGCGCCGCCACGAACTCCTCCGGCAGCGGCTGCTCGAGACGGGTGGCGAGCACGTCGAGGACCGCGTCGAGCGCGGCCCGCAGCGCCGCGTGGGTCTGCTCGCGTCGCGTGGCATCCCCTGCGATGGTGATCGTCCGCTCCGTGGAGCGGCCGACGTTCGGCCCCGACACGTCGTCACAGTCGCTCGCCTCGACCCGCATCACGATGCGATCGCCCGGCTGCGCGCCGAGCGCTTCGACGCGCACCGTCGCCGTCCCCGACACGCCCGGCTTGCGCGCGTCACCGACGTACGTGCCGAGGCGGCGCCGGATTTCCCGGCCTTCGGCGTCGACGATCACGAGCTCCGCCTCGCGGATGGCGCCGTCATCCTTCGCCGCCCACGCGACCGGAAGCTCCGCGTTCGGCTCCACGGTCAGGTCTTCGCCAGGTTCGGTCAGCGACACGCGCGGGGCTTCGTCGCGGATCGCGCGCACCGTGCGCGCCCGGGCGTCGCGGAGCTCCCGCTCGGGTGTACGCACATTCAGGTAGAGGGGCCCCGACGCGCGCACGACGAATCGGCCGGTGAGCACGCCATCGCGGCTCCGCACGAGCCGCGTCGCGCGGCCCGCGACATCGATCGACCCCGAGCGTGCGGGTACCCGCGTGCGCACGGTCCACTCGACCGTGGTCCCGAGCGGCGCTTCGAGATCGACGACGTTCTCGCGCTGTTCTGCGGCGCGCCCCAGATACGCCGGGAAGACGAGACGCGCGTCGCACCGCTCCACGATCGCTGCCACGGCCATCGCGCTTCCGTACGGCGCACCGGGATGCGCGAGTGCCCACGCGCCCGCGACGGTCGTCGGGTCGAGCCCCCAAACGAGCGCGCAGCCACCGAGCGCCACTCCCGCGCCTGCGAGCGCCCGCGAGCGGAGCGCACGCCAAGGCAGAACCGTGTTCGGGCGCACGGTGGCGAGCGCTGCTTCGACGCGCAGCGCGTGCGCGGCGACGAGCGCGGGCGATGGGATATGCGCATCCTCGCGCGCGAACTCCGCGGCCGAGCGTGCCGCGGACGCGAGCGACTCCTCGTGGGACGCGAGCAGTCGTGCGGCGCCCGACCCTGCGAGCCGGGAGAGCCCGCGCAGCGCGAGCCCCGCGGCGCCGAGCGCGGCGACCGCCACACAACTCCAGGCCACGACGGCCCCCACCCACGACGCCACGGGCCCGACGAGCCGTGCCGCGACCGTGAGCGTCAGCGCCGCGCTCGCCGATGCGAAGACGAGCGCGCGCGCGCCCTGCTGTACCGCCGCGCGTCGTCGCAGGCGGCCGAGGTAGCGCTCGACGGGCGTCACGCCGTGCGACGCCGATCTCCTCGACGGCGAAGCGCCCGGGGTCGCCTCCGCGTGCAAGCCTCGAAACACGGCGCGAGTCTAGCAGCGCTGCGCCGCTCACACGCGCGCAGCCGCCCATGATCGCGTTGACCGTGATCTCCGCCGGCGGCTACATTGCCGCCACTTCGCGCCGCCTTGCGCGCGCGAGAAAAGGCCACCTCCCATGCCTCCGTCCGAAGCGTTCCGCGGTCTCGATGACCTCGCGCTGTCCGCCTATCTCGACCGCCTCTTCCACGGACGTCGCGTGCTCTGGCTCGGGGACGCCGCCTCGGGCGCGCCGGACCGCGCCGCCCGCGTCGCGGCGAGCGTCCTCGTCGCGGATCCGGACTTCGTCGGCGACCAAGTCGAGCGCCGCCATCTCCGCATCGTTCACCTTGCGGATGGCGCTGCACTCCCCGCGGGTCCGCATGACGTGATCGTCGTGGGGGACCTCGCGCGCATCGGTCTCGCGACGAGCGCGCGCGTGCGCGAGCTCGCTTCGGTCCTCGCGCCCGGCGGCGTGCTGGTCGTCGCCTCGTCGAACGCCGAGGCCGCCGTGCGACTCGGGCGCGCTCCCGCGGCTCCGTCGCTCGCGTACGAGGCTCTCTACGAGCTGCTCGCGCAGGCCTTCCCCGCCGTGCGCATGCTCGGCCAGGCCCCGTTCGTCGGCTTCACGGTCGCGGACTTTTCGGTGGACGGTGAGCCCACCGTCGTGTTCGACGGCTCGCTGCTCGGCGATGCGAGCGAGACGCCGGAGCGCTTCGTCGCGCTCTGCGGCACGGACGACGTCGTGCTCGACGCCTACGCCGTGGTGCAGCTCCCGGCGCACGCGGCGCTCGCGGTCGGACCCGCCAACGCCGCCATCGATGCGGGTGCGGCGGAAGCACGCGCGGTGTCGCTCGCTGCCGAGCTGCGCGCGGCGCGTGAGCAGATCGACGCGGGCAACGTGCACGCCGAAGAGCTCGAGTCGACGCTCGCCCAGCGGACGGCCGCCCTCGCAGAGCTCGACGGCGAACTCGAGCGCATGCGCCTCGAACTCGGCGCGGCCCGCGACGAGTCCGAGACGCGCGTCGCCGCGCTCCGCATCGCGCGCGACGAACTCGAGAAGCTGCGCGCGACGCCGGTCGCATCGCCCGCAGAACACGCACGCCTCGAAGAGTTGCTCCGCGAGCGTGGCCGCGAGCTGCGCGAACGGGACGAAGAACTCGCCCGTCGCGCGACGCTCTTCCGCGATCTCGTCGAGGAACTCGGGGCGCTCCGTGAGCATCGGCTGATCGACGAGACGTCCGCGTCGGCGGATGCCGAGCGCCGAGTGAGCGAGGCCGCGCAGCGCGTGACTGCGCTCGAATCGCAGTTGCTGGCGGCGCGCTCGGAGCGCGAGCGGGCCGTGCAGCGGGCGTTGCAGGCCGAGGCCGAGCGCACGGAGTCCGCGTTCCGCGTGGACGAAGCACTCGGGCGTCTCGCGGAACTCTCGGAGCGCACCGCGCACGCCGACGAAGCGCGAACGCGGCGTGAGGCCGAACTCTCCGGCTTCGTGCGCGGCCTGCGCGCGCGCGCGGCTGAGCTCGAGGAGATGCGCGGTCAGGCGGAGGCGCGCCTCGCGATCGAGCGCCTCGGCGTCGACGAGAAGTCGTCGCAAATCAAGGACTTGCAGCGTTCCGTCGAGGAGCTGCGCGACCAGCTCGAACTCCAGATCGTCCGCGCCTCGTCGGCGGGCCAGCAGTCGGCTGCCGCCGTCGACACGGGCGCGCTCGACGTGCTCCGCGCCGAGCGCGACGGTCTGCGCGCGCGCCTCGAGGATCGCGAGGCAGCGCTTTCGGCCCGTCCTGCGGCGTCGGCGCCCGATCCGACGCTCCTGACCCGTTTCGAAGAGGCGAGCGCGCGGGCCACGACGCTCGCGGGGCGCCTCGAGGAGTCCGGCGCACACGCCTCATCGCTCACCGCACGGCTGGCCATCGCCGAGGCCACGACGGAGTCCGAGCGGCAGCGCGTCAGCGACCTCGCGGCGCGCGTCACGGAGCGTGAGGGCGCACTCCGGGCCCGCGAGGCGGATGTCGAGACCGGCGCGCGCGCCCTGCATGCGTCGACCGCGCGCATCGCCGCGCTCGAGGAGGACGCCCGCCGCCTCACGGCCGCCCTCGACGAGGCGCGTGCGTGCCTCGTGTCCCTCGGCGCGAGCCTCGAGACCGCCGGGCGCGACGGCACCCGCGCGACCCTGTCGGGGACGGTCGAGGCGCCCACGGACGCTTCGAGCGACGGCGGCGACCTCGCGGCATTGCGTCATCAGCTCGACGGACTGCACCACGAACTGCGAGACCGCGAGCTGCTCCTGCGTTCGCTGAGCGAGCAGCTGCGTGAGCGCGATGAGCAACTGCGTGCGCTCGCCGTACGCCCCGCCGCGGACGTCGCGCCCGCCGCCGAGTCGAGCGCGGCGTCGCAGCGTCTCGAGGAGGCGCTCCGCGCGCGCGAATCCGAGCTCGTCGAAGTTCAGACGAGGGCGCGGGCGGCTGACCGGGAGCTGGCGAGTGCGCGGGACGCGGTCGCGGCGTCCCGTCTCGGACTCGAAGAACTGCTTGCGGCCGCCACCACGCGGGGCGACGCGCCTGCCGCCGACCGCATCGGCGCGCTGTTGCGCGCGCTCTCCCGCGTCTGACCTCGGCGTCGTCGGCATTCGCGCGGTGTCGCGCGAGGTCGTGAGCGATGCGGTCGTCGCGCTCGCGCGGTAAGGACGGAATGACGAAGGCCCGCCCGGTCACCCGAGCGGGCCTCGTCATGTCAGCGAACGGCGTGGATCAGAAGTCCATGCCGCCGGGCGCGCCGTGGCTGTGCCCGCCGCCGCCACCGCCGCCGGCCGACTCGGCCTTCGGCTTCTCGGCGATGAGCGCCTCCGTCGTGAGCATCAGGCCCGCGACCGAAGCCGCGTTCTGAAGCGCCGTGCGGACGACCTTCGCCGGGTCGATGACGCCCGCCGCGAGGAGATCCTCGTAGGTGTCCGTCGCCGCGTTGTAGCCGTTGCTGCCCTTGGCCTTGCGGACCTCGTTCACGACGATCGAGCCCTCGAGCCCGGCGTTGCCGGCGATCTGGCGGAGGGGCTCCTCGACCGCGCGGCGGATGATGTTGACGCCGAAGCGCTGTTCGTCGCTGACCTCGAGCTTCTCGAGGCCCGCCTGGCAGCGGATGAGCGCGACGCCGCCGCCGGGGACGATGCCCTCCTCGACAGCCGCGCGCGTGGCGTGGAGCGCGTCCTCGACGCGCGCCTTCTTCTCCTTCATC
>Ga0172372_10008297_pt1 | contig 13743 bp, 12 predicted proteins | sample LakKiv5m_2_FD_114544 | JGI IMG/M metagenome (GOLD analysis project Ga0172372, IMG submission 114544) | Freshwater microbial communities from Kabuno Bay, South-Kivu, Congo - kab_092012_9.5m | ecosystem: Environmental > Aquatic > Freshwater > Lake | place: Democratic Republic of the Congo...
CACGACCCATGCCGTGGGACCGAGGAACGCCCGGCCATCTCGGGGCGCTGGCTGGTCCTGAGCATGGTCGTGGCCGTGGCGTTGCGGATCCACCTCAGCGGTCAGGGACTTTGGTACGACGAGATCGCGTCGGCCATGACCTACACGGTGCACGGGCCCGACGTGATCATGGCCAACGCCTTCACCACGGCCAACCATCCCCTGCAGTCGCTGCTGAGCTGGTGCTGCCTGCCTCTGGGTGTGGAGCCATGGATCCGGCTGCCCTCCATCCTGAGCGGCGCCCTGGCGGTGCTGGGATGCTGGTGGATCGGACGGGGCGTGTCGCCATCCACGACGCTGGCCGCATGGTGCGCCGGCGCCATGGCCATCATGCCCGCGGCCGTGAACGCCGGAAGCGAGGCCCGGGGGTACGGTCTCATGATCGCCGCCTCGTCGATCTCGGGTGCGCTGGCGCTGCAGGCCATGCGGCATGGCGGCACCGCCCGATGGACCGCCATGGCGATCGTGCTGGCGCTGGGCGTCTGGGCCCACTTCGTCACCGCGCTCCTGGGCGTGGGGCAGGCCGTGCTGGGCCTGTGGGCCCTGCGCGATCCGGCCCAGCGGCCGCAGGCACGGAAGCTTCTCATGGCCGTGGCCTGCGCCGGTGGGCTCGCGCTGGCCCTCTGGAGCCCGGCGCTGCCGGACCTGATCGCCTCTCGAAGCCAGTTCACGGCCCGACGCGGCGACGAGCCCACGCTGGCAGGGCCGCAGGGACTGCTGCTGCTCTGGCAACTGGTGGGGATGACCCCACTGCCGCTGCACAAGGCGGGTGTCGACCGTGGTCTTGCCACGCTCACCGGCCTGCTTCCGGCCGCGCTGGTGGTGATGGGCCTGGCCACCGCCGCGCCGCGCCGCCAACTCCGGCTTGGACTGGCCATGATCGGCCTTGGACTGCCGATCGCCATCCTGATCGCCTGGATCGCCGGCAGCTGGCTCTACGCGCGATTCCTGCTCTTCGCCGCGCCGGCCACGGCCCTGCTGCTGGGGGTGGCGGCGCAGCGACTGGTGGAAGGACGGGTCGGGGTGCCTGCCACCCGCCGACGCGTGCTTGGCGCGTCGGCCGCGATCTCGGGCGCCGCCCTCTTCATGGCCTATGACCTGAGGGCCGCGCCGCGCCAGCCGATCCGCGAAGCCGTCGCTCGCGTCGCGTCGCTCCGTGCACCGGACGAGCGGGTGATCGGCATCGGCATCGCCGATGACGTGGTCCAGTGGTACGCGCTGGCCTTCCATGTGCCGGTCGAGCCGACCGGCGTGGGTGGGGAACGCCTGCCCGAGGTCCTGGCACGGACCGACGCCCGTTGGATCGTGGCCCTGTACCCCGAACACCGGCACCCGGCGGCCACCGCTCCGTCCATCGCCAGGCTCGGATTCCGAATGCGTCCCGTGCACGGATTCGTGGGATGGCTCGACGGCGGCGAGGGCACGGTGGAAGTCTGGGAACGCCGGCCCGACGATCCGTAGCCTGTGGAGACATGGCTGGCCCGATCAAGATCCTCTCGGAGACCGAAGGCGAACGCGGTTGGCGATTCACGGCGCAGATGGTGGACGCGCGCGGTGCCACGCATGCCATGCAGGTGGACCTGGCCTGGGCCGACTACGACTGGTGGTGTCCCGATGGCAGCGTGACGCCCGCCGCCGTGGTCGAGGCGGTGCTGCTGTGGGTCGTCGAACATGCCGGCGAACGCCCCCCGATGCGCCGTCTCGATGCCAGCAGCGTCCGGCGCATGCACGCCGATGCGGACCGGTCCATCCGGTCCATGCTCAACCCGCGCGATCGGTCATGAGCGGCGGAAGCGCGCGGTTGCGGAATCGCACCGGCACCTCCACCCAGAAGACGCTTCCCTGTCCCGGCGCGCTCTCCAGCCCGATGCCGGCACCCAGCAACTGGGCCAGTTCGCGGCAGATCGCCAACCCCAGTCCGGTGCCACCATGCCGCTTGGTGTGGCTGGCGTCCACCTGACGGAACTTCTCGAACACCGTCTGCTGCATGTCCGCCGGGATGCCGGGCCCCCGGTCGCGCACCTGGAGACGGACGGCAGGCTGGCCATCTCGCTGCACCAGGCTCGCCTCAAGTCCCACCGCGGCCCCCTCGGGCGAGAACTTGATGGCGTTGCTGGTGAAGTTGTAGAGGATCTGCTGCAGCTTGCCCGCGTCGGTCTCGATCCGCGGCGCGTCGTCCGGCCACGTGGCCTCCAGCCGCACACCACGAGCCTCGGCCGGTGGCCGCATGATCGCCACGATCCCCTCCATCGCCTCCGACACGCTCACCTCGCCGATCGACACCTCCATGCGGCCGGCCTCGATCTTGGCCATGTCAAGCAGCTCGTTGATCATCTCCAGCAAGCCGCGGCCGCTGGTGTGGATGTGCTGCAGGTAACGGAGTCGCTTGGGATCCGCGGCCGCGTCGTTCCGTGCAAGCTCCGTGAGCAGATCCGCAAACCCCAGGATGCTGTTCAGGGGTGTGCGCAACTCGTGGCTCACGTTGGCCAGGAACTCGCTCTTCAGACGATTGCTCTCGAACAGTCCCACATTGGCCTGGCTCAACTCGCCCACCTTCAGGTCCAGCGTGCGATTGATGCGCTCCAGTCGGTCGCGCGAGGCCTCCAGCGCCTCCACCATGGCGTTGAACGACTCGCCGAGCGACTGCAGCTCGTCACCCGTCCGCAGCGTGCTCCGCGACGCCAGGTCACCGCCGCGCACGCGGTCCGCCACGTCGCGCAGCCGCCGCACCGCCCGAAGGTAACCCCGCATCACCACCAGGCGGACGACCACCTGCAGCACCAGCCACGCCGAGACGGCCACCACCAGCAGGGAGACCCGGTCGATCGCGATCTGGCGGGCCAGGTCGACGCCGGACCGTTCCATCACCAGCACGCCGGACAAGGGAGCCTCGCGCCATGCCGGGTCCGGACGGCCCAGGTCCACCCGCACACCCGCGCGGGCCAGGCCCAGCTGGTCGCCGCGCAACGCACGCGCGTACAGCAGCCGCGCGGGCGCTTCCGCCACGTAGCGGTCCATGTCCAAGGCGGTGCGATCCGACTCGAATCGCTCGATGGCCGCCTGCACGAAGGGATCGCCGGAGGACGCGGCCTCGCCCACGGCTTCCACCACGCGGATCTGCTCGCCGGCCTCGGGCTGGCGGCCCCAGGCCACCGCCGCCTCACGCCAGACGGCCCGCTGCATCGCCACAGCCCGCTGCTCGGCGTTGACCCACGGCCCGTACGCCACGGCCGCCATGGCCACCGCGCTGGCGAGCGCAAAGATCGCCTGGCTCCGCTGCGTCAGGCTCAGGCCGGCCATGCGCGGGAGCATATAGGCTGGGATCCATGCATCGACCGGGCTGCGATCCCGACGCCATGGAGCCCCGCGACTTCCTCTGTGACTTCTGCGGCCAGGACTGGACTCGGGCCGGACCGTTTGTGGAAGGTCACCATGGCGCGTGCATCTGTGGCGGCTGCCTGCGTCAGGCGCTGCACGTCACGGAACCGGCCACCGGACCGCGCCGCTGCAACCTCTGTCTGGCGGAACGCCCGGACGTGGCGTGGAGCCGCGGGGAAGCCCGCCTGTGCGCGCGATGCCGCGAGCAGGCCGCCCGCGTGCTGGGCAAGGACGCTCAGAGCGGCTGGTCGCGCACCTAAGGTCGGGCCGGCGGATCCGGACATCGCACCAGCGTGATGGCGTGGAAGGGCCTGCCCTCGCGCCGATACTTGCGCTCGAAGTTGGTTCCCACCACCTCGCCCTCCGCGGCGCTGGACGGCCGCTCGAAGGGGCGCGCCTCGAACAGGTGCGTGGCCCACGCGACATGCTCCCGATACCAGGACCACAGCTCCGGATGATCCGTGACCAGCCGAAGCTCGCCGCCCGGCTTGAGCACGCGGTGGAACTGCTCCAGCGTCTCACGCTGCACCACGCGCCGCTTGTGATGCCGCTTCTTGGGCCACGGATCGCTGAAGTACAGGTGCAGCACGTCCAGACAGCCGTCGGCCAGCCAGTGACGCACAAACTCCACGGCGTCCGCGTAGAGCAGCCGCACGTTGGCAAGCCCATGCCGGCGGGCGCGGTCGGCGGCGTGGCGGAAGAACTCCCCCGCGTACTCGATGCCCAGGAAGTCGCTTTGCGGCCGTCGCGGGGCCTCCTGCACCAGGAACGTGCCCTTGCCCGAGCCGATCTCCAGTTCAAAGGCGCGCCCTGCATCCCGTTCGGCGAAGAAGTGGCCCGGTCCGATCCGGCCCGACTCCGGCGATGGCAGATCACGCGCCTCGAGCCCCCATGGCCGAAGATCCGCGGCACCGGGCGATGCGCGCGCCATGGCGATCACCCGCCGCCGCGGCCTGCCCGGCCTGCAAATCGCGGCGTCTCGTCCGGCGCTCGTCGCCATGTCACCCGGGGCGCATCGGCCCACAGGCCGTCCAGGTCGTACCAGCCTCGCTGACCAGGCTCGAACAGGTGCACCACCACATCCACGAAGTCGGCGACCACCCAGGTGCCGCCCTGGTCACGGTCGCCGCGCCAACGCTCCATGCCCATCCGCCGGCCGAGGTCCTTGAGTTCGTCCGCCACGCTGCGCATCTGCCGGTCGCTGGTGCCGTTGGCCAGCACGATGTACTCGCAGAGCTGACTGCGTCCCCGAACGTCCATCAGGACCACCTGATCGCACTTGAGATCCTGGACCAGGCGTGCGGCCTCGATCGCGAAGTCGCGCACCCGGTCCGGATCGGTCTGGCTGCGCGATCGCGTCATGTCGCGAACGCGATCACTCGCCGCGGCCGCGGCCGCCGCGGGCCGGCGGACCCGAACGGCCACCTCGGGCCGGCGCCGCGCCAGCGCGGCCACCCGGACGCACGGCCATGGGGGGTCGGGCCGCGCGGATCGCCTCGCGTCGCTTTTTCTCCGAGGGCTTCTCGTAGTGGGCCCGCTTCTTGAGTTCCTTGGTCAGGCCCTCCTTCTCGCAGAGCTTCTTGAAGCGTCGCAGCATCTGCTCCGCGGTCTCGCCGGCTCGGGCCTTGATTCGAATCGCCATGTCGTGGTGCTTCCTGGGTGGTGTTCCGTTGGTTTCCGCCCCGCGGCGGGTCAAGCATGATGCCGCAAAAGCCCTGGCCGTGCAAGCGGTTGCCGCGTGCGGCTCCCGGCCATACTTGCGTCATGCGGCTCCTGGTCGATGCCAGCAACGTGCTCCACGTCACCGGCGTGCTGCCGCCCCACCTGGCCGCCGGCGAGCCATGGGACCTGGCGGAACTTGTCCGACGGAGCCGTTACGGCGCCGCGGTCGTCACGCTGGTGTGCGACGGGGCCCGTCCCGGACTGCAACGTGTGGATCCGGCTGGCGGCGTCACCCTGCAGTGGACCGGCTCCGAGCAGGCCGACGCGGCCATCGAGCGCGCGCTGTCCGGGAGCAGCCATGCCCGGGCGTTCACCGTGGTGTCCAACGACCGGGCCGTGCAGGCCTGCGCCCGCCGGCACGGAGCCGAGGTGCTGGACGCGGAGCAGTTCCTCATGCATCTGGCGGCGGATGCCGATCGAAGTCCGCGCAGATCTCCGCTTCGCCGCAACGTCACGCTGGACGCCGCCGCCACCGAGCGGTGGATGCGGGAACTGGGCCTGGACAAGGATCAACCATGAGCCATCTGGACTTTGACCATCCGCCTCCCGACCCGGTGGCCCTGTGCCGGGAGTGGTTCGACCAGAGCCGGACCATGGGCTTTGCCAATCCCAACGCCATGACGCTGGCCACCGTGGATGTCCGAGGTCGTCCGCACGCCCGCATCGTGCTGTTGCGCGGATTCGACGATCGGGGCGCCGTGTTCTTCACCAACCGTCAGAGCCACAAGGGCGACGATCTGGCCGCGTGTCCAGTGGCCGCACTGCTCTTTCACTGGGATCGCGAGCCCATCGGCCGGCAGATCCGGATCGAGGGATCGGTCACGCACGCCAGCGACGAGGAGAGCGACGCGTACTGGCGGTCGCGTCCGCGCGAGAGCCAGCTCAACGCCTGGGCCAGTCAGCAGAGCCGACCGGTGGCGGACCGGGCTGCGCTGCAGGCGGAGCAGGACCGGGTCACGGCCCGCTTCCAGGGCGCCCCGGTCCCGCGTCCGCCGCACTGGGGCGGCTACCGGGTCGCGCTGGACCGGATCGAGTTCTGGCAGGGCGACAAGTACCGCCTTCACGACCGGATCGTGTACGCGCGTTCCGGACCGGGCTGGTCGATCCAGCGGCTCAGTCCCTGAACGCACCCGCACAAGGCCACCGCCCGCTCAGGCCGCCACGCCCTCGCCGCGCGGGGCACCCCACCGCCTCGGCTCGCGGCGCGGCGGCAACCACCCGCCGAGCACCCGCACCTCGCCCATGGCGCCCAGCGTGGTCCGCAGCCGCTCCAGCAACGCCAGCGTGGGCACCACACGGATGCCCCGAGCCGCCATCACCACGTCGCGCCCGTCGGGCAGTTCCACGCGCATCACCACCTCCACCGGCTTGCCCTGCAGGGCCTGCGCGCTGCTGCTGGCCTGACGGAGCAGCCCGGCCACCATGCGCCACACCGCGCCAAAGGGCTCGTCTCCATCGTTGTCGCCGCCACGCAGTCGCAGCTCCAGCCGCGTGGCCAGCTGCTCGCAGGCCTGCTCCACGGGGATCACGCGGTTCAGGATCAGGCTGGGCTCGGCGCGCGAGCGGTCGACCGCGGCCACCGCCACCACCACCCGGTCCACCTGCAGGTGCTCGCCACTGCGGGCGAAGTCGTCCGGAAAGATCACGCCGTCCACCTGACCCTGGCGATCGGCCAAGGTGAGCATGGCCATGCGGCGACCTGGCTCGCGCCCGCGCTGGCTCACGGTGGGCCGCACGCGCGTGACCACGCCCGCCAGCACCACCGGCGCATCGCCGGGAAGGTCCGCCACACCCGCCGTGTCCACGCTGCAGAACGTGCGCACGGCCCACGCGTGCTCGTCGAGCGGATGCCCGCTCACGTGGAAACCGATCGCGTCCTTCTCCATGGACAGCGTGGTCATGCGGTCCCACGGCTCCACGGTCTTCAGCGTGGCCGCGGCGGCGGGTCCGGAGGCGGGCTGGGCCTCCTCGAACACGCCGAACATGTTCATCTGACCGCTGCGACGGTCGCTGGCCTGGGCGTGGCCGGAGGCCATGGCGTCCGGAATGGTGGCGATCATCGCCGCACGGGCCGGCTGGCCGTGCAGCACGTCGAATGCGCCGCCCTTCACCAAGGCCTCGATGGTCGCCCGGTTCACGGCCCGCAGGTCCACGCGCGAGCAGAAGTCATGCAGGTCGCGGAAGGGGCCGCCTCGGACCCGCTCCTGCACGATGGCCGCGATCGCCACGCCGCCCGCGCCCTTGATGGCCTGCAGGCCGAATCGCACATGACCATGACAGGCGTCCACCGGCTCGCCGCCCTCGAACACCACCGCAAAGTCCGCGGCGCTGCGGTTCACGTCCGGCGGCTTCACCTGAACGCCCACGTGCGGTCGCTGTGGCACGCTGTCGGGCCACGGGCATCGCCGGCAGTCCTCCAGGTACACCGACCACTCCTCGATCTTGCGAGCCTGGCTCTCAAAGCTGAGCACGCTGGCCATGTAGAAGGCGGGGAAGAAGGTCTTCAGGTAGGCGGTCTGGTAGGCCACGATGGCGTAGCCGGTGGAGTGGCTCTTGTTGAATCCGTAGCCGGCAAAGCGCACGATCAGGTCGAACAGCTCCTGAGCCACGCTGGGCTCCACGCCGCGTTCCCCGGAGCCGCGCACAAAGTCCGCCCGGGCGCTCTCGATCACGTCCTGCTTCTTCTTGCTGATCGCCTTGATGATGGCGTACGCGGCGCGCAGCGGAATGCCGCCCAGGTGATGCAGCACCTGCATCACCTGCTCCTGATAGACCATGATCCCGTAGGTCTCCGCCACCAGGCCGTCCACCACCGGGTGCACGGCCGGGACCCTCTGCCGACCGTGCTTGCGGGCGTTGTAGTCGGGAATCAGGTCCATGGGACCGGGTCGAAAGAGCGCGTTCGCCGCGATCAGGTCCTCCAGCCGGTCGGGCTGCATGTCCACCAGCAGCTTGCGCATGCCTCCGGACTCGAACTGGAACACGCCCATGGTGTCGCCGCGGCGGAACAGGGCCAGCACGCGCTGGTCGTCCATGGGGATGCGGTCCAGATCCAGTGGATGCGGGCCGCCATCGCCCGGCACGCGTCCTGCCGCGGCCCAGATGGCGGCGTCGTCCAGCGTGCTCCGGACCAGGGAGCGGCACCGCTCGATGGTGCTGAGCGTCCGCAATCCCAGAAAGTCCATCTTGAGCAGGCCGGCCTTCTCGCACGTGGGACCGTCCCACTGCGTCACCACCTCCTCGCCGCCACCGGTGGCGCGGCACAGTGGCACGATCTCGTCGAGCGGCCGCGTGGCGATCACCACGCCCGCGGCATGGATGCCCGCGTGTCGCGCGTGGTCCTCCAGCGCCTTGGCGTGCTCGATCACCTTGCCGATCACCGGATCGCGTTCGGCGGCCCTGGCCAGCTCCGGCTCCTTCTCAAGGGCCTCGTCCAGGGTGATGTGCAGTTCCGCCGGCACCAGGTTGGAGAGGCGCTGTCCCTCGGCGGGCGGCAGCCCCATCACGCGGGCCACGTCCTTCACGGCGGCCTTGGCCTTGAGGCGGCCGAAGGTGATGATCTGGGCCACATGCCCGTACTTGGTGCGGACGTAGTCCAGCACGCGGGCGCGGCCATCCTGGCAGATGTCCACGTCGATGTCGGGGTACTCGCTGCGGTCTGGATCCGTGAATCGCTCAAAGAGCAGTCCGAACCGCTCCGGGCAGGCGTTGGAGAGGCCCAGCACGTAGCCCACCATGGTCCCCACGCCGCTGCCACGGGCCAGGGCCGGGATCCCGTTGCGACGCGCCCACGCCACGAAGTCCCACACGATCAGGAAGTACGCGGAGATGCTCTTGTCGGCCAGCACCTGGAGCTCGCGGTCCAGGCGGGCACGCACCTGGGGCGTGATGCCGTCCGTGCCGTAACGCCACAGCGCCCCGGCCTCCGCAAGCTCACGCAGGGCCTCGTCGCAGGCCTTCTTGGCCCCCGTCAGGTCGCGCTCGGTCGCCGAGGCCGCCTCGAAGGGCTGCAGCTCGAAGCCCTCGCAGAACCGGTTGAACCATCCCGTGGGATCGGCGGCGTCCAGCGCCGGCGCCTTGCCCACGCGCCGCACGCGCACCAGCGGGGCGTGGTTCTCCTCCTTGGGCAGCTCCACATCGCACCGGTCGGCGATGCGCCGCGTGTTCTCCAGGGCCTCCGGGACGTCGGCGAACAGCTCCGCCATCGCGGCCGGATCCTTCACGTACAGCTCCTCGCTGTAGATCAGTCGGTCAGCGGAGTCCTTGGTCTTGCCCATCGAGATGCAGCACAGCGTGTCGTGGGCGTCATGGTCCTCGCGGCGCAGGAAGTGCGCGTCTTTGTCGCACACCATCGGCAGCTTCAGCTCCGCCGCCAGCTTGCGCACCAGCGGATCGAGCTTCCACTGCTCCTCCACGTGCCGCTGCAGCTCCAGATAGAAGCACGGCTCGCCCCGTGCGTTGGTGCCGAAGCACTCGGCGTGCCACTGCGCCTCCTCGCGGGCCCGGTCCCAGTCGGCCGGATCCTGGGTTCGCAGATGCTGCTGCAGCCAGTGGGCCACGCTCGAACCCAGATGCCCGTTGATGGCGATCACGCCCCGCCCCCACCGCTTCAGCGTGGAGCGGTCCATGCGCGGCTTGTAGTAGAAGCCGTTCAGGAAGGCGTCCGAACTCAGTCGCACGATGTTGCGCCATCCCTCCAAGGTCTCCGCCAGCAGCACCAGATGGAAGCCACCGTCGGCGATGCCGTTGGGCTTGCGCTCCGTCCGGTCACCCGGCGCCACGTAGGCCTCGATGCCCAGGATCGGCCGGACACCAGCGGCCTTCGCCGCCGCGTAGAACTCCATCGCGCCATGCAGGTTGCCATGGTCGGTCACGGCCACGGCGTCCATGCCCAGCGCCTGCACGCGTTCCACCAGCGCGTCGATCCGGTTTCCCCCGTCGAGCAGGCTGTACTCGCTGTGCAGGTGCAGGTGCACGAAGGCGTTGGAACGATGTTCAGCCATGAACCTGCCTGAGGGCCTCCTGAAGCGGCTCCGCCGCCGCGGCCCATGGTAGTGGCCCGATGCACCGAGCCACTCCCGCCCGATCAGGTTGTCCACAGCCCCCGCTCAGCCCCGGGTCAGCGTCTCCACCGCCCGTTGCCACGCGGCCCGCAGTCGCCGCGTGGCGGGACCCACCTCACCGGAACCGATCGTGCCTCGCTCCAGCCGGATCACCGGCAGCACACCCCAGCTCACGTTGGTCAGGAACATCTCGTCGGCCCCCAGCACCTCGTCGATCGTCAGGCTCGCACGCTCCGGCCGAAGCCCGCACTCCGCCGCCAGACCCAGCATCGTTCGACGAGCCACCCCGGGCAGCACGGGGCTTCTCAGCCCGCTTTGCGGCTCCTCGCCGCGCGCGATCGGCGTGAGCAGGCGATCACCCTTCACCAGGAACACGTTGCTGGTGCAGCCGCAGCAGAGCCGATTGCTCACGTCAAACCACAGGGCCTCGGCCGCCCCGGTCCGCGCGGCGTCACGCAGCGCCGCCATGCGCGGCCAGTACCAGAGCGTCTTGTGACCGCCGAAGCGATCCAGGGGACTCAGCCGATCGTCGGCCACCATCACCGACACGCCCCGTTCGAACATCTCCTCGGGAAACGGCGTCGGTGGCGTGGCCACAAGCAGCACCGTGGGTTCCACGCGCGCACCCTCCCGGACCTGCCGCAGCATGTTCACCGTGCCCGCCGTCACCGTCAGTCGCAGGCGTGCCTCGGGCTTGCCCCATCGCGTCATCACCTCCGCCACGGCCTCCGCCAGCGGCTCCACCCGCAACGGGTCCGCCAGGCCCAGCTCCGCCGCGCTGCCCGCCAGCCGCTCCAGGTGATCGACCAGCCGGAACACGCGCCCGTTGCGTGCCTGCATGGTCTCAAAGAGTCCCACGCCATGCTGCAGACCGGCGTCCAGCGCCGAGACACGAGCTTCGGGCTCCTCCACCACCCGACCGTTGTGCCAGATCAGCATCCGGGCAAGGTAGCGGCCAAAAAGGATGACGCCGCGGGGAGGGATCCGCGGCGTCAGGTGTGAGGGTAGGGATGAAGGGACAGAAAGGAATCCGTCGCGTGGCCCCCGAGGGCTCAGGCCGTGGTCATCACCACACGGCCCTGCGGGTCCACGATCTCGATGCGCTCATGCTGCAGCTTGGTCGGGTCCACCTTGGCAAGCGACACGCCTGTGGCCCAGGCACCGCCGGTGAAGGAGCCAAGCGAGGTCACCTCGCCGGACTCCGAAACCAGCCGTGCGGCGTAGGTCTGATTGGTCTGGGCGCCGAACACCACCAGATACCCGGCGCCAGCGGCCTGATCCACGAACACGCCACCCATCAGGCCCTGCACGCCGCCCGCAGGCTGAAGCGATCGGGGCTGGGCACCGCCCGCCACCACGTTGCGGAAGCCGGGTCCGGCCTGTTCCACCAAGGCCTCCACCAGGGCCTTCTCCTGCAGAAGCTGGCCGAAGGTGTCCACCTGCCGGCTGATCATGGTGACCCAGAGCAGGCTGGTCAGCAGCGAAGCCGCCAAGGCGATGGAAGCGGCTCGCCACACCACCAGCGTCCGCTGCATCGACTGCATGCGCTGCGTCTGCGACGCCAAGGCGATGGCCTCGTTCACACGATCGGTGTTCTCCGAGCGGGCTCGGCTGCGGACGCCGATCGAGGCGATGGGCCGAAGGGCCGCAGCCTCCTCGTCGATCGCCGCGGCGACCGCGCCCACCACCCGGGCCTTCAGGTCGGCGGGCATCTCATCATCGCTCAGGAACGCCTCGTCGGTCGCGATCTCGGCCTGCAGCCGACGGATCTCCTCCTGCACGGAGGCCGGAGCGGCGTGGAAACTGCGGGTGTAGTGGTCGGCCTCGAACTCGTCCAGTTGGCCCATCGCATCCAGGGCGGCGAGTTCGAGCAGTTCTTCGCGACGGAGCAGTTCGGGCGACTTCATGACGGCAACCCACTTCCTTCCGGGCCCCGGCAATCGCCGAGCCCATGCCGCAACAGACAGAGGCGGCAGTCCCCTGCCGCTTCCCTGTGACCAACATGAAGTCACGATCAGGAGCGGCATCTCGCCGGGAAGCCCATGTCGGGCTCCCGCCACTCCCTCTGGTTGTGCCTTGAATTACGGTCCACCCCGCTCAGCGGGTGCAGCCCATGGAGAAATTGGCCAAAACCCTCAGGCCAGGTGCCTTTCCGCGTCGCCAAGGCGTTCTCGGAGCCGGGCCAGACCGCGGCTAAGCGCGCTCTTGACCGTTCCCAGTGGGGCGTTCAACTGCTCGCTCACCTCACGAAGGGTGAAGCCATGAAGGTAGGTCCGCTCGATCACCTCCCGCTGCAAAGCGGGCAGTTCCTGAATGCGGGCCTTCAGCGTGGCATTGGACTCGGCGGGCACGGCCGGAGCCTGATGCTGGCCCGAGCCCATGAACGTGTTCTCGGTCTCGGCCTCAAGACCCAGCACCTCGGGACGGGCCACCTTGCGGCGAAGACGGTCGATCAGGTGGCGACGGGCGATCAGCATGACCCAGGTGACCAGGCGAGCCCGGCGGGGGTCAAAGCGGTCGGCGGTCTTCCAAAGGCGGACAAAGATCTCCTGGGAGGCGTCCTCGGCCTCGGCTCGGCTGTTCAGGACCTGCCGAGAAGCCTTGAAAACAAGGGCTCCAAAGCGATCATGCAGCTCCGAGATCGCGGCCTCATCGCCTGAGGCCACGCGGCTCATCAGCACCCACTCCTCGTCTCCGGTTGCGTAGACCATCTCTCCACTCCTCTCCTCTTTCGGGTTGTTGTTTGGAGGGGAGCACAGCCTCCTCTCCAAGGCACAAGGTAGCCCCATCCCGGGCCATGTCAGAAACAATCCCACAATTTTCTCGCAATGCCGAAACCCCGTGACATCCTCTGTCAAGGTTCGGTTGCATCCCCCCAAGGGTGTCCCAAACCGCCGTTCACCCGTCGGCCTGCCCCCCATGACGACCCGCACCCGCCATCCCGGTCGGTCGATTGCGCGTGGATTCAGCCTCGTCGAGCTGCTGGTCACGCTTGCGGTGGTGGCCATTCTCTCCTCGCTGCTGTTCCCGGCGTTCGCCACGGTTCGGGGACTGGCCATGCGGCTCATGTGCCAGAACAACCTCCGGGTGATCTCGGCTGCGCACATGGCCTTTGAGGCAGACCAGGGCTCCGCGGGCCACGGCGCCACGCTGGACAGCCGCTATGTGGGACGGTTTGAGGGGCTGTCCCCGGACCAGCCCCAGATGACGTTCATGCTCTCGGCCGGCGACTCCGCTGGCCAGCAGGCCTGGGATGGACTGGGCCAACTCTGGTCTCGTCGCTACCTGAGCGAGGCCGGCGTCTTCTACTGCCCGGCCCATCAGACCACCCATCGCTTCGAGGACTACCGCGACGGGTTCGATCGGACCGCGCGTTCCCGCGTGCCGGATCAGGCCATCGCGGGCAACTACCAGTACTGGGCCAACTGGAACACCCGCGTGCTGAGCAGCCAATCCTCCACCGCAGCCCAGCGAGCGGCTCAGGGCGAGATCCTGGTCACGGACGGGCTCTCCAGCCGCGCCGCCCTGAACCATGGGCCGC
>Ga0172372_10008298_pt1 | contig 13742 bp, 23 predicted proteins | sample LakKiv5m_2_FD_114544 | JGI IMG/M metagenome (GOLD analysis project Ga0172372, IMG submission 114544) | Freshwater microbial communities from Kabuno Bay, South-Kivu, Congo - kab_092012_9.5m | ecosystem: Environmental > Aquatic > Freshwater > Lake | place: Democratic Republic of the Congo...
CCCCGCCTCTCGCTCGGCTTTCGACGCTTTGGCCACGTAGAAAAACCGTGAGGCACCGCCGGTGTCGCCGCCAAATGATTGTTCCCAATCTTTTCCTGCGTAGGTGCCGTATATTGAGCGTGATTCACTTCTTTTATGGTTTGGCAATAATTTGCCACTCTGTAAATTGCCACTCTGCTCATCCAGCATCTGCGCCGCCTCCTCGTCGAGGATGATGTTGGCGGGCCAGCGACCAGGCGGGTTTAGTCGTTCGCCCATTTTTGGGTACTGCACTCCTGCCTTTCCGAATTGATTTCCGTGTGCGCCTGATAAATCCTTGATTGTAGTGGTCGTCTGCTCCGTCCCCACCCTGCACCCGTCAATGTTGAGCGCACCGACTCCCCACGTCGTCACATTGTCGGCCACCGTGCCGTGCAGTGGCTTGCGTGCGACCACGATGGGCTCGTGCGCTGGCTTGAGCGCAGTGCCCCAACCGTGCCATTGCTGGGCGGCAGGCGTGGCGGGAGCGGTGTAATGATGCGCTCCCGTGGTGCTGTTTGTATTCCATCCATTATCATCGTCATATGGTTTCACGTTGCGATGTCTACTACCAATAACTTCAGTGCGCTCCGCTCCCGCCTGTTTATCCAACGCCTTGCTCACGTCGTGCGATTTCGGGAATCCGCTATTGCCCGTTGGGAAGTATGCACCGTTGCGCTCTGCTACAAATGCACCTGATGGCACTCGCACACACCAGACTTTCCCTGTGTACGTGAATGGCACAACCCGCACCATAGTGGTTTTGTGGATTTGCAATGTTCGTATGTTTTGTGTTCTGCATTGGTCGCAAACAGCATCAGATTGTTGATGTTGTTGTCCGTTGCGTCGTGATTGATGTGATGCACCACTTCTGTGCGACTCAATGGTCGCTCGATTATTAGTGCAACCACAATTCGATGTTCCATTACATACCCGTCCGAGCGTGCCATCGACAGAAACTCCGCTGGACAACGCACGTACTTGATTGGCTGATTCGCATATAATCCCTTGCGTTTGCGATACGTCACGCCACCCTTCCACGCTGGATTGGTTTCTCCTGTCATGCGATTGCGCCAGCGTTGCTCCGCTTCCTGCGACCAATGCGCTCTCGCTTTGTGAGAATGTTTTACCAATTCCGTTGCTCGCAATTTTCCATTGCATTGACGACTGCACACCATCATCTTGGACTTGGATATGTGCGATGGATAACGCATCAATATTTTGTCGCAAACTACGCACTGCACCGCAACTTTGGCAGATGTATCCTTCTTTTGGCCAATGCGACTGAATGACGCTTTTTGATTTGCGCAATTTTTTGAGCATATTCGATTGCGCAAACGTTGTGTGTGATTGTGTGTCTGAAATGGAAGATTGCATTGAGCGCATGTTTTCCAAAATGGGTATACGCTCTTCTGATTGAAGTGCTTCGGCTGGGATGAATACTTCGCTTCCATTTCGTTCAACAATGACACGATGGTTTCGGCTGACAACTTGCTCGCCAAAATCTCCGATAAGACGATAGGCGGTATCATGGTAGTCATAAACAACAACCTCTTGTACTTGCTCATATTGATATTGCGACTTATCAATATTATAGCATAATACGGTATCGCCTACTTTTATTCTATTGTATTGTTTTACGCCGTGTCGTGTAACAATACGTGTTTGTTCATCTAAACAGCCGTACAACCACATGATGCAGTCACGAATCTCAAAGCCCGCATCTTCAATGGCCACGGCAAGGCGGTGATACGTGCGGCTCCCACCGAACGCCAGCAGGTGCCCGCCTGGTTTCAGCACTCGCAGGCACTCCGCCCACAGCGTCGCATCGTAGGCAATCCCCGTGTTGTCCCACCGCTTTCCCATGAAGCCGAGTTCATACGGAGGGTCGGTAACAATCGAATCCACGCTGTTGTCAGCAAATGTCTTCAGTACCTCTCGATTGTCACCCGTGTGTAATTCGTAGCGTTTCATTTAATCCACCTTCGGCAATTCAATGCCTTCCTGATTCTGATACTTGCCACCCTTGTCAGCATACGAGATGATGCACGGGGCTTCGCCCTCAAAGAACAGCAGTTGTCCAATGCCCTCATTGGCGTACACTCGTACCGGCAGGGGTGCAGTGTTGCTCAACTCAATGGTAATGTACCCCTCCCACTCCGGCTCAATCGGCGTGGTATTGACAATGATGCCACACCTAGCATAGGTGCTTTTGCCAACGATGATGCCAAGATGGTCACGGGGAATACGCACTCGCTCCACAGTCTGGCACAGCACGAATTGTTGTGGCGGAATGTCAATGTAGTCCGCAACTATCTCTTCCATCATTTCGTCCAAGTTCTTCGCTTTGGGGTCAATGACCGCACCAAAGCGTGGGTGCTTCCACACTTTCCAGCGATCTGCCACACGCAAGTCGTAGCCATACGATGTGACTCCATAAGAAATCATCCCTGCACGCTTTTGTTGCGGTACCCACGGCGTGATAATGTCGTCTTCCCAACATGCAGTCGTAATCCACGCATCTGACTTAATAGGCACGTCCCACCACCTTCACTTCTGCATACACATCGCCACGTCCAGCGTGCTTCTGAATCTCAATTTCAATCGTATAGCCGAACACCTCGGCAAGGGTTGACACAATCGCCACGAACTCATCGGCAGGCACACCACGGTAGTACTCACCACTTTCCAGCGCACCGCCCGTTGCTCCGTGTGGCGCACGCTCTAGGGAAGCCCACGTCATGATGATGTGCGTGCCAACATGGGCAAGGTTGAAAATGCCGGTCAGTAGCTCAATCGGTGGCGTGTGTTCAAGCGTTTCGGTGCAGATAATCACATCCCACTGATTGCCGTACATCGCTACGAGTTTCAGGCGATTTTGCACCTCAAACAGATCGCCTACCATGTCAACACCCGGGCCAGCCACCACATCCACTCCCACGTACAACTCTGCCCACGGCGCAAAAATACTTCGAGCCGAGCCGTTGATGTTGCGACTGCCTACTTCCAGAATCCGACAATTCATAGGAACATTGATGGATGACAGCCATTCATACGCTTCTACGTGCATCACACTTCCTCTTTCGCAATGACCGTGGCAACAAAAGTTGTGCCATTATCAAGAATGACCATGAATGAACTCAACGTCTGGAAGTATTTTTGCACATCAATCTGCGCTGGCAATACGGCAACCAAGATGGATATAGGGAACATATTCTGCTTGATTTTCTGCACATACACGTCCCAATCTTGTTCGGTAACGTTCAGGCACGCAAACACATCGGCGTATCGCAAAAAACTCTCATCATACGGGCTTGGCACTTCTTCGTAGGAAATACCCTCCGCCAAGATGTCCTGCACCCACGAGTTCTGTGGCGCAATCTCCAGCACCGTTTGCGGACTGACTTGCGGATAGTACAATCGCTTCGCATACGGCAACAAGTCAAACACGTCCTGATTCACGTCCTACTCCTTCCACACTGCTTGATTATCCACAATATTCATATATCGCCCCCAGCAGGCACGAGATGCACTCCAATGCCTCCACCCATACCCGTCATCCCACAGATACTGAAAGAGTGCGTATTGCACGTCTGGTGGCGCATGATTCGGAGTTGGCCACGACGCAAACAGTGTATCACTACTCATTCCAATGCTGTTAGCAAACGGTCGCATCACCCACCGGTCTTGTGCGTTCCAAATCCAATAGGAATTGAACTGCCATGCGCCACGATCTACGGTGCCGTTACGGTTGACGTTGGTTGCCGTCCAATCCACACTCCCCAGCGTTTCAGTATCTCCGCTCTCACACATCGCAACGGCAGCTGCTTCGTTCGTAATCGTAATCGCATCAGCATGGCATCCTCCGCCGAGCGTGCATACAATGGCAAGCAATATCTCAATCATCCTCAAACCTCCGATACTTGGCAACCATCGCACCGACCACGACAACAAGCGTATACGATACTGCAATGATGCAAGTGGCAAGTGCCATAATGGCCATTTCAATCATGAACCACTCCTTTTGCCCGACGTTCATAGTCAGCAATCATCTGCGTATATGATACCGGCAAACCTCGGTAGAGTTTTTGCGCAATGTCCGGTCGAAACGGACGAAACCAATCCGCAAGATCACTGCGTCGATACGCCTCTCGGTGCGCCGTTGGGGCAGGGAATCCCTCACGCCTGCGTCGATAGCTGTAAATCACATGCTCGGAGAATTGCTCAAACAAATCCAGCGTGGTAATAAACTCACTGTTCCATGCTGTCTGGATAGCAATTAGGTCGGGATGTGTGAGTTTGTCGTTGCAGAACGTGTGTCCAAGTTGGTGCGCCCACTCCCAGACCTCTGTTTTGCGGTAATAATACTGTCGTGACTTGTGGATTCCCATTGTCATCGCTGCTTTGGGATGTCCACGCCCTTGATACCGTCCACCTTGAGGATTAAGGGCTGGAATATTGAAAGCGTGCAACTCTTTGGTGCTGTAATAGTGCTGGCGCACTTCGTCGTACATGCGTTGATAGAACAACATAAGGTTTTCACGCGCAAGGCGCAAGATGTGACACGCTTTCAGCCACGTATGCAGTTCGGCTTCGTAGACCACATAGAAACTACCAACCTTGCGTGCAGGAAGATTGTTGGCGTAGATGAAATCGTAGATTCTGCTTTCTTTGCACCCAAGCAGGTCGCCGACTTCATTCAGTTTGAGTGCGCCATCTCGAATATCCTGAATGTCCTGCCGAAGACCCATACTTAACATCTTGAGATAGACGCTACTGTAGCCACGCTTGAGTTTCTTGGCAATTTGCACCATGCTCATATCGTTGTAGTGCCGGTAGAGATAGTCCACCTCTTTGGCACTCCACTGCACGTTGCGTGGCTTACCATTTGCTGGTGCGCTCATTCACTGCCTCCCACATCTCATAGTACTTGGCGGTGGTAAATAGCACCTGAATCTGCTTGCGAACCGTTACCATTGTTTCAAGAATGACCGCACGAAAATACGCATCGCCCTCAAGTTTCGTGTCATAGCCAATGCGATCTTCGTCCCGAAGCGCAATCTGAAATCGGTACTTGCCATCGGGATTGCGAATCATCTTCTTGGAAACGACCCCACAAGCGTACTGCTTGTACCAATGTATCAGCAAGATGTGCCATACGTCTTCCACGTTGCCAATCTTGCGTGGACGGCCGTCAATCACAATGACCGTTGGCTCAATCTCATACATTGAGATGCCGTGAAATGCAATCTCAATGCGATAGTCTTTTGTTCGTTCAATAACACACTGCATCATACCCTCCTAGTGGTTATTATCGCAGTCGCAATCATACAGCCGACACACAAATCCATTATCACCAAATTGTTCATGCAGTTGCGCATACATACTTTGGCAAGATGAATACTTATTGTGGTTGTTCATAAGAAATAATACCTGCCCTCGCGTATTCGGTTTTAACGTGTCTACAAGTGGGTTGATAAACTTAATACGCTTTTGGAATAGTACCATGTGCGTAGAAAATGCAATCAATTCATGAAACCATGAGGTGTCTGATGCGTTGTTGACCAGCACCATGCCAATATGAAAATTACCTTTGACATATTGCTCAACAATTTTATCCACACATTTGCCAATCAAACCACTTGCATAGGGTGGATTTGCAAACATTGTTGTTACCGGTTGCCAATCACCAACCAGCGCATCATGCTCTTTGTCGTAAAATTGTGTTGCACCAACAATGTGATTTGCATCTGCGCAGCTAAATGGGTCTAAATCAATCGCGCCAATCACTGCGCGACATTTGTCTATGACCCATGCTGGAGTGTACCATTCATAATAGCCACTGTGAGCGTTATAATATCCGTCACCTCGCCACACCATATGCCCTCCTACTCTACAAACATCTGTCCGGTACGGTCGGATTCAATACTCTCATCGGCTTCTTCTAGAGCCACTTCGGCAGCGAGCAGGTACAACTCGCTACTTGCCCACTTCATGTACCGCACCAGCTCCCTGCGTGCGCCTTTCATCGTGTTGACGCGCTTGTTATGCGCTTCATACCATGTGGGAATAGTGTGGATGCGGACACCTTTGCCTTTTTCCTGCATCACTCCGTACACTCGACCAATCGTCTTGGCGGTAAACACCATCTTTTCGGCGAATTGCAGGTCAATCATGACCACCTCGCCGGTATCAGGATCATACGTCTTGTGATACTCAAACAAGACTTTTGCTGGCGGTTTTGGCATCTTACTTCCTCTTGGTTGACATGATTTTGGTCAAATCCTCAATGCGCAGGACAACGAGCTGTTGCGCTTGAGGAACGTTCATCCAAAACAGCAGGCTGTTGAGTTCGTCCATGTACTCGTCAATTTTGAGTCCCTCGGTGTACGACACATGCACGCTTTGGTGGTCATCCCACTGTGACATGCGGACTTCCATTTTCATACCGAACTTGGTCTGATTGGCCACCACTTCAATCAAACCGCACTCAATAGCAGACTCGTACTTCAGCCAGCCGAGTGAGGTGAGTTCAAGTGGCGTTGCCTCAAACAATCCCCACGACCCTCGACAATACTCGCCCCAGAGTGGGTTAAAAATGTGCGATTTGGGCTTGGAGAGCCCGATGATGAGTACCTTCAGTTTGTCGGTCATGACATCCCCCTTTCTGTCCCCATGATACTACAAATAAATAAAAGACGCAAGACACAAAATTGCCACCCAAGTGCCGGTGGGTGGCAATCTGTGGTATTCGTCGTGTGGCGACGAACCGGCCGTGGCGACGTTGATCTTGTCAGCGCAAACTTGTCAATCAACGGTACTGATGAGAGTCTACCACAGGGCTCGGAAGCCGTCAAATACGGATTCCGTACACACGAACGAAGTGAGTGTGTATATATACTTTCTTTTTATCATAGCAAAAATTGCTATAGCAAAAAATGCTATAGAAAAAATTGCTATAGCAGAAATTGCTATACTAGTCCTTGAACCACCCAATTGGATCGCTGGTTACAAAGCGCAATGCCACGTTCACTACCGTCGTCGCAATCGTCACGTACTCGAAATTAATACTCGGCTCTGACCCAAGTGCAGAGAGCAGCGACAACACAAAAATCAGCAAATTGACCCAAACCGTCTTGCTCGTATACCACGGCTTCTGTTGCTTCGTGTCCACAAATGTGCCCTTTCGTATAATGAGAGTTTGATGAGAGTTTTATGAGAAGACGTACTTGATGATGATTGGCCACGCAATCGCTACAATCGCAAGCCCACCCTTCCAATACGACAGTTGCTCCCGAATCTGCGACAACTCCTTCTTAATCTGCTCGTTCTCAATCTCCATCCGCCGAAACTTGTCGTCCCCCTTCTTTAACTCCGTTGCAATTCCCTCAAGGACGGTTTCCATCCGAATCATCCGCCCGTCCATCCCTCGTATCAGCTGCTCCGTGGACTCCGTCACATCGCACCTCCCACTCTTCGCCCGACCGCACCCCAGAACGTGTCCCACGGGAACAGCCACGGGTCGTACTTACCCCGCGTGTCAATCCCTGCATGGCTCGTCACCATCTCAATCGTTGGATATTTGATGAGCCACTCCGCCACCTGCTCCGCACAACTATCCACCTGCGCCGTTGGCCACGGGTCAGGCTTTGTCTTACTCCCCGTGTTAATGAGTTCAATTCCCAGCGACACCACGTTCGGCAATCCCAACGATCCCACCTTCGAGTACCCAACGTGATATGCTACCTCGTCATCCTCCACCATCCGGTACCGTGTCCCGTCCTTCGCAATACACACATGAATCGACACCCCAACCGGATTCTTCTGTAAGTACGCTATCTCCGCTTTCTCGTTCCCAGACCCTCCCGTATGATGCAACACAATCACCTTCGGAATTACTCCCCTTCGACTCCCCCTCGCCACCGCTGGCACATTCCGTATTTCGTATCCCATGTATTCCTCACTCCTAAAAAATCCCCCCGTACCTGTATTTTATTCAATATTCTGTGCTATAATCAACACGTCGCCCTGATACCCGTGAGCATCAACGGTGTATGGCCGACGGAACACCCACACACCGTGACGGTCGCCTTTCTCCGTCACACCCACACACCTCCGCTTCTCCTGCCATGCACTCTGGCTTATAGGAGAGGCGGAGTTCCTTATTCCCTACTCACATACAAAAACGGTACGTCCGCCACTGCAAGCGAACGTGCCGTCTCTTTGGCTCCCACCACAAAGCCACCGCCCCATGTCCCATCACTAGTGTACGTTCGTCTTCTCATCCTGTCAAATCCACAAGGGAGATCATCACGCCTGCTATTGGGGGGAGTAGCTTCCCGTATTGGGGGGAGTAAGAACATGCCTATGACTACGGGATGTGTGGGAGGTGGGGGGGGGAGATGCACAACAGGAAGGATGCATCGTGAGCGCGCGTGGTGGGGTGCTTTGTTTTATTTTGTGGACACTTTACTTTATTTCAGCGGAGGGGAATTGTGTAGCGAGTGGAATCCCCGCAAAGTTCGCCGCTTCCGTGTTTGGTGATACGGCGTATATTACAATTCGATTACAACCAAAAACCACCCCCAAACCACCCCCAAACCACCACCGGACCACCCCCAAACCACCACCGGTTGGGGTTGGGTTGCACGTTGCTAACATTAACAGATGGTGAGAAAACGCAACGGCCGGCCGGGTGATGGCAAGTGTAGGGGTGGTGGTGGTTGCGTGTGTGGGTGGCAACCGGCCAAAAGACCCCAACCCCCGGAAACTCCCATACCACCTATAATCAACTCAACCCCATACACAAACACCACACCCCCGGCAACCCCTACAGGACAGCCTACAATCGACACAACCACACACCCCCGTATATACACTGCAAAAGGACGTACAACGGCAACGGCAACGGTTGGGGGTTGAAAAGATCACCCGGCTCGGTTGGTGGTTCTGGTATACCAGATTGTAGGGGTGATTATTTAGGAAACAAAAACAGCCACCCCCAACCGTTGCGGGTTGGGGGTGGCTTAGTGGTTGGGGGTTAACGTTGCGTATGTTTGGAGTAGCACTCAGGATAGTGATAACACATCTCACACCACACTTCATCATCATAAATGATTGAATCATCACTTGCGACTTCACACCCGCAACCCCGGCAAGTTTGGATCGGGTCAATCACGGTTGGGGTTGGGGTTGGGGTTGGGGTTGGGGTTGGGGTTGGGGTTGGGGTTGCCACCACCCCCCGGTTCGTGTTAATTACAATGTCCATATTGAAGTCGGTGGCAACCGACCACAAATTAAACCATACAGATTCGACCAATTTTAATGCGTCAAGTGATACGACTACATAGTCAGAATACCGGGTGTCATCTGTCATTGCGATAACACTGTGGCGGTAGTTGGTTGCCATGCGTTGCACCACTTCTGTGTACCGGACACGTTGGGAAACCATAGGGGTGATGGCGTTGTCATACCGGTACGTTGCCAAAATGATGGCTTCCAATTTCTCCGGTGTCATTACAATCAAGTCTGCCGGGGTGATGATTTCCAGGATTGTAGGGGTGATTTCGTTGCGGTTCATGGTGGCGTATCCTTTGATGTATACCGGCGTTCATGTTTCCGGGTTAGCACTAGAATATACGAAATAAAAGTTTTTGTCAAGTGTTATTTTCAAGCAACCCTATATACACCCCCAAAAGATCACCCCCAACCAACCACCACCACCCCAACCAACCACCACCACTGAGCTGTAGCGGCGCGGCCGGGGGTGTTGTTCTTTTCACGTTCTTTTATTAGAGCTGTTTTGTTGACTAAAAAATGGTACAAAAAACCACCCCCAACCATTGGCCGGGGGTGGTTCGATTGGTTGCGTTATTGGTTGCGTAGTTCTTCGATAAATAGCCGACGTGCTTGTCGTTTGGTATATCCAATATATTTTCTTGATACCAGATAACCCCCAACCGTTGCGTATACAAACCACCCCCAATACATACGTTCAATACTGACTTTCATCGTGTGTTCTCCTATCATCACCACCCCCAACACCCGGCCGGGGGTGGTGGTCTGCTGTTCCTACATGTTGTTTAGTTCGTTGATTACTTCCAAGGATCGGCGCAATATGTCCAAACGTTTGTATGTGTAATCTATATTAAGTTTAATAAGTTCGGCTGTATCCTCTGTAATATCTGGTTGCAAAAGTTGTTTATCATATTCTGCAATATCGGATTTACATGATCCCATGCGACGCAAAATTGAACCGGCCAATTCGTATTGAGCATACGCAACACCGGCCAAAAATGCCGACACATTGCCGGGGTTACAACCGGCGCGATATACGTCGCCATCACTAAAGTAATCATAATGGGGGGCCGATTTCACGACATACCGCTTACCATCACCGGGGCTATACGTTGCCACCCCCAACCCCAACATTTGCGCCCGTGCTTGTAGACTTTTCTCGTTGTTTGCCATCGTGTGTTCTCCTTCTATCATCACCACCCCCAACCATTAGCCGGGGGTGATGATCTTGTATGCTATTCCATATAAAAACCGTTAGAGAAAATTGCCACCGTATCACCGGCCGGGTTGATCACGTATCCCACACAAAAAGCGTTTCGAGTATAGTGTGTTGCAGCATTGAACGCCGCCCCGATGCTATGGGTGATTTGTTCCGTGCCATCATCATATACGATAGACCAGACACAAACCCCTAAAATCTTCCATGCTAACCAATACCTAAACTTATTCATTACTTGCCGTTCCTTTTCTTCTCACTTCGCATAATCAAATATGCAATCAAAAATAGTAGTAGCTCCATTAGCGTACTATCATAGGCATTAACAAAAACACCGGTGACACGTCCTTTTGTCCATCGCTTACTTCGATATATACCGGTTGCTCTTTTGGGTTGTCCTTACTGAAAAACAACCGTACTGACGTCGCATCATTACACATTCTTGCAAGATCACCCAAAAACCTTGGGTTAAGTGATACGGTATGCGTATATTTTGCGGTGTCTGGTATCACCCGGCTGTAATCTGGAGCAGTGTGGGTGTTGTGCGTAATCGTTAGGGTTGGTTTGTTGGGGTTAATGCTATTGGTTGTGCTGTTTGCGTTTCCTTTGTAGCCGGGTTGCATTGCATCACCAATCACGGCCGTAATCATACGATCATTATTAACTGTCATATCGCACACCGTATCATACTTCACCACCACACCCAACCCGGGGTGAATGTCAATACGGTACGTATCACCGGTAAACGTCAACGCATTCCCATCACCATCGAATAGGTGTGCATGTACCGGCAATTTTGCCAACCGATACCCATCTGCAAACATCACGAACCACCGGCCATTCTCGTATGTCATCACCCCATTGTTAACTCGCCGGGTGGTGTCATACCCCCCGTTCTTGTCTACTGCCATACCCCCATTACGGTTCAATACTTCGATTGCGTTCGTTTTGGTTGGCAACCACCACCGGATCATAGACAATTCCGATTGTGTCCCGTCTTCCCGTGTGAACATTGTATGTCCTCCTACTGTGTACCGGTGTTCATATTACCGGGTTAGCACTAAATATAAACGATATGCAAAACATTGTCAAGTATGAATTACCACCAATTCTATATAGACGTTGCATCACCCCCAATCACCCCTAAAAAATCACCCCAACACGTTGCAAACACGACCCAAAATCAAAACCGCGAAGCCAGCAGCGGGGCCGGCCAAAAGATGAGAAAATCGACGGTCGACGAGATCACGGCGAAGCGCGGCTGGGCCCGCGGCGAGCGGTCGGGCGCGCGCCTGCGAGCGTGGGGGGGGGTACTACTCGGGCTTCGGTTCCGCGCGCACAAGCACCCCACTACTCGGGGTCGGTTCCGCGCGCCTGCGAGCGTCGGCGAGGGAAGGTGGCTCGTTCATGCCTACTACTCGGCAATGCGATTTCGCCTGCTTGCTGGTCTACTACTCGGGCTTCGGTTCTGCGCGTGCGCCTGCAATGGTTGGTGGAGCTTCTTCGTGACATCACAAAATTGGTGCAAGATTCCCCTTGACATATTTTTTTTTTTGTAATACAATGACTCTTGTCAGATTGACACCGGAGGAAAACGACATGGAATGGAACGAGAAAGACCTGCTTGCCGAACTTGGCGAGGTTGAGAGCGAACTCAAGATGCTGACCGAGCGCAAGGATGCCATTCGTGGTGCGCTTACGGAGATCATGGTCAAGCGTGGGGGCGAGAAGCTGGTGGTCGAGGGACTTGGTACGGTGACGATGACGAAGGATCGCACCACCACAAAGTACGATGCGAAGGTGCTGGATGCGTTCATCGCACAGTGTCTTCAGGACGGGGATGTGCATACCGCCAATGCGATTGCAAAGGCACGGTCGGAGTCCACGACTAAAGGCTATCTGATGGTAAAGAAAGAGTGGTAAGAGATGCGTAAGGGATGTGTGTGGGGGCTTGGGTTGATGATTTTCATCGGGCTTGTGGGGTCGCTGATGGACACGACGGACAAGGAGTTTGCGGAAGCCACACCGCCACCTGCAACGGCAACGAGCGTGCCAGAGCCGACGCAGGCGGTATGCAATCCGGTAGCATGGTCGGAGAACTTTGTGGAGGCGCACAAGCTGTGGGGTGAGGTGCTGACCATTACCCAGCTGGATGCCATCATCGTCAAGTACGATACGCAGAAGCTTCCCTATGGCTGTGGGAACACCGCAGATCGCTTGATGGATGAGGTGGACACCGAGATGCGTCTTGGGCTTGGCGCACACCGCACTGCATTTATGTTGGGCGAGGAGAGCGAGGAAGGCAAGTTGTACTTTGGTCAGGCACTCCGTCACTACCAGACGGCAGCAGAAAAGCACGAACAGTGGAAGGGGGAAATCCAATGAGCAACAACAATCGGTTGGCCAACTATGCACCGGTGGCAGAGCGCGTCTTTGATGCGCAGGCAGAAATCCTGAAGGTGGAAATCAGTCAGCCGGTGATGCTGACCACGGCGATGGGGTACATTCAGGCAACCATCACGATGCGCAACGACCGTGTGGCTACCGCCACGTCTAGCTTCCGCTTGGACATCTCCGGCAACAGTGCCAAAGCCACCAACCCCATTGAGGATTGCGAAACGAGTGCGGTCGGTCGAGCCCTTGCCTTTCTTGGCTACTCGGCAGACAAGCGTCAGGGTTACTCGATTGCAAGCCGTGAGGAAGTGGAGGAAGCCCAGCGTCGTGCCGAGCATGATGCAAATAAGGCACCCGACAAGCGTAAGCAGTTCGAGGATCGGATCCTCAAACTGCTACGGTTGGCGGCAGACAAGCAGGTAGACCTGAAGCATCAACTGCTGGATATGCCAATGGAAGACTTGGCTGATGCCGACCTGATTCAACTTGGCAAATACATCAAGACCGCTCTGGAAGCGAAGGGGGTAAAGGTATGATGGTGACATTTCGGTCGGTGACCTATGCTGGAAAGCTCAACGACAAGCAGGCACAGGTCACGATTTACCGCAACGCAGGCAACTTGATTAACCACATTCAGGTGACCTACGACAATGCGCCCAACCAGCGGTTGTCGCCGATGCAACGGGACGCAAGTGACATCGACATCTTGGCGGCACTCGGGGCAGACTGCAAGGGCGTGGTTGAGATTGATTGGGAGGTCTTGTACCCATCACATGAATGGTTCTAGGATAATGAAAGCGTGGCTAGGTGGGCAACC
>Ga0172372_10008299_pt1 | contig 13741 bp, 14 predicted proteins | sample LakKiv5m_2_FD_114544 | JGI IMG/M metagenome (GOLD analysis project Ga0172372, IMG submission 114544) | Freshwater microbial communities from Kabuno Bay, South-Kivu, Congo - kab_092012_9.5m | ecosystem: Environmental > Aquatic > Freshwater > Lake | place: Democratic Republic of the Congo...
GGATCCGCAACTATGACACCTTGACGGACGGGGATCGGATCCAAATGAAAAAGAAGATCGAGGCCATGGGGCATCGCCCCCTCCTCTCGGTCCTGATGCCGGTTCACAATCCAAGGCCGGACTGGTTGCGTCTGGCCATCGAATCCGTTCGCCGCCAGATCTATCCCCACTGGCAGCTTTGTCTAGCCGATGACGCCTCCACGGATCCTGAGGTTTTACGGATTTTGGAGAAGCAAGCCCGGATGGATCCACGGATTGTCCTGCGGCTGGGCCGGGAAAACGGCGATATTTCCCGGGCCTCCAACGAGGCCCTGGCTTTGGCGAAAGGGGAGTGGGTGACCTTTCTTGATCACGACGACGAGCTCAAGGAGGATGCACTCTTCTGGGTGGCGCAGGCCACCCAGAAGAGTCCCGAAGCCGCCCTGCTTTACTCCGACGAGGACAAGATTGGTGAAAATGGAAACCGCCGGGATCCCCACTTCAAGCCGGAGTGGAACCCCAGTCTGCTCTTGTCCTACAATTACTTCTGCCACCTGCTCACGATCCGAAAGGAACTGGTTGAGCAGGTAGGCGGATTCCGCGAGGGCTTTGAGGGGGCCCAAGACTATGACTTGGTGCTGCGTTGCCTGGAGAAAGCAGGTTCCCAGGCTGTTCTTCATATCCCAAAAATCCTCTATCACTGGCGAATGCACGCCCAAAGCACGGCCGCCGGCATGGGAGCCAAGCCCCGGGCGGAGGAAGCGGGTCGCAGAGCGATTGCGGAACACCTGCACCGCGGGGGCATCTCCGGGCTGGTCTCCTGCGTCTCCGGGGGTTACCGGGTAGATTTTGGTCTGACCGAGAAACCCAAAGTAAGCATCATCATTCCCACGCGGGACCACGCGAATCTACTCAGGCAATGTGTCGATTCGTTGCTCCGGAACACGGGCTACCCGAACTTCGAGATTCTGCTGATTGACAACGGCAGTGAGGATCCTGAGGCCAAAGACTTACTGGAAGATTATCGAGCCAAGGGTCTGAAAGTGATTCGAGATGAAGGGCCCTTCAATTACTCCCGCTTGAACAACCTTGGAAGCAAAAAAGCCAGCGGAGACCTTCTACTTCTATTGAACAACGACGTGGAGGCTAAAGACAAAGATTGGTTGGAGGTCATGGTAAGGCAAATTTGCCAACCCGGCGTGGGAGCGGTGGGAGCCAAACTTCTTTACCCCGACGGCATGGTCCAACATGGGGGGGTGATCCTTGGGGTGGGAGGCGTGGCCGGCCATGCCTTCAAGGGGATAGCTGGCCACGAAGCCGGCTATTTTTCCCGTTTGCGACTCATTCAGGATTTGTCGGCTTGCACGGCCGCATGCCTGCTTGTCCGGAAGGAGGTGTTTTGCCGGGTGGGAGGGCTGGATGCGGACCACCTGCCGGTGGCCTTCAACGACGTGGATCTCTGCCTGAAAATCCGTGAGGCGGGCTGGCGGGTGGTTTGGACACCTTTTGCCGAACTTATCCATCACGAATCTGCCAGCCGTGGACAGGATCAGAGCCCGGAAAAACAGGCCCGTTTCGCATCGGAAATCGCCTTCATGAAATCCCAATGGGGGGATAAGCTATATCAGGATCCATACTACAGCCCCCATCTGACCCTGGATGATGAACAATTCAGCCTGGCCTTTCCGCCAAGGTTGGGGGCCTCCTGGACGATCTAAGCAGCTGACACGGGAAGAAATCATCCTGCAGGGAGTTGATCTGAATCAACCGGGCCTTGAAATTGGGCCCAGCTTCCGGCCCTTGGCCTCCAAACGGAAGGGGCATCAGGTCAAGATATTGGATCACGCCCCGGCCGAGGAGTTACGCGATAAATACCGCGCCCAGGGTATTGATGTTAGCCTGATCGAGGAGGTTGATTTTGTCTGGGAGGGAGGTCGGTTGACGGAGGTTTTGAAAGGTCACTCTTTCCATTGGATCCTTGCTTCCCACGTCATTGAACACAGCGTCTGCCTCATTTCATTTTTGCAGGATTGCGAGGCGATGCTTCGTCCCGGGGGAATCCTCTCCCTGGCGATTCCGGATAAGCGCTACTGCTTTGATCATGAACGTACGTGCACCAGCCTGGCCCGCATCATTGACATCCGGGAACAGGGCCCGCGCGTTCATACGGTCGGGTCCGTGGGGGAGTTTTATCTCAAAGCATGCACAAAAAACGGCATGATTGCATGGGATCCGGACGCCTCTGGACCCATCCAGGCCAGATACCGGCCTGCCGAAGCCCTGGAAAGCATGCAAAAAGCCAGAGCGGGTATTTATTTGGATATTCATAGTTGGGTCTTTACCCCGGTCACATTTCGTGAACTGATAGAAGACCTTCGAACCCTTGGCTATGTTGGCATGCAGGAAGCGCGCTTCACCGACACCCTGGGCCACGAGTTTTTTGTCCAACTGGAAAAAAAATAAGTTTATGGCAAATATTCTGCCTGTTTTAGGGATGTGGTTTTTTCGGCAGGTCCTGATTTTGGATAAGGATCCGCAACCGGTCTATGCCCGCCACACGGCAGGCTGGTTTCACTTGCCGTTCGGCGGTGGATTTGCGGACGTTATTCACGGACTTAATCTCGAAAGGGCCACAGGCCCTGCCAAGGACCATGGGGATCTCTGTTTGTCTTGCCCTGTTTTTCAATCCGGTCACCTTTGACTTTTATTTCTGGAACGTCGGGCGGGAAGGTCTGCTTCCCTTGCTGGCCCTGAATCTTTCCTTTCTGTGGATGGTCCTACTGTCCCAGGTGTGGAACAACCGATTCATGGGCACGGGAGTTGCGCTATACCTCTGCGCCCTAGCTGGCTTTTGTCTGAATTTAAAGGAAGAAAATAGTCTAGATACTTTTTGGCGAATTTATCTTTACGAATTTGCAAGCCGTGGCAGAATCAGAGACGGCCAAAACTGGTCAGTTTCGCTTCAAAATCCTCTTTATAAAATGAGAGTGGAGAGATAACCTGGTAAATGTTTTGTGCCAGTACTCAATATCAACATAAATAATAAGATTCCTAGTCCAACCTATCTCCCAAATAAAGAGTTCGCCTGGTACTTTTCCTAAAATGCAACGCGAAAAGATTTTATTAGAAGGTATAACAAGAGAAAAAAAAGGCCTTGAAATCGGCCCAAGCCATCGGCCTCTAGTCAAAAAAAGAGATGGTTTTAACATAAAAATAGTTGACCACGCTTCAGCAGAAGATTTGCGAAAAAAATATGAAAAGCATGAAGTAGACCTTAGTGCAATTGAGGAAGTAGACTTTATTTTTAAAGGTCAAAGATTGCCTGAATTAGTACAAGGTCAACGTTTTGACTATATTCTCGCTTCTCATGTAATCGAACATGTGCCTGACTTAATAAGCTTCCTTCAGGATTGTGAGGCTATTCTAAACGAGCACGGCGATATACGTCTTGCGATCCCTGACAAAAGGTTTTGCTTTGATCACAAACGGCAGTGCTCGTCGCTAAGCAGAATTATTGATGTTCACGAAATAAAGGCAAAGCTTCAAACAGTTGGAGCGGCTGCGGAGTACTTTTTACAAGTATGCAAAAAAAATGATCTTATTGCTTGGGATAAAGAAACCTTAGGCAATTTAACTAATGTCCATACATTAAACGAAGCTCTTGAAGCGATTTCTGCTACAAAAAATGGGCACTATCTGGACATTCACAACTGGGTTTTTACTCCAGAAAGCTTTCTACAAATTATAAAAGATTTAAAAACATTAAATTATATATCTCTTTATATCTCCATTTCTCTTGAAACAATTGGTCATGAGTTTTTTGTGATTCTGCAAAAGCAACCTCATTCGCATAGGCACTGTTACCGATAACCCTGTTTCCGATATAACCATTATGACAACAACAAGGGCTATTTGGATTTCAGCAATACTTGGATGTCTCTTCGCCAACTACCCTATCGTATTTTTTAACAAATCCTATCTCAGCCCGATCCAGGGTGCTCTTTATCAAGGATATCCAACCGTCCCAGGCGATTCCAGAAAAGGGGAAGCTACAGACCCGGTTCACGGGCCCAAAAAAGATTTTTTTCTTGAAGATTACAGGGGTTCAGATGTAGGGGCCACCGCATGGTGGCTGGGTCCCGTAACCTTCGTTCAATACCTTTCCATTTTTAAGTATCACGAGTTTCCCTTCTGGAATCGGTTTGTTGGTTGCGGCATTCCTTTGTTTGAGCAAGCCCAGTCTCAAATTACTGATCCTCTTCATTGGATTCCTATAATATTTAAAAGCGAAGCGTGGGCTTGGGATCTTAAGTTCATTTTATCCAAGTTTATCTTTTCATTAGGCATTGGGGTATTAGTTCTTCAGTTAACCCAATCTCTCTCGGCTGCCTGCCTAACAGCGTTTTCAGCGAATTTCTTAGGATACTTTGCCTTTCGGTTCAATCATCCAGCCCTGTTCAGCTTAACCTATGCGCCTTGGGTTATTTTTACCTGGCTGTTGATCGCCCAAAACCTTCGAGAAAAAAAACACAAGCCCAAAAAGTATTTATGGCTAGGAACTATCCACGCAATCCTTTCCTTGATTCTTTTTTCCGGGAGTGCCCCCAAAGAAAGTATTATTTTATTTCTCGGCGTTCAAAGCTTAGGTGCTTTTTACTTGTTATCTTTTCAGGGCATACACCCAAAGACAAAACTGATTGTCACCTGCGGACTTCTGGTAGGCGTGTTTCTTCTTGCCGCCCCTTATTGGCTTAATTTCCTAAACCTGCTAGCCAAGTCTTACACGGTCTACGACAACCCCAGTATTGGCCAATACAGCGTCGCCGATTTACTAGGGTTTTTTGACAACACTTTTTTTTGGGAGCAGAACAAGAACCTCACCGGTCCGAGCGTGAATCTTTTTGTGCTGTTCGGCCTGATGGCATCTCTTATGCCTGGTGAGCCAAGGGACCTAAAAAAGGCTATAACATGGGTTTGTTTGATAACCTTTGCCCTCATTGCCTTCGGAATTTTTCCGGGGAGTGTTCTCGTTCAAATCCCGCTGCTCAACAAAATCCAGCACATTGGGAATTGTTTTGCCGTGCCTATGATGATTTTCTCGCTCATCCTTTGTGGATACGGCGCAGCCCAATTCCAAAGACAGCGCGACTTGAATCAGGCAAGAATATTACTTCTTTTTGCCTTATTGATTTTAAGTATGGTAATTTTTAATTATCGCCAAGCCGATTCTGTATTTAAAATTCATATTAAATTTGGTGTCCAAACTGTACTTGTTGTCTGCTTTTCATCCTTGCTGGCGTCCTTCATCCTTTTGTGGAAACGCCGACCCATTAGCTTCGCAAGATGGTTTTCTTGTTGCGTGGTTCTGGCATTTGTCGCCGCTCACCTCCGTCACGGTTTTCAAGTTCCTTTCAACCACCGAACGATTGATAATACTTTTGTGAATCCTGCTTTGCGAATTTCCTTTTTGCAACCCTCCGCTGCCTTGGAGCGCGTCAGAGCCATCATTCGAAACGCAGGACAACCCATGAGGGTGATTGGGATGAACGAGGTTTTCTTTCCAGGTTTCAATTGCCGGTACGGCTTAGAAAGCCTGATTGTGGTCGATCCCCTTCGAAATCGAGAATTCGAAGATGTGTTAAACTCAATCGAGTACCCGGATATGGGCTGGGGTTGGCTCCGCTTGGTCCAGCAAGATAAAATTCCTCTGATTCAAAAAGGTCTTAATATGCTCAACGTTGGATTTATCCTTGCCCATAAATCCTCGGAACTAAGCGAACCTTTCGAAAAAGTGGAGGCCGAGGACCTAAGTCTTTGGATCAACAAGGAAGTATGGCCCCGGGCTTTTTGGACCACAGACATCGTCAGCCAAAAAAATGAAAATCTCAAAACGGCCCTGGCCAAGAGGAGGAAACCTTTCGCATGGTTAAGCGAAGACAATTACAATCATGGTAAAGACCTGATCCCCCCCCAGACTACATCCTTTCAAGAGGCCGTTGATTACCGCATGACGGGAAACACTACCGAGTTTACGGTCCATGCGAAGGGACCCGGTTTAATCGTGCTGACTGAAACCGAAACAAAGGGCAACTGGCATCTGCAAGTCAATAACCAGCCGAGAGATTACTTCCTGGTGAACGGCGCGTTCAAAGGATTTCTGGTAGAACAACCCGGATCCTACAAAATCAAATACACTTATTGCCCCGAATTCTTGACCCTAAGTCTGGTCCTGGCGTTTGCAGGCAGTGGGATAGTGTTTGCGACCATGAGTTACGCCAAGGAGAGCAAAGAAGGATGAAAAAAATATTTATCAGCGGAGGATGCGGTTTTGTGGGGGAACACCTAATAAAATATCTCAGAAAAAAAATCCGGGGATGCCAGCTTTTGGTTCTGGACAACCTATCCTCACGAAAGACCTATCATCTGCAAAGCGGTAAAGACCTCAAGGTCATCCGCGGAGACATTAAAAACAAAGATCTTGTGATTCGGTCCATGAAACAATGCGATACCGTGTTTCATCTGGCAGCGAATCCGGACATTGCCAAGGCTGTTCAGGAGCCCGAAGTGGACTTTCACGAGGGAACCTTACTCACCAACAATATTCTCGAGGGTATGCGTATTAATCAGGTTAAGGGGATCTTTTACACCAGCGGAAGCGGTGTTTATGGGGAGAATCCAAGTCTCCGTTTTTCTGAGAATCATGGGCCGTGTGTTCCCATTTCCACTTACGGGGCCAGCAAACTTGCCAGTGAGGCTATGATAGCCTCCTACGTGCATATGTTTGGAATTCAGGCCAGGATCTTCCGTTTTGCCAATGTGGTTGGTCCGAGGCAGACCCACGGCGTGGGTTACGATTTTGTTAAAAAACTCCGCAAAGATCCAAGATTTCTTACCATCCTGGGAGACGGGTCCCAAAGAAAAAGTTATATCCACGTCGAAGACATTCTTGAGGCGATGTTTCGTGCTGATCAGGTTTCTCGCCAAAAATTCGATGTTTTTAATGTGGCCACGGATGATTCCATTACGGTGCGTGAGATTGCGGATATCGTTTGCCAGGTGGCCGGACTTCAAAAAGTTCGATATCGGTTTACAGGGGGAGACCGAGGGTGGAAAGGCGATGTCCCCGTTATCCGATTCGATTGCAGAAAAATTCTTAAAACCGGATGGCGTCCCCAAAGGAACAGCCGGACAGCCATCACCGAGGCGATTCGAGCCATGTGGGCCATTGAGCCATGAAACCGACCGTCCGGCACTTTCATCCAAAATCAGTCCGAACTGCCCCGCAAGTGGACCTGTCCATCGTAATTCCAGCTTTGAATGAACGGATTACCATTGCCGAATTCGTGCGCTGGTGCAAAGACGGTTTACGAAAGGCAGGGGTCAAAGGGCAAATTTTGATTGTCGACAGCTCCAGTGATGAAACCCCCCGGCTGGCTCTTGCCGGGGGGGCCGAGGTATTGCTCGTCCCTAAAAGGGGTCTGGGGCGAGCCTATATTGATGCCATTCCATTCATTCGTGGGAAATGGGTTTTGTTGGGTGATGCCGATCTCACCTATGATTTCCGCAAACTTTCCCCATTTGTGGAAAAATTTAAAGCCGGCAAGGAGTTCATCATGGGAAGCCGTTTCAAGGGCCATATTGAACCGGGGGCCATGCCAGCGCTTCACCAGTATTTTGGCACGCCCCTCACCACGTGGATCCTGAACCTTTTGTACCGAACCCACTTCACCGATATTCATTGCGGAATGCGGGGTATCACGCTGGAGGCGCTCAAGAAATTATGCCTTGAATCGCAAGGCTGGGAATATGCCAGTGAGATGGTGCTGAAGGCCGCTCGCTATCATCTTAAAATCGGCGAAGTGCCAGTGACTTTCTACAAGGACCGGGCTGGCAGGGTAAGCCATCATCGCAGGATGGGCTGGGTTTCGCCGTGGATCGCCGGCTGGACCAACCTCAGGGTCATGCTTGTTTACACGCCGGATTCCTTTCTTTTAAAACCCGGTCTGATCTTATTCACGATTGGCAGTCTGCTTGGCGTTTTACTTGCGACGGGACCCAAAACGGTAGTTGGCATTGGTTTGGACCTGCACTGGATGTTGCTGGGAATGACTCTCGCCACCCTGGGTTTCAGCATGATTCAAGTGGGCATCTTGGCGAGGTATCAACATGGATTACGTTCGGTAAGAGGCATTATTAGCAAAACTATTTTCAGCTACGAGCGAGGAATGGTCTTAGCCGCCATTTTGGTTGCTTCCGGAATTTCTTTAGCGGGGGCGCTGTGCTGGGTTTATGCCGAGGAAGGGTTTCGCCTCAAGGCTATTTCTCATCCTGCTATTTTTGGTCTGATGTTGATCATCCTGGGCTTCCAGTCCTTTTGTTTCACCTTGCTCGTTCAATTATTCCGGAAACGAACTGTTGCTTGAGCGTGAGCGGGCGTTCCCATGAAAGTTACGGCCAACACGGCTCTTCGTGGGTGGATAAGTTTGGAGCTTGGTTGTCTGGGAGAGCCCTACGGCGAGCCATCCTCTCCCAACCGCGGCTCAAAGTCCTTGATTTGGGCTGCGGTTACCATGCAAAAAATCTAAGGACCCTATCGCCTTTTTTGCAAGAAGGAGTGGGAATTGATTTTCAGGTGAATCCATCCCTTAAGCAAAATCCCAAATTCCGCTTTTTCGAGGGTCCCATCGAAACATGCTTGCCGCATGTTTCGATTGAAAGATTTGATGTCATTCTCATGATTTCGGTGTTGGAGCACCTGCAGAAACCCGGCGAGATTTTAAAACAAATATGGGCCGGAATGAAACCGGGAAGCCAGTTGCTTCTCAATGTTCCCACTTGGCGGGGAAAGCAGTTTTTAGAATTTTCGGCGTTTCGGTTGGGGCTCAGTCCAAAACTTGAAATGGACGACCACAAAATGTATTACGATATGAAGGATTTATGGCCGATTTTGGTCGCAGCTGGTTTTCTGCCAAGCCTTATTCGGATCAAACCACATAAATTTGGTTTGAATCTCTTCGGGAAGATCCACCGACAATGACAAACGAATCCGACAATTGGGAGGATCACTGGGAAAAATACTCAGCTGCTGCGACCTGGAATCCGGCGCAGATCATGAGGCACGACCTGATTCTACAAATCATGCCTCTTTACAGACAAAATAAATTCAACATTTTGGATCTTGGTTGTGGTCAGGGTGATTTCTTGGCCAAGGCTAAAACCATATTCCCGGAGGCATGCCTGGCAGGTCTCGAAATCAGCGAACAGGGGGTGGTCATTACACGGCAGAAGGTTCCCGACGCAAACGTCATCGTGGGAGATCTGCTAAATCCGCCAATCCAACTCAACGAGTATCAAAGCTGGGCTGATTTAGCCATTTGTAGCGAAGTGCTTGAGCATCTAGATGAGCCTGTTCGGTTTCTACAGGCCGCACGCCATTATCTTTCCAACCACGGAAGGTTGATTCTTACTGTTCCGGGGGGGCCGATTTCTGCCTTTGACCGGCATATCGGTCATCGTCAACACTTCAACCGGAGAAGCATAAGTGATCTTATGCGCCAATCAGGATTTGTCGTAGAAAAGACTTATTCAGCTGGCTTTCCTTTTTTTAATCTTTATCGCTTAGCCATTATTCTGCGGGGGAATCAAGTGGCGAAAGACGCCAAAAGATCAACCCTTAAGACACTGACAGTCGCTAAAATCATCGCCAAGATTTTTGGAAAACTTTTTTTCTTCAACCTTCAGCGCTCGCCCTTCGGCTGGCAGATGGTTGCTGTTGGGCGTCCAACATGATCATTGCACGTTCTCCTTTACGAGTTTCCCTGGGAGGAGGAGGAACCGATCTGGCCAGTTATTATCGGCAGCATGAGGGATTTCTGGTTGCTGCCGCTATCGATAAATATGTCTACATCAGTATCCATAACCGTTTCACTGAAGGTTTTCTTCTAAAGTATAGTCATTTGGAAGAAGCCAGCCAAATAGACCAGATCCGGCACCCCATCATCAGAGAGTCTTTACAACATCTCCAAATTCCAAGCCGGAGCCTTGAAATTTCCAGCATGGCTGATATTCCAGCCGGTACTGGACTCGGATCGTCGGGAAGTTTTACTACGGCCCTGATCAAAGGCCTTTGTGCCCACGAAAAGAGAATTATTTTGCCCGAGCAGCTGGCGGAAACCGCCTGTCTGATCGAAATCGAAAAACTTCATGAGCCCATCGGGAAACAAGACCAGTATATTGCGGCATTTGGCGGCATCACTTGCTTCACCTTTCATCGGGACGACCGGGTAACAGCGGTCCCACTTCGAATCACCCAAGACACCTTTCACGATCTTGAGGATCACTTGCTGTTATTCTTCACAGGCTATTCGCGCAGTGCGGGACAAATTCTAAAAGACCAAAAAACGCGCTCCATGAAGCGGGATAATCACATGATCCAAAACTTACATTTTGTGAAAGAGCTAGGTATCCGGAGTCAAAAAGCCTTAGAAAGAGGGGACGGTGAAGCCTTTGGTAGGCTTATGCATGAGCACTGGGAACACAAAAAAAACCGATCCGAGGGAATGAGCAACGTGCAAATCAACCAATGGTATGACCTAGGAATGCGGAATGGGGCAGTGGGAGGCAAGTTAGTGGGGGCCGGCGGCGGAGGCTTCCTGATGTTTTATGCCCAAGACCGCCAAAAATTACGTGCGGCCATGGTGGGTGCGGGGTTGCGAGAGGTGCGATTCCGTTTTGATTTTGAGGGGACTAAGGTCGTCCTCAACGACTGATGCTGCCGGTGGCCATTCTGGCCGGTGGGCTGGCCACCCGGCTACGGCCCATCACGGAAAAAGTTCCCAAGGCTCTAGTAGAGGTGGCGGAAAAGCCCTTCATCTTTCATCAGCTGGACTGGCTCAAGAGGCAAAAAATTGAACAAGTCGTTTTGTGCGTCGGCTATTTGGGGGAAATGATCCGGGAAAAGGTGGGATCCGGAAAGCCATGGGGAATCGATGTCCAATACTCCTTCGATGGCGAAAAGCTTTTGGGAACAGGGGGCGCCTTACATAAAGCTCTCCCTCTGTTGGGAGACGAGTTTTTTGTCTTTTATGGGGACTCCTTTTTGCCCATTGACTTCCAGCCTGTGCAAGAGTCTTTCAAGGCCTTGGGGAAACCCGCTTTGATGACCTTTCTAAAGAATCAGGGCCGGTGGGATCGAAGCAATGTGGAAGCACGCCAAGGCCGCCTTATCGCCTACAATAAAAGAGAACCGACTCCCGCCATGGAGCACATCGATTATGGCTTGGGGGTTTTATCGCGAAGAGCCCTGGAAAGTTGGCAAGGGGACAGCTCTTTTGACTTGGCTGACCTTTATCAGGCTCTGGCTCTTCAAGGAGATTTGGCCGGGCATAAGGTTACTCACAGATTCTATGAAATTGGATCAAAAGAGGGTTTGGTTGAGACGGAAAAGTTCTTAAAATCCAAAATTCCATGAATTATTCAAAAACTCACCTAGAGGAAGCGAAAGCCATTCTGGAAAAAATTGATACCGCGCCGGTTGAGAAGATGGCTGAGCTGATGGCTGAAACCAAAGTCCAAGGTGGACGGTTGTTCTTCTTGGGAGTGGGGGGCAGTGCGGCCAACTGCTCCCATGCGGTCAATGATTTCCGAAAAATTGCCGGGATCGAAAGCTACGCCCCCACGGATAATGTTTCCGAATTAACGGCCCGAACCAACGACGAGGGGTGGGCCACGATTTTTGCGGAGTGGCTGAAAACCAGTCGGTTAAGCAAAAAAGACGCAGTCTTTGTAATGTCCGTCGGAGGGGGAAGTCTTGAAAAAAACATCAGTCCGAATTTGGTTTCCGCCCTGCAGCACGCGAAATCGGTGGGGGCCAAGATCCTCGGTATCCTAGGTCGGGACGGTGGATATACAGCCAAGGTAGCTGATGCCTGCTGCATTGTGCCTACTGTAAACCCGGAAACGGTGACCCCCCATGCCGAGGCGTTCCAGGCAGTAATCTGGCATCTGTTGGTTTCCCATCCCAAATTGAAGGCCAACGCGACCAAATGGGAATCGGCCACCCGTTGAAACGGGCCGTTTTTCTGGATCGGGACGGGGTGATCAACGAGGCATTAGTGAAAGACGGCAGGCCGTATCCTCCTGAGGGCCTAAACCAGCTCCGAATTTTGCCCGGGGTCAGGGAAGCTCTGCTGAGCCTTCGGCAAAAAGGATTTCTTAATCTGGTGGTGACCAATCAGCCCGATGTGGCCCGGGGCAAAACAACGCGAACTAGCGTGGAAGCGATTCATGATCAATTGGCCGGGAAGCTGGCTTTGGACGGGTTTTACACCTGCTGGCATGACGACAAAGACAACTGCGATTGTCGTAAGCCCAAGCCGGGTTTGTTGAAACTAGCTGCGCAGGAGCATCAGGTGGATTTAAAGGCTAGCTACATGGTGGGGGATCGGTGGCGGGACGTGGACGCGGGAAAAGGGGCCGGATGCCAGACGATATTCTTGGATTATGGGTATGAGGAAAAAAGACCTGATCATCCTGATTTTACATGTGAGAGCCTGAAGGAGGCGCTGGGATGGATTGAGCAAAAGGAGTCGAAAAGATGAAAAAAGTGGAACAGTTGAAGGTGAAGATCTTTGCCGATGGGGCGGAAAAGGCCGGGATGCTGGAGATGGCCGGGAAGTCCTGGATTCAGGGGCTGACCACCAATCCGACCTTGATGCGAAAGGCCGGCATTGCGGATTACAAGGCATTCGCCAAGGAGATCCTGGGGTTGATCCGTGAAAAGCCACTTTCCTTTGAGGTTTTTTCGGATGAGTTTCCTGAAATGGAGAGGCAGGCGATGGAGATCGCCAGCTGGGGAGACAATGTGTACGTCAAGGTGCCGATCACCAACACGCGAAGGGAGCCGATCTATCCCCTGATCCGAAAGCTGGTGGCACGAAAGGTGAAGCTGAATGTGACCGCTTTGATGACCTTGGAGCAGGTGAAAGGCACGGTGGAAGTGTTGGATCCGGCGGTGCCCAGCTATATCTCGGTTTTTGCGGGCAGGATTGCGGACACGGGTCGGGATCCCCTGCCGCTGATGGTGGATTCGTTAAAGGCCATGAGAGGCAACCCGAAAGCGGAGCTGATCTGGGCCAGCCCTCGGGAACTTTTAAATATTTTCCAGGCAGATGAGATCGGCTGTCATATCATTACCGTAACCCATGACATTCTGAAAAAGCTTAATTTGGTTGGTTATGACTTGTCCGAGTATTCGCTGGATACGGTTAAGATGTTTTATCAGGACGGCAAAGCGGCTGGATTTGGGATTTAGGGAGGGGCGGGGTGGTTAGTTTAAGTTGAAGTTGAAGATGAAGACTTTTAGGAGATAGGAGTTAGCAGATAGGAGATAGGGTTGGTCGTGAACGTGAAGGTGAACGTGAACGCGCCGAAGGCGCGGGATTAGTTTAAGTTTAAGTTGAAGTTTAAGTTGAAGTTTAAGTTGAAGTTTAAGTTGAAGTTGAACCACAGCCCCTGCACGCAGGAGGCTGGGCGCCCGCAGGAGCGGGCGGATGAAGAGGGGCAGGTGGAAGACGGAGGGTAGAAGCCAGGAAAAAGAAGGATGAGTTGACAAAAAAGCGGCAAAGTGGGACAATCCCACTATGATCCTTACCGCCGACAACAAGCGCCGCGTGGTTTTGCCCAAGCCGGTCAAGGCCGGGGATGCCCTGGAGGTTACCACCACGGGAGAACGCATCGTTTTGCATATCCTCAAAAAGGCGGA
>Ga0172372_10008300_pt1 | contig 13741 bp, 10 predicted proteins | sample LakKiv5m_2_FD_114544 | JGI IMG/M metagenome (GOLD analysis project Ga0172372, IMG submission 114544) | Freshwater microbial communities from Kabuno Bay, South-Kivu, Congo - kab_092012_9.5m | ecosystem: Environmental > Aquatic > Freshwater > Lake | place: Democratic Republic of the Congo...
CGAATGCCGTAGTTGGTTTCGTAGACGTCGTTGCACCGCTTGTCTATGTCGCAAGCAAGCACGCATTCGCCCCCTAGACCAGCCAAGGCTTGATGGAAGCCGCCTACCCCCGAGAAGAGATCGACAAAACGAAAGAGGGGTGTTGGCGTCTTGGGCATGCCCTGTTAGGGTTAGCTGTGCAGCCATTGTGGCAATTAGGCTTGCGCCGGGAGCTTGTCGCCCTAGAGGGCGCTGCCGGCGGCGAGCAGGTCGCCGAGCCCACCTTCCCAGTCTTTGGCCAGCGAGTAGATCGTGTGGAGGGCTTCTCGGAGCGCCACCGGGTCATTCAGGTTGGCAAACAGCGCCGGTACCTGCTGACGTGCCTCAAGATGGCCTGCGAGCATTCGGGCGTTTCTGTTCTCGTCCCAGCCCTGGCTGGCGAGCTGTTTGACGTACCCGGCCAGAGGCTCGAGCCAACTGGTTGCGTCGAGTCTGCTTTCCGCCCAGTGGGGCATCACGTTTGTGGCGAGGAGCGCATCTATCCCGAAGCGCTGTAGACACGCGCTTATGATCTGAGGTTCGGGGCCGATCCCGGGTTGCTCTAGAATCGCCGCCGCGAGCGTTACGTTGAACTCCGGCCGAGCAATGAGTTCAAGTTCCGCTGCGGCGTTTCGTGTCTCGACTAGTTCTGCGGCAGTCATGGCGCTGACATCACGTCCGGAGAGCAGAGGATGGTTGCGCGCCCCCGGGATCCTTGAGAGGGCGAAGGGGCGTTCTTGAAGCTGCCTGAGGAGCTCTAGAGGGGGTTTGGGCCTGCTGACGAGTGCGCGGCTGACGTTGGTGCCCCACCTCGTACTGTCTTCGAGCATCCAGAGGTTGTTGGCCACAAGCGCGTAAGCGTGGGCAACACTGAGCGCTACGGGCGAGCTGACGGAAACAAGTAGCTCTGCCGTGCTACGTGTTTGTAGTTGAGATTTTCTCGTTTCCAGAGGCGTATTCGGGTTGCATGCGGCCCTAAGCGCAGGGGCGTTCAGTAGCAGCGAGGCCTCACTCATGACCTTGTCGAGCAGATCCACTGGTGTATGCGGGTTTGCGCAAACTGCGGGGCGGAGGTCGCCCTTTGTGAAGAGTTCCCGAAGTCGTTCCGGGTCGGTGATGTGGCGTACCGTCGCGGCGCGTGCTTTGCCGGTCACCTTGTTGTGAAGGATCTCCGCGATCGGTTCCGTCAGGTCAGGTCGGGACGCGAGGGCGTTGAGCGCCTGACTCTTCTTGGGTAGGGTTTCCGCCAGGGCGCGGAGGGCGGGCTCAGGGATTCCCGGGGTGAGGGCGACGATCAGTAGCGGATCCATGCACCTAGGAAGGTGGCCGGGTTCGTCAGGCTACCATACGGGGTACGCTCAGCGGGGGAGCCGCCCCAGGCCGCCCGATACGTTTCATGGTGACTCGCGCCAGAACGCTCCGCAAGGCCCGAGTCGCCCCCGGCGCGGTACCGGCTCTCTGGCACAGTGCGGGAACATGACCGTATCCAACAACTACACGCTTCTCGCTAACAGCGGGGACGTCTACCTGGTTGCTTCGCAGCAGCCCGCCGGTGTCTACTTGGCGAAGATGCTCGCCGACGGTTCCATGGACCTGCTGACCCGCGTGGAGTACGTCGAGGATCTTCAAACCAAGGTGGAGGCGCTCACCGCCGCGGTCGTCACCTACGGAACAGAGATAGAGTCGCTGCGCACCAAACCAGTGGCGGCCACTACGAAAACGAGTCCCAAAAAAGAGCTCAACAGGGCTCTCTCTGCCGCGCTTGCGGCTAGAGGAAAAGGCAAGAAGAAGGGTGCCGCAGATTGGCCCGAGTGGACCCGCGCGAAGAGCCTCCTTGCCGAGGGCCGCTCCATCGAAGAGGCAGCGGAGCTGGCGTAGTTACACTAGGGCTTGCCGCTCCCCCGGGCGGATTGGGGGCCGCCGGCGCCTTTGCGCTTGGCGTTGTTAGCTCGGTGCTCGTTTCCTGCCAGCCAGGTTGATCAGCGTTCGCCGACTGCGTCCTGGTAGACCGAGTTCATTTGGTGTCGATCTTGTAGAAGAAGCCGTCGCGCGAGCCTACGTATATTGCGCCTTTCCACACTGCCGGGCTCGATTCGATGTTTGCGCCGAGTTGCAACGTCCAGATCTCCGTAGGCCCTTCCTGACCTAGCGTCCATGCCCGGAGTTTTCCTGCGCCGTCGCCTTGTACCAGGACGTTTTCGACCACGGTGGGGGAGCTGATGGTGTGCGAGCCTACACCCAGGGTCCACGCCGTGGTTCCGTTTTGGCGGTCGACGGCGCGTATCTCGCCTTGTTTGGTGGTAAATAGAACAAGATTTCCCCACAGTGCCGGCGTCGCCCATGAACCGCTGTCTTTTCCGCGGTTGGCCTGGAGCGACCACACCACCGGGTCCGTGGTGTTGCGCGGGTCGAGTTTTACGAGTTGTCCGATTCGTTTTCCGGTCTCGGTGCCCCGGTCGACTTCGACCGCGGCATAGAGGTTGCCTTCGTTGTCTGCCACCAAGGTTGCGTCGGTGTCGTCCCCGAGCCAGAAGCGGAAGGTTTGTCGGGGTGTTCCGCCACCGCTAAGCGGCCTGAGGTCCCAGCCTTGTACGAGTCCTCCGGAGTTCGCGAAGTAGACCGTGTCGCCGATCATGGTGGGGGAGGACTCGATGCTGACGCGTTCATCACCGAGTTCACGGAGCAACTGCTCGTCCCAGCCTTTTTCACTCCATACCAGTTCGGGGTTGGCGGTGACGCCTCCGTTGCTGTCGTATCCGCGGTTGAGTTTGACTGCGTGTATGCGGCCGTTTTCGCCCGTGATGATCAGGTGCCCATCGTATACGAGCGCGGCTGCGTCCCAGTCGTTGTTCCATTTACGTTCGGTGAATGCTCGCCCGTCGAGTTCCCACAGGGTTCGTGCCCGCCCGCCGTCGATGGCGATGACGCGGAACTTGTTGTCGCGGCTGCCTCCGTATACCAGCGGGTATCCGTCCGGGTCGACGGTGAGCATGCCTTTGGCGAGGTCCCCGGTCTCTACCGACGCGATGATCGATTCACCTGTTTCTGCGTCGAGAAAGTGGAAGCGATAGTCGTATGCTCCGAATGCGACCCAGGTCCGTCCTTCTCGTTCGAACACGACTGGTTGACCTGCCCAGCCGGTACCGCACCAGGTGCGAACCTTCCCGTACTCGCTCGATGTTCCGCACATCGGGTTGTCCGGGTAACGCCATGCGGTGGTCGGACTGTCTCCGATTGGCCCGGTGCCGTGGTAGGTGCGGGTGGCGTTTCCTCGGAAGGTGAGGACTCCTTCCACGGTGTTGCTCCGTTGTGCTCTGCTCGGAGTTTCTTCCCCACGGGTGTTGACGGTCACTGTGCGCTGCGCTGCGCCGACCGACGTCTCGCCGGTTCGTTCGCCGACTGGTTCACGTGCCGTGACGGAGCCGCCAACAAGTAGCGCCGCCACGAAAAGCAGAACTGTGGCCCGTGTGATGCTGGTCCGCCAACCAGGCATGTTGTTTGCTGGCATGCCTTCTAGTGTGTACGTCGGTTTTGGTTAGGCATTCGCCTGAGGCTCTAAACTCGACGGCGTTCCACCCGACGCGTTTGACGCTGACCCGCGCGAAGGGCCTCCTTGCCGAGGGCCGCTCCATCGAAGAGGCAGCGGATCCGGCATAGCTACATTAGGGCTTGCCGCTCACCCGGACGGGTTGGGGGTCGCCGGCGTCTTTGTGCTTGGCGTTGTTAGCGCGGTGCTCGTTTCCTGCCAGCGGTCTTCTTCGTGCTGTTCTTCGAGGCTTTCTTTGCTCTCGTCTTCGCCGTCGTCTTCTTCGCCGTCGTCTTCTTCTTCGCTGTTCTCTTCGTGCTAGTCTTCACTTTTTGTCTCTTTCTGGGTTTGGGTTTATCGGGGAAGAACACGTGTCCAAGGTGCCACAGGGCGTCGCGATACCCATCGGCATAGAACTCGGTTTTTGGGTGAACACGCTGAAGAGCGTAAATCCGTGCAACTTCTTTGTCTGCCAATTTCACTGCGTCCAAAAGGGATTTCTTGGTGATTGGGTTCCTGTCTAGGTATTCGTCGCCGATGGGTATGTACTTCTCAAAGAATTCGTACAGCGCGTTCATGTATCCGTTGGCGTAGTGACGAGTCCGCGCTGCGACAACGTAAGGTTTATAGCCGAACTCGTCGTTGTCCAGAAACTCTTGGTAATGCCGCCAGCTGTACTTTTTATCTGCTCGTTCAATTTCTTCCCGAAGAGCGGTCTTGGTCATCTTGGGCGTCTTGGTCTTTGCCATGGGGGTTGGTCCTTTCAGGTGCTCTCTACTGTGCCGCTTGCCCCGAGTTTGACATTCGCCGGTGTCACGCCCATCAGCCCGTCAACGAGGCGCTGCCGCGTGGTTGCCGAGATGTCCAGTTGGTCGTTCTGCGGCCCTCTGCGAGGGTGTTCTCAACCGGGGACAGGGGCGCCGCCGTTAGTGGGCGCGGAGGGCGGTCTCAGGGATTACCGGGGTGAGGGCGACGATCGGTAGCGGAGCCATGCGCCTAGAAAAGTGGCCGGGTTCGCCGGACCGCCGTACAGGGTACGCTCAGAGGGGTAGCCGCCCCGGGCCATCCGGTTAGCGTGTGCGGCCGGCTAGGCGCGCGGCGCACCGTTGGAGAAAATCGAGGAGTTCGACGGCGTTCCACCCGATCCGTTTCATGGTGACTCGCGCCCGAACGTTCCACAGGGTCCGGGTCGCCGCCCGGCGATCTACACCGCGGCCGTCTTCTGCGCGCTGCCGCTCTATTGGATTTTTGTGAACCCCGGGCGGCCGGACAAAGGACGCCCCGAGGTTCAACGAACGCCAGTAGTGGCTCCGGCCGATGACCCCACCCAGGTAGAGCGCTTTCAAAAGGCGGCGGTAGGAGCGCCACGTCATCGGCACGTCGACGAAGAGGTGAAAGTGCCCTTCCGTCGACGAAGGGTCGACGAAAACCGGGTGGTCGATGTCGAGGGTCGGCAGGTGTGAACCGTCCTCGCGGCGACTCGCCACGATGTTGGCCTCCTCGGGGCGTGCCGGTTCGCGTTCGTCACCGCGAAGGGTCTTGTCGTTCAGGCGCTTGGAGAACCAGAAAGTTCTACCCGCCCCGCCCCAGGACGTTCCTGCCGGCGGGCGGGTCTCGTCTGCCTCGGCCACGGAAACCATGGTGCCGACGCGTTTGGGGCAAGCCAGAGATTCGTCGAGGGTGACGCTTTGGCGGCCCGCAAACGTCTCTGCTGAAACCCTCCCCGGCGGCAGGGTGCAGATACCTCTTAGCGAGGCGCGTCAGTGGGTGTCGCGGCGCCTATGCGCACGGTGAGGGTACCGCCACCGTAACACCAGCATGAGAAACTTCCTGAAAAGCAAACAGTTCCTGCCCTGGTTCTCCGCCGATGAGCACACCCGAGGCACACAGTTCGAGGACCTGATGCGCTGGTGGCTGGTCACCAGCCACACGTTGGCGACCTCCACTGGTCGACTGGTGAAAGTCGTACGCTGGGCGGATTGGGTCGACCGCCCGGGCGTCGACCTGGGAACCGATTTGGTGGGTTGGGATGAGAAAGGCCGACTCTGGGCCATTCAGTGCAAGGCCTACGCCCCAGATCAGCAGGTTAGCAAAAGTGAGGTGTCCCAGCTCATCGGGGACGCCAAGATCGGTCGCGGCGGGAAGTTCTTCGGCCGGATCTTCATCACTACTTCGGACGGATATACGAAGAACGCCAAAACGATCGCCAAGCGCAACGATGTCCTGCTCCTCTCGCGGGCCGACCTCGATCTCTCCGCCGTGAGCCTCCCGTGGCCGAAGTCCGAGAAAGAGCTCCGCTCGTGGCTGGCGGGTAAGGCACCCAAGCGCAAGACGGTCAAACCGAAGCGCCATCAGAGGACCGCGGTAGCGAAGGCTGTTGCGCATCTGACGTCGTCAACCCGGGGTCAGCTCGTCATGGCGTGCGGCACCGGCAAGACCTTGACGGCCCTCTGGATCAAAGAGCAGGTTGTTGCGGCGCTGCCCGAGAAACACGGGAACGCCCGGGTTGTGGTACTGGTGCCTTCTATCAGTTTGTTGGCGCAGACGCTTCAGGAGTGGGCAGCGAACCGCAACACCGACTGGAAGCGGCTCGCCGTGTGTTCGGACGCCACTGCCGGGTCGTCGCGGGACGAGAACTTCGAAGACATGGCCGCGGTCGACGCCGGGTTCGAGGTGACCACCGACCGCAGAACGATCAGAGAGTTCCTCAGAAACACCCCCGGTGAGCAGGTCATCCTCTCAACGTACCAGTCTTCGGCCGAAGTGGCTGCCGCCGCCAGGCTGGAGAACGTCGAGTTCGATCTCGTCATCTGCGACGAAGCCCACCGCCTGGCCGGGCAGGCCGGGAAGAAATACGCGAGCGTTCTCGACGGGAAGGTTTTCCCTGCCCGCCGCCGTTTGTTCATGACTGCGACCCCGAAAGTGTTCACCTTTAGAGCCAAGAAGAGGGCGGCCGATGAGGGTTACGCGGTGGCGTCGATGGACGATCCGGAGAAGTTCGGTAGCGTAGCCTACGAACTCCCGTTCGGCGAGGCCATCAAGAAAGGCCTCCTGACCGACTACCAGGTCGTCATCGCAGTCACCACCGACACGCAAGCCAGGGAGCTCCTCGAGGAGAACCGTTTCGTCGGTCTTGACGGGAAAACGATGCCTGCCAAAGATCTGGCTGCGGCTATCGCGGTGGCGAAAGCCGCGAAGCGCCACAAGATCACCCGGGCGATCTCGTTCCATTCGACGATCAAGCGCTCGAAGCGGTTCGTCGACACGCTCGGGCAGCTCCGTGACGCGAAACTTCCGGGCGTACCACGCACGCTCAAAGCCGGGCACGTTGACGGGTCGGTCTCCGCGAAAGAACGCCGGCGCCGACTCGACCTGCTCAAAGAGGGCGCAGCCGGGTTCAACCTGCTCGCAAACGCCCGGTGCCTCACCGAGGGCGTAGACGCACCATCTACCGACGGTGTTGCGTTTGTCGACCCGCGCCGGTCCGAGGTTGATATCACCCAGGCGGTAGGCCGCGCCCTGCGGCTCTCCCCGAAGAAGAAGCTCGGCACGATCATCATTCCGGTGGTTTGCGGCGCCCGGGAAGCAGCGGAAGGCAAACTTGATGCGGCTGGACACAAGAAGCTCCGCCAGGTTCTCTGGGCGCTGCGGGCGCACGACACCAGACTGGCGGCAGAGATCGACGATCTCGTTTTCGGGCAGGCCTTCTCTACCGGCAAAGGCCGTACTAGCGGTATGCCCGAGAAACTCAAAATCGAGTTCGATGGTGACGATCTCAAAGGTTTCGCTGCGAAGATCCGCACCAGCATCCTGAAGATCGGCTCCCCCGACGCCGAGTGGGCTGAGCGGTACGCGGATCTCGGGAAGTTTCTTGCCACGCATAAGTGCTGGCCGGCGTTCAGGACCGCCGGGGACGAGGGCGAGCTTGCTACGTGGATCGGCAAGCAGCGAACGGCGCGGAAGAAGGGCACACTCTCTCTCGATCGTGTCAAGCGCCTGGAACAGTTGCCGGGTTGGTCCTGGGACCCCTTTGGGGACGCGTGGGATCAGCGCTTCGTTGCCGTGCAGGAGTTTCACACGAAGCACAATCGCTGGCCGGCGCAAAGGGGTTCCGGCGAGGAAGACGAGCTTGCTACGTGGATCAGCAATCAGCGAACGGCGTGGAAGAAGGGCACACTCTCTCTCGATCGTGTCAAGCGCCTCGAAGATCTGCCGGGCTGGTCGTGGGATCCTCTTGCGGACGCGTGGGATCAGAGCTTCGTTGCCGCGCAGGCGTTTCACACGAAGCACAATCGCTGGCCGGCGCAAAGGGGTTCCGGCGAGGAAGGCGAGCTTGCTGTGTGGATCAGCATTCAGCGGCGGCGGCGAAAGCGGAACAAACTCTCTCTCGATCGCGTCAAGCGCCTGGAAGAGTTGCCGGGCTGGTCCTGGGACCCCTTTGGGGACGCGTGGGATCAGAGCTTCGTTGCCGCGCAGGCGTTTTACACGAAGCACAATCGCTGGCCGGTACGCATGACTGGCGGCGAGGAGGGCGAGCTTGCTATTTGGATCTTCAACCAGCGGCGGCGGCGAAAGCGCAACAAACTCTCTCTCGATCGCGTCAAGCGCCTGGAACAGTTGCCGGGTTGGTCCTGGGATCTTCTTGCGGACGCGTGGGATCAGAGCTTCGTTGCCGCGCAGGCGTTTTACACGAAGCACAAGCGCCGGCCGTCACAGGGGGCTTCCGGCGAGGAAGGCGTGCTTGCTAAGTGGATTGGCACTCAGCGTCAGGGGCGAAAGAATAACAAACTCTCTCCCGATCGTGTCAAGCGCCTGGAAACGCTGCCGGACTGGTCCTGGTAGCATAGGAATTGAGGCGCCTGGAGAACCTGAGCGTCCTTCCGGTCCCGCCGCAGCCGAAGGCAGGTTTTACAGGGCGGGTTCGCTGGGGACGCGTCCTCGCCGCCCGGACAGTTTGCGCCGTTCTCCGCTGACCCCTTCATGGTCCGCGACTGTCGCAGCCGACTTGCGACGGTTCCCGTCACGCCCGCCCTGCTGGTCGCGGACTCTGCGCGTCTCCTACGCGCAGGCGCCCGGGTTGTTCGGTGCTACGCGGCGACGACGGTAGTCGGCGTCGCCAAGGAGGCCACAATGACAAAAAAGTCTCAATGCAAGTACATCTACGTTCACGGCGTTCGCCTACCGGGCGACTCGGTGGAGGTCACCTACGTCGACCAGTACGGCCGGACCGTCAAGAAGCGCCTCGTGCAAGAGTACATCGAAGGCCTCGAGTCGGTGAAACTCGGCGAGTTTGTGAAGTTCTCACTGAAACAAGACCCCAAGTTCGACCGGTCCCGGGTGCCGATCACGGTGAAAACCTCTCGGGGTGACGTGCGAATGTCCATAGACCTTGACGCCGCCTTCTCGTCCAAAGGTCGCCGCGTCCCGGTGCGCTACAACGATCCCGTAGCCGGGTGGGGCTACCAACTCGAGTTGGAGAACCTCTCCGCCGACGATGCCGCGAAACTCGCCGAACTTTCCCTGCGAGGTTTGTCGTACGGCAAAAACGACGCAAAGATGCACGCCGGTCGGGCCCTCTGGGCGCTCGAACACCTCGAACAGGGGGCTCTTGGTCGCTGGTTGAGGGAGGCCGACCCGCAGACCCTCGCCGAGGACAACTACCACAGTTTCATCATCAACCTCATCTACCTGCGCAGACACAACCCCGGTTACGTTGAGAAACTCTTCGGCGACGACCCGGAGCTGCGCTCGAGGGTGCTTGCGCTCTTGCCGCTGTTGAGTACCGAAACCGACATCGACACCAGGATCCCTGCGGTAGAGTTGACAAGTTTCCGGGACATGCTCGCGGACATCGCGCCTCTTCACTCGGCGGCCTTCTCCGCCTTCGCGGTCTCGCGCGACAGCAACGCCGGACTCCTCGAACAACTCTCCCGGGCCAACGAGAACGAGGTCGCCGCGGTGATAATCGCCGCCATGGCGCAGGCAGGCAGCATCGCGCACGCTTCAGGTGCGGCGCCCCAGATTCTGACACACCACGCCGAGAACATGGTTCGCGGCGCCTTCGACCTGACCGAGCTGCTCAAAGCCTACGGCATCGAAGGTCTGGTCACCGACGAGGGCAGGGGGCATGCACTTAAACTCATCGATAGTTTATCAGTCCTACTGAGCCACCCGCGGGCGGGCGGGTACCCTCTCGACGGCAGGGTCGGCGAGCAACTGCCTCCCATCATGGGGTCGCGTGGGCGTCTCTCGGCCATCGACGCGTTCCGCGGACGTTCCTCGCGCGCCAGCGACTCGTGGGCCTCGATCGTCGACAGGCTTCCGGCCGGTTTGGCGACCATCAAGCACTACCAACCCGGGCTCCTGGTGGAGGGGAACTTCGGCCCACGCTCCGCCGGCGAGGGTGATTCCCCCCGGTTCGGTGCGGCTGACGACTACGCGACTGCGGCACCCCAGACGATGGTCGAAGTGTTCGACCTGCTGTGCGCCCTGATGGCCATACCTGATCCGGGTCCGCTGGTCGGCGCCATGAGGGAGACGGCGTCGAACGTAGAGAGTGTCAGAGATCTGGAAGCCCGCGAGACCGCGCTGGCCAAAGAGTGCGACGCCGCCCACGCCGAGTGCGAAGTGTGGAGGGCGGAGATGCGTAAAGCGCACGACTCCTACGAGAAACTCAAGGCCGCCGCCATCGAGGCGTCGACGACAGCGCAAGCACTAAGGAAAGCAGCAGAGCGCGCGGAGCAGAGCGCCGAGGGCGCCGCGAAAGACGACGGGCACTACCAACTCACCTCCTCCAAGGAGCTGGTGCACATTCTGGGCAGTTGGAACGGCTATCAGGACCCGACGATGGCCAACATCGCACCAGAGGAACGCAAGGGCTACGGCCGGCACGTCGTCACCGCCAGGTTCGTCGCGCACACCGGCACGGAAGTATGGGTCAAGCTCGCCGACCACGGCGAGAGCGATTCCGTATCGTTCCTGCACTCCCAGGACGTGTCAGGTTTCAACAGCATAGGGCAGACGTGGAACCGGGAGTACGCGGGACGGGTTGTGGAGCTGTCAAGGTCGCAAACCGGAGGCACACCGTACCGCGCAGCGGCCTCCTCGACGGCAGTGACGCTGCATTTCCCCGGGGTGCCGACGTCCTCGGAAGCATCGCGAGAGAAGCGCGCGAAAGCCGATCGGGACTCGGAACGGGCAACTCAAGCTGCACACGACGCCGCGGCGTTCGCCGACCGACAGTTTCAGGCGCGCGACAACGCGCTGAAGAAACACACCGAGATCGAATCCGAGTGGTTCAAAGCCCAGGCGAAGTTCAAGGCGATCGAGGACTCCCTTCTCGGCGTGCGCGACCTGCTAGAGAACGCCTGACTTTCGCACCATGATCGCCTTGGTGGCGGCATGGGTGCCGAAGCGTGCCGGGAGGGAAGACAGCCGCGTAGCCCGTTAGAGACCGAACTGGTCTTTGAAGTACTCCCAGCCGGACTTGTTCGAGTTTTCGATCTCCGCGGCTAGGCGTTCGAAGTAGGTTTCGGCGTCCACCGTTTCGACCTGGCGGCGGGCCGTGGGCGTGAAGGTCAGCTTCGCCCAAACTTTACCATTCTCGAAACGTTGAACTAGTTCGACGGTTCCGTCCGGCGCGGTGGTGACTGCGATGTTTCCTGCATTTTTGATGAGGGAGTCAAAAAGCCCAAACGCGTGATACGCGTCATACAGTTCTTTGATGGTTTTGTCGCGTTTTGAGCCGGTGACACCTGCAGCGTCAACGAATTTTTCCACCCAACGGCCCGTGAGCGTGCGCGCCGTGGCGGCCACGCGCTCAGGGTCGAAGACGAGCTTCTCACCGTCGACGGTCATGAAGTGGGCGATGGTTGGTAGCGAGCAGAGATGGCCTGTGCCAGCAGTTTCAGTCAGACCTGCGTTTTGGCCCTGAGCGATGAGTGTAGGTACGAACATGAACAGACCGGTCTGTGCTCCCGGATCGGCCATGTCGCGCCATTCTCCGGGTTTGGTGGGGTTCGACTCATCGCGAATCCAGGCCGGTCCGCCGGCTGTGCGCACCGAGCGGCTGTTGAACGTGCGCGTCGTGGCGACCATGCGCTCAGGGTCGACGACGAGCTTCTCACCGTCGATGGTGAGGATGTACTCGGCCGAGCAGTCCGCGCCTTCGGGGGCCGAACCGAAATCAACGTATCCGGCTAGAGAGGATCGCAGTCGCAGGCTACCATCCGTGCGGGCCCACTCCTCACCGGTGACGTTGAACGTGCCTTGCGGCAGCGCGGCGGCGACTGCGCTGTCTATCGCTCCGGGCTCAGGGGTTTGCCAGGCCGGGACGCTCGTGCAAGCAGCCAGGACGATCAGTAGGGAAGCCGATAGTGGTAGTCGCATAGGGGCGACAGTGCGCTACCGACCATATGCGGCACTGGGGGCAGCCGGGGTCTGCCGTTTCCAGCGAGGTGGGCCCCCGACGGGCAGCCGGTGTAACGGGCGATACGTTCCTACGTGTCACCTGTTTCGGTTCCCGCCTGTGCCCGGGAATGCTCCGGGCGGGGGTTTAGGCACCGTCATGGCATGCCTGTGAACGTTTCCGTCCGACGGTCTTGTGAGATCTGCCATGAAGGCAGGGAAGCCGCCCATGAAGCCCTCGGCCCGGACACTAGCGGCGAGGTGCGGTTCGTGAGCGTCTGCTGCGAATGCCTCGAGCATGCACGGAGAGGTTGCCCCGATGCGCTCTAGAGACGCTGACACCGGCGACTCAGGCAGTGTCGCCTGCGTCGTTTCGTGGAAGTCTTCCATAACGGAGCTCCGTGACATGGAGCGGCGGCAGTTGCGTCTTGCCGACGTCGAGCGCACCCTCGAGCGGCTAAGCGTCATGGAGGAAGCAGACTTTCTTACCCGCAAACAGTACTCGGCCCTGCCCGAGGAGGAGCGGGTGCTTTTCGACGAGTTTGTCGTCCTGCACTCGCGTCAACGTGACAGACTGAAGAACTCCTACAGTGATCCGGTCGTACTCAGGGACGCGGAAACCCTGCTCGAGTCGCGCTGGTCGCGGAACCATTCGCATGGCCGCGTCCCGCGTGACCCGGTGCTCGTCGCGGTTTATGGCTGCACGACGAACGCGGCCGTAGACGCGCTGCTGGCGACAAGGATCATCGCCGGGAGTTTCAAGGGTCGCGGTTCGGTGCTCGCAAGGTGCGAGGAGTGGTTCGTCGACGTTCTTGTCGACAATATCGGATCTTCGCGCGTTTTTGCGGTCAGTATCGCGGGGGTCTCCGACGAGGATGTGGGGATAGCTGTAGGGCTGTGGGGAGAGGACCGTTCTTCTTTTCTGCACCACCCGGCGAGTCTCATGAACGTGGTTCGCCGCATCGGCGCCCTCTCGTCGGGTCGCGGGGGGCCGTCCAGCGGGGGTTGTGTCGTCGAGCTGCTCGAGACCGTGAAAGGGTTGTCGGCGGAGTGGTCGGGCACCCACGAAGATCTGGTGGACGCCGCGCAGCGCCTCTCCGCCAAAGCCTGACAGTGCGCCGACTCCGAGGAAACTACCCGCCGCCTGCCGCTTTGCGTATGCGACAGGTAGAGGTGTCCCATACAACCGGAATACCGGTTTAGGTGCGCGTACGCGCACAAGAAAGGAATACATGAACAACAAAAACAGCGAAGTACTCCAGGCAACGAAGGACAATTTCGCCGCAATCTTCCTCAACGAAGACGGAAAGCGCAACTTCCTCTACTACAGTACTCTGGTACTCAACGTGTTGCTCGGGCTTCAGCTCGTATCGCACGTGGGCGGACTGATGGAGATAGTGCTCGGCGTCCCTATCGGCGTCGCGCTCTTCTTTGCATTCCGTCTGGTACTGGTCGTAGGCGGCACACTGCTCGAGAGGGCTTCGCTGCGCGCCGAGACCAGGCGAAAGCGCCGCGAAGATCTGCGCAGCGAGGTAAGCTACCTTCGCGGCGTGGCGAAAGCCGCCCGATCCAGACTGTCTTTCGAGGAGATCGAAAAGGTGGAATGGAATCTGCTCGACCGTGCAAGGGATCAACTGCATCCTGACGCCGGGCTTCGCGGGCGGTTCCTGTGGAAACTAAGGAATCGTCGCCGCCGGCTCGTAGGTCTGGCGCTAGACGGCGTCTGGCAGAGGGCTTTACCTCAAGTGGTTGAGCATCTGGACGGGGTTCGCAAGAATCGCTCGTATCTAG
>Ga0172372_10008307_pt1 | contig 13731 bp, 15 predicted proteins | sample LakKiv5m_2_FD_114544 | JGI IMG/M metagenome (GOLD analysis project Ga0172372, IMG submission 114544) | Freshwater microbial communities from Kabuno Bay, South-Kivu, Congo - kab_092012_9.5m | ecosystem: Environmental > Aquatic > Freshwater > Lake | place: Democratic Republic of the Congo...
ACCGGAATATGCGCACCTAATAAAGCCCTTGTAGCAGGTGGATATATTAAGGCTAGCCGAACCAGGCTTTTGATTTCTTTGTCCTCAAAGTCTTTGATGATTGCCAAAAATCGCTTACAAAAAGCATCTATATTGGCATCAGGTATTTTTTTGATATAGAGAATAGCATCCAGCACCTGCTACAAAGGAACATTATATTTGGTGACGATATTCTTTTGCTTTACAAAAGTAATGGTATAACGTTCTCTTTTAAAGTTAGGGCGAACCTGATTTGTACCGATTGTGCGGTATTGCTTACCTGTGTTGTTAAACCCAATTGGTTGTAATTACTGTAACCCGTTAGAAGGCTTTTATTACCGCTTCTTTTTGGGGCACCTCTGTTTTAAAGTCAGTATAGGTGAATATATAGTCTTTGGGTAGCCTATCTTTAGTAAATACTATGTATTCAGATACTTTCATTCTTTTTATTGTAGAGCAAAATATCCCATTAAAATAGCAAAATAATCTATCCATTTTTCAACAATATTGTCCGAATATTTTTCGAGGAATACCTCAAAATCCTTAAGCTTAATTCCATTTAAAGGTCTGCAGTGCTGCCCTTGCATGGCAATACGTCGAATATTTTCAAGAGTAAATTGTTATCATAGTACAAATATTGTTTAAATAAATGATAAATATAATTATCGCTTCAATGAACGATAATCCTGTATATCGTTGGTGATATGCTTGAAAACCTGAGTTTTTTTATTTTCCACTATTTCTTCGGGAGTTAAATTCATTATTTCTTTTGAAATTCGATCTCTTTGTTCGCGCATAAACTTTACTGCATCAAAGCTTTTTTTTGTATCCTTTTCTTTAGTTTTCATAATTCATTAATTCTCTTGGTGAACGAAATAATTCTTACAAGTTCTTTTGTTTCAATTTTGTATTTCATCTAGCTTTTCTTTTGTTTGCCACAGACGGTTTGCAGCAGGCGATGGTACGTTGTTAATTAAATGGAAGGTTTCATCTTGATATTTCCTCCAATTGCTCTTAAAACTTTCAAAATTGTATCAAACTGTGGTTTTGCATTTTCAGCTAAGGCTTTATATAAACTCGGTCTACTCATACCAGTTTGTTCTGCAATTTTTGACATTCCAATAGCCTTGGCTATGTGTCCCAGTGCCACTTGAATATCATTTGAGTCGCCTTCCTCTAAAACGGTATTCAGATACTCATTGATCATTTCTTGATCATCTAAATATTCCGCTATGTCAAATTTACTCGATTTCATTATTAAATTTCCTAATTCAACGCGCTGAAGGCGAAATAATATTTTAGCCCTGGCAGTTTAGTCTCTCAATTTCTTGATCCACATGTCGATTTCTATTGTTTTTTCAATTAGATAAGAATGTATCCACTTAGATACAATTTTACAAGTTTTAAGTCGTATTATTTTCGGAGATTGGTTTTTCAATTTCAATTGGTAAAATGTTTTTTCATTTACTGGAATGTCCACGGTCTATTACTGCTAACTCCCTTATACCCGAAACGATCTTTCGGATGGATTCTGCTATGGTTTTATACATACTATTTTTTCGTTTTTTGTTCTATCAATTTCAAATTTTCCAGATAGTTTTTTTCTACTTCGCTTAGTGTTTTTTGTTGATACTTTTTGTACTCGTTGGTGGCCTTTTCAATGGCTTTGTCGTGGCTTATACTTCCAGCTGTTTGCAGTAATTTTTCACCGCTCATGGTTAAAATACGGTCTAAATGCGCAGCCCAATCTTTCATTGTCATTGTTTCTTCACGTTCGGCTTGTCTTTCGGCAAAATCCAGATAGCCCGAAACAATTTGACCTAATGCCCGTAGTTCTTTTTCGTTTAAATAGTTTTTTGCGACTACAACATCTTTTAAATGCGGTTGGGAGCCCGAAAATGTCATCAAGCCCATAAATTCTTTTTCGGCATCGGCACGGGTAAAAATTACTTCTGCTGCAGTTTGTTCGTGTACAGCAAAATGAATTTTATTTTGTACTTTTTTAAAAAACTCAATTGAAACATCAGTTTTGGGGTCATAATCTATGCTTGTGGCATAAATGTCTAGCACTTGCCGATAAAACACTTTTTCGGATGCTCGAATATCTCTGATGCGTTGCAGCAATTCTTTCCAATAGCCACCACCGCCTAAGTTTTTAAGGCGTTCATCGTCCATCATAAACCCTTTAACGATGTATTCTTTTAGTCGTTGTGTTGCCCAAATTCTAAACTGGGTGGCTATTTTTGAATTGATACGATATCCCAAAGCGATAATCATATCAAGATTATAGTAATCTAATGCTCGTTCTACTTCTCTTTTACCTTCATTTTGAACTGTTCGGATTTTCCGAACAGTTGTATCAGGCGTTAATTCTTCATCGGTATAAATATTTTTAATATGCTCACTTACCGTTGATTTTGCAGTTTGATACAATTCAACCAGTTGTTTTTGCGTAAGCCAAACCGTTTCGTTCTCAAGACGAACATCCACTGAAATACTTTCGTCCTGGGTTTTAAAAATGATAAACGCTTTCACAATGGCTAAGGATTAATATAGGTTTTGTTTGTTTTGATGATGGTTGTAATCAATTTGATAATATTAACTGCATCGGCATTTACATTTTCTAATTGTTCATTGGAAAGATAATATTCTTATTGCGTAATCTCCAATATAAACAGCTAAATTGATTTCATACTAAAACCTTTTAAAGATTTTAACTGAAAATGAAAATGGCTGATCTTTCAGAAATTCAGGCGCAGGACTACCATTTTTGCCTAAAGCAGTAATGGCAGCTTCTACGCCTACATTACATCCATTAACAAAGCCCAGGTTCTTAACGGCTTCTGAAATGGCAGGATTTCTATAATCATTTTCATTAGGAAAATTTTCTGGTTGTGCTTTGCCATATAAACCTCCAGCATTTGATATTTCTATCCTATCTGAAAATTCATAAAATTTAAAGGAGGCCAGCTGTGATTTTAAGTCATTTCCATTTTTTGCTAAGGTATCTGCGTCAATAGCTGATGTTAGATACCTCAACTTAAAAAGTTCCAGACTAATGTCTTCTAAAGTGCTTCCCTTGCATGGCAATACGTCGAATGTTTTTTTATTTTCCACTATTTCTTCGGGAGTTAAATTCATTATTTCTTTTGAAATTCGATCTCTTTGTTCGCGCATAAACTTTACTGCATCAAAGCTTTTTTTAGTATCCTTTTCTTTAGTTTTCATACTTTTCATCTGACTTTATATTCTTAATGATTTCATCATAAAGTGCAGTCCAATTTGTTAAGTGTATGTTTTCGCGCTCTTCAAAATTCAGAAAAACAATGTTTCTTTTTGCTACACCACTTTCAATGAGTTCCTGCTTGAATGCTTCTAACAAAGTAGATTTCCCACTACGTCTGATTCCAGTCACAACCTTAATGAGTTTTTGGTCTCGCAGTCCCCTTAACTTTTGCAGGTATGTTTCGCGAATTATCATTTGTTTACGAATTCCCTTTTTTCGATTTATAATTTGAACAAAGGTATAAATCTTATTGACTAAAAATCATTATTTTCATATTTTTTGTCATTATCTATTTCGAAACAAGCGTGTGAAGTTATTGATTTTTAATGCCCATTTTGAGATAGTTACTTAGGGTTTGTTAAAAACAAGCAAGTGGGCAGTATCGTTTACGTATATTTGCGTATCATACCGTATCAAAATATTTCTTGTGAATTAGTATCATTATCGTATATTTGCGTATCATATCGTATCAATTGGTGTAAATTATGGCTAGGATAAACACAGTAAAATTGGATTTAAATTTTGAATTAATCAATAAGTTAAGTGCTATTGATCGCTTTAGCGGTGAATGGTCAAATATTGAAAGGCGCGAAGGTATTCATTCTTTAAAGCAGCTTAAATCTATAGCAACAGTTCAAAGTGTTGGTGCTTCAACTCGAATCGAAGGATCCAAATTGACCAACGATGAAATTCAGGTTTTACTTTTTGAAAATTTAAAAATCGATAAGCTTGCAGATCGCGACCAGCAAGAAGTAGTTGGATACTTTCAAGCCCTGGATACCATATCAGAGTCATTTGCTGATATACGTGTTTCTGAAGGAGATGTAAAATACCTCCATAAAATCTTAATGAAGCATAGTGAAAAAGATGAATGGCATAGGGGGGAATACAAACAACATCCCAACTCAGTAGATGCAAATTATCCGGATGGTAGGACAGTTACCATTTTCAATACCACCAAGCCCGGACAAGATACGGAAGATGCTATGCGCGCCTTGTTTGAATGGTATCAAAATGATACATCCACTCCTGCCATAATAAAGGTGGCAGTCTTTGTGTATGAATTCTTAAGTATACATCCTTTCCAAGATGGCAATGGAAGATTAAGTCGTTTGCTAGGAACTTTATTATTACTAAAACAGGGCTATCCGTGGATTCAGTTCGTGAGTTTTGAGCATGAAATAGAAAATAGAAAAACGCACTATTACAAGGTTCTGATGGATTGTCAGCAAAATAGACCTGGTGAAAATATTGATTCATGGCTGGATTTCTTCCTGGCTTGTTTAAGTAGTATTCAAGATAAGCTCAAGCGGAAATTGGAAACCAAGCAAACTCAAAACGCATTAAATCCGCGTGAGAAAAAAATTGTTCAATTTATTGAAGCTTATCCAGGTGTTAAGTCAGGTGAAATTGCCTCTAAGCTAAATATCCCTCTACCCTCAGTAAAAAGAATATTATCTGAAATGATTGCTAACAAAATCATTTCGAAAAATGGAACTGGAACTGGAACAAATTATACTGCTGAAAGAAGTGTAAAAGTTAAATCTGCTTTGTTGATGAAGTTTTCGAGCAAAGAAACGGAGAAGATATTTACACTCACCAATAAGTATGCATTTCTTGAAGTTAAAAAAATAATTTTAACTCCAACGTTTGAATGGAAAGTACCGGATGAATGGGCAAGATATTTGAGTCTGCAAAACCCAACAGTAACCCTGGAAGCAAGAACAATGTCTGGTAGTTTATACAGTCAAGTCTATGCTGTTCAAGCGTTCAATTCTCCCTTTTATTTTCAGCCAGTTTTTGAAATTCATCATGGTCTTCAAATCCCAACAAGTTTATTTAATGAAGTTCTTAAAGAAAACGAATATCCTGTTGATTTGAAAATTAAACTGTCCTGGGAAGGAGACGATTTTTCATTTGATGTGCAGCTAGTTTATGATATTTCTGAAGGGTAAGTTAGATCTGGTGATTATCAATCCTCGCCCAACTCATCCAATTTTTTTTGCTACTTTTTGCAGCAGAGAACGAATGTCTTCCTGGTAGCCACTGATTTTGGGTGATTCTGGTACGTACAACAAGCCTTTAACTTCAGATACCGCACACCTGGCGGTACATTACTTTTTTACTGGAACGTATATCCCAAATGCGGTCTAATAATTCTTTCCAATAGTTTCCACCTCCCAAGTTTTTAAGGCGTCATCGTCCATCGTAAACCCTTTAACGATATACTCTTTTAGACCTTGAGTTGCCCAAATTCTAAACTGTGTGGCTATTTTTGAATTGATACGATAGCCCAAAGCGATAATCATATTAAATAAATGTTTTGAATATGGCCATCATCAAAAACGAAATTGTAAATATAATTTTCGTGAATTTTCTTTGCTTGCATAACCTTGATTGATTAGGTCTTGAAAAAACTCCTTTTCAGGTGCTGCCCCCGTTTGATATGCCACAAGGCCATCACTCACTTCAATATAATTAGTGAACTTTGGTTTTATATTAAACTTAATTATCTAATAAATTATTCCGCTGATTTGAATAAAGAAGGCTATTCCTTAAAACAAATTTTGGAAAGCAACCCAGAATATAATGGGTCGCATTTTTCAAAAGCATTTATTTTTTATGAAATAACGGATTTAAGTTTTCAAACTATATTGATTGTTCGAAACAACCAATGTTAGCATAAGATATTTCTTTTAATACTTTTCAAATATAGTTCATTTTTTTCAATGATACCCATTTGGAATGAACTTCCTGAATAAGCAGCATACTGGATAATCCGGGTCTCCATTGTGCCACGTATTCCGGTGAAATTGATATCTTTGGTTGTTGTGATATCATTCGTATTAAAATGGAGGTGGGCAGTGTGCCAAATTTATCGGGTATGGAAACAATGCGTTTTTAATCTTCTTAAGAAGGAACTGCCATTGTTCCAAAACTTAAGTTAAGAATAATATACGATTTAACCTTAATATCTATTCTTTATATGTAAACTACTGTTTTAAATAAATTTCCAGAGAAGTAAATCTACCTTTTTAGCTTTAGTTATTTTTATATTCGGAAAATGCGCATCAAAAATAGCCACTAATTCCTGACATTCCATAGTTTGTAAAAACTCGTCATAAAAATGATCAATTCGATTATAGACATTAACCGATCGATAGGTTGCGCACTTCGTTATCGTACGCTTGATGGGTGAATTTTTGGAGTTGTTTTTTATTGCTCATTGTCGTTTATATTTTGATTCGCCAAGTGATTCATCTTAGCTTGAATAATTTTCATTTTTAATTCTTCTGAATAATCGGCCTCATACAATAAGGAAGTGACTATCTCATTCAATAGGTCACGGTCAACAATATTATCTGCTACATCTACCACAATATTTTCCATTTCTAAAATAAACTTAGAGACCAAGCCTTCAAGGTTGTTCACAGTTAGAAAATATGCAGCTAAAGCAATAGAAGACCTTTTATTGCCATCGTTGAAACAATGATTTTTGTTAAATGAAAAAATCAGATGCGTTACTTTATCTTCCAGTTCTGGGTAATAAAAGTCGTTTTGAACGTGGTCAAGTGTACTATCAATTAGGCCACCATCTCTAATGCCCATAAAGCCACCAGATTCACGAATTATATTATCGTGTACCTCAATAGTAAATTCAACTGTAAAGTATCTAAACGCCATATTTATCTATTTTTTAAACGTTTAAAAACTTCTAACAATTCAGGATTTTCAATTACCCTGTCTATTAAAGATTTGCTCTTATCTCCAAGAAAACGGCTGTAATCTTCTTTGCTTAAAGCACTAATATAATTTTCAAGTCTTTTGTGAATGACATTACGCAAACCATAGTCACGAGAAGCCATTTTTGTACACGCATCTTCTATATGCGGAATCCATTGCCTTTTGGCTGAAAATCGCATTATTAAGACATTCAATTCAGAAGGTGTAAGTTTTCTGCCCAATGATTCTGCTTTTTCCTTCATTTCATCAGCAATACCAACCTCAAAAGAGGCTATTAGCTTTAACACTTCAGCATACATTGTATCTCTTGGATTGTCTTTTTCTTCAAGATTTAATATCGCCTTGTATTCTTTTGCGTTTTCTTTGAAAATGGCTTGATAGATAGCATCAGTATAGACGGCATATTTATAGTTGCCCATTTCTAAATACAGGTTAAGTGCATTGGTTAACTCTTTTCTGTATATGGGTTCTCGGGTAATAGCGACTAAAAACTCCTCATCACGTTGGTTTATAAATTTTGTTGACCCTCCAATTTTTTGGTTAAGTGTATCAATTACAATATCCAACATCTTACTTCTTAATCTCTTAGCATTTTCACTTTCTGAAAGCAACATTGCAATATTTAAAAAAGCCCTGAAATTGAATACTGCCAAACTTTTAAGACGCTTAAATGATTGATTATCAATATTTTGTTTTGACAGAGGGAAATCAGTTTCCTTCTGTGAAAGGTCGTCAACAGAAGTAAGTAATGGGCCGAATAAGTCCTTAAACTCTTTCAATTTATGACCCTTAATCACTTGATAACCATTGTGTTTTACTTCATCTTCGTTTTCGTTAAGAATATTTGTCAAAGTACGAGTAGTAACATCAAAAAAATCAGCTACCATTTTGGAAGTAAATAGATATTCGCCTTCATATAAAAGACCTACTAAACCAATATGATTTTGTATTTTCTCAATCGCCTCTGTATTATTGAGTATATTTTGTCTGTCTATGGGAGATTGTGTTAAGTCTTTCATATTAAAAAATTGAACGTTTTATGGTAAATGAATCTTAATGCTTAATTTTTTGATTAAGCATTTTTTCAATATCCGTAATCAAGTTTCCTCTCATCTATATAATCTTGTGCAAAAAATAAAAATTGTCTCTTTTCACCTCGTTTTTTTTCTAACCTAATTTTCATATCATCTGACCATTTGTCGAGTTTAGCCATTTCTTCATCAAAAAAGCCTCGGTTGCATATTCCGGTGATAACATTTTATAAAAATAGCCTTTGAGTCGTCACTTGGTCTATTTGTGCCCCTTCTTTTGTAAAATAAGCAATAAAGTTTTCTACTAGCGTACTTCTTGAAGTTCCTTGAGTAACACTTATATTTCTGATCTTGTTTCTAAAGTGAGGCATCATTTTTTCTCAGCGCAATGATTGAATTTGGCCATCTCCTGAATTATTGTGTTTAATGTACCCATCGCTAAAGTATGTTGCCATTTCAGGGCATTTGTATAAGTTAATCATTTTTTATTTAACAGGAAATAATTGCCTTCAGCTACCTGACCACAAATTTTGACAGAACAAACATTGCCTAATATACGAATTAATAAATAGTCTTGGGTGTAGGCTTGAAAAAAATATACTTTCAGGAAGGGGAAAGGTCGGCTTGCAAATTGCCTTTTAGGTATTGTTGTGTAAGATTTGTACGTATTATTTGGATGATTGTTCTATGACTGAGGGATTCCAGCTACCATCTAATTCTTCTATGTAAATACCGTGCCATATTATGCATTCCTCCACAATCGCCGGCGACATCCTTTAATTTGGTGTAATCCCCCCAGGGTTTTGTGTTATAATCAACTAACAAATACTTTGGCTTAATTTGATCATGGAGTAATATGGCAAATGGTTCCAGTTTATTTCGAGCCTGGCAAAACAAAGCATCATAGGTCGCTATTCCGTCGGCGTATAAAAATAAAATTGCTAAGCGTTTTGGACCATGTTCCTCATCGTATTCCAATTTACGTTCCAGTATTTGAAGGAAGGAATAGGCTTCCCTCCTCTTATTTGCCGTATGTCCAACCAATAGGCGCAAGATCATTTGCCTATACTTGAATTCTAAAAAGATTCTTGTAGCCTAAAAATGCATGCTGTTCAAGTTCTGTCTCCAGTTCTTCCTGTGTAACCCAATAATCTACATAAACGAAAGAATGCGCAGTATGGGTTGAACCAAAAACCTTAACGGCATGCCCATCGGTATATGAACCCGGATAAAAAACAATTCTTGAGCTGAAGAAATCATCTCTTGAAAATTTATCTCCTTCTTTTATTTCCAAGAGCCATGATGGAGTAGGCTTCTGATCATTTTTTAAATATTCATACATTGTCATGTTGGTTGATTTTAATTATTGAATTGTGATGATTTAGGGAATGGGTGGAGGATTTTTACCACCACGAAACATTCTTCAACAACTTTACCCTATTTTCAGCTAGTTGCTATACACTAATCGAGCAATGCTTTTACTAAACAATCTTTTAAATCGGTATAATACTGGATGTTAATTTTTGTAATCATTTCATCTGAAAGATCATTCAATTGCTTTCTGGCATTCAAGGGAATAAGCAAGGTGGTCGCTCCTTTTTCAACAGCAATCTCAGCAAGATTTACCGCATTGTAAACCATGTCTAACGAGCCACCCAGATTCAACTGACCAACAATAACTATTCCGCCTTTGGTATTTTTTTCAAGCATTGCAGTGCACATCCCCATAAGTACAGCCATACCCATGCCATTACCACTTTTAGACGCATCAAAGGCTCTTAGCTGAATGGAAAATTCATTTGACCGAGCTTCTTTGTCCCCAACGAGTTCTTTATTTTTGCTATACAAATTTTGCTCCGCGTACCTGACGCTTTCCTGAAATGGTGGGGGTACCGGTTTATTCAAAATCTTGACCCCCGAGCCAGGGCTTTTGTTTATCTCAATTTTATATAAACCGCTTGTTTCCTCCAGACCACCCGCATTTAAGGCCCATATCTGCCCAGGAGGTAACGGATCATCGCTAATGGTATTCTCACTGTGAATTTCAGGTGTAGTTACAAATGTCTCTACCCCTTCTTCGCCAATGCGGTAGCTGAAATGAGTATTTCGAAATTCAGCTGAACCAATTCTCTTCTGTTGCTCTTTAACTCTCCTTCTGTATTCCAGTGAAATCTTTATTGCCCATTCCAACAGCTCATCTGAAATGGGCGCTTCCGGATTAGGTTGCATCAATTTCAAAAGACCATTTAAGGTTTTATTAACCGCTGTGGTGTCTCTACCGCTTAATGCACCACCGTAGTCAATACGCGGCAAAACAGAAGAAATGCGACTGTTATCTCTTAGTCTTGTCCAACATTCGGCAAGGAAATCGCTGACCAATCCAAAGTGTAGGGTAAAATATGTTTTGTTGAGTTTTGGAAAATCCCAGCCAGGAGCAAACGCATGAATCCGATCCATGAAAGCCGTATCGTCCCTCATTTCTTTCGGCATGGGGCCAAACAAGTGACTAATGCGCTGCTGATGTTCTACATCAACATCGAAGTTTCCAACCATTACCACCCCACCATCGGCACGTATGGGTTCCTTTCCGCGGCTAAATTCTCCACTTTCCATGTAGCCCTTCATGATGTTTACACCATCTTTCTGGTCAAAGGAAACACCCGAAACTTCATCAAAACAAACGACATCGTATTTGCAAACAAGCCCTCTTTCACCACTTCCCATATTTACAAACATTTTGGCAACCGTAGCTTTACCCCCCGAAACCAGATGAGAATAAGGTGAAATTTGCTGATATAAATGCGATTTCCCTGTGCCTCTTGGCCCTAACTCAATTAGGTTATAATTGCGTTCTACAAAGGGAATCATTCTGGCAAAAAGAACATTCTTAGCTTTTTCAGTTAAACTGGAGGGTTCCATTCCTACACTGCGAATGAGAAAATCTTTCCATTCCTCTAAGGTAAAATGCTCTCTTCCTTTATACAGAATATCTAAAACATTCCTTTGTGATAATTGAATGGGTCTTATATTACCCACGCCAAACGGGCGACCATTGCTTTCCTGGGCAATAGCTGCATCATATTCCAACGCTATTTCTGCATAGAAACCTCCCGTTAACATTCTATCATTGGCGTTTACAATTTCCGGAGAAATGCGCACCTTGTTTAATTGCAAACTTGGTAAAGTTGCCACATAACTGTCAGAACCAGTATCTAAACGCGCGGTGATAATATCAATGAGCTTTGTGGAACCTTTTTCCCTGGCTTTCGATTTAAAATATTCTTCTTCACCTGGCCTTACGGTGCGGTCTTGCAATTGTCTTTTTACAATCTCCAAACCTTCCTGAATTTCTGCTTCGTTGGTGGTAGCACAATATCTTCCCAACAAAAATTCTATGACATACGTCGGCACAGGATAAGTTTTGCGGAATTGTTCCAGCAAATCTTTTCGCACAATAAAACCTTCGAAGGCTTTTGCCGCTAACAGATCTATTTTATCTAATTCCATAACCGTATATTTTTAAACACCGACGGTGGTTGGTTTTTTATCTAATATTATTTCATTTTCATTCAATAATACAATGGTAGCAGCCTGAAACTCGTGTTCATCGTCAACCGGCAAGCTGATAGTATTTCCTATTATTACTTTACCTTTTGTTAATACAATCGACGTTTTTGCATCATTATATTTGGTTCGAATATCCACCAAATAACCATCGGGCACATCACTGGTTAGAATGGTACATTTCAGCTTCACCCATTTTACCGCTTTTATTTCCGCTTCAATATTCAATACCTTCGGATTTTCAACAATAAGCGTAGGTACTAAACATTCATGAATGGATATGCCACCGTGAGCATATTCTTCATTTGCTTTGAAAAATGAAATGCCGGGCGCGTAAGCAATATATATGGACGGATTCCAACGCCATGGCAAATGCAATAAGTCGGTCGTTGCCCCTTCTTTGATTAATGCACAACGGCCCCAACGAGTTTCCGTCAATCCTGCATTAAGTTGGGTTTTAGGTAAACCGCCAGGTAGTAATAGCCAACCGTGATCGGTTACTATTTTAATGCGTTTAATTCCTTTTTCAAAGGCTACATCCAGGGCCTCTTGTACCTGGTCAAATAATTCTTCTAACCGTTTAACCATGTCGGCCTGCTCTTCGTGCCCCTTAGTGTCTATATCGCCTATTTCTTGCCAATATTTCCCTTCGCCTTGTATCTCGTTTGCATGGCTTACTACTTTAACATCGTCAGCATTTAAGGTTTCCCGAAATACGGGAGTGAGCAGATCTTTCCCGTTTTGTAATTGAGGGCGAAATTCTGTAAAGGTACTTTGTAGGGAAACTGCCGTTGCTATAGGCGACACACTGGGTTTTGACGTGGGTGTTAATGACGGAATGGCTGACCAACCGGCTTGCAATGACACTTTCATTTTGTATTTTGCCAATCGATTGAAAAACGCTTCCGCCAATTCATATCTAAATGCATCGACAAACAACACAAAGGATTCTGTTTCTTTAACTGCCTTTTGCGAAGTAAAAATACTTGCATCCTGTTCCACTAATTTTTGAAATTTATGGGTGATGCTTTCTAACCAGGGGCGGTAGAACAAATGGATGATAGATTTTACTATGTTTTTGTCCTTCTCGGACTTCACAGCAGCTAATGATTTTCGCATAAACTGGTCAACCGAAAATCCGTTTGTTGTGTAATAGTCTTTTAAGTCTTCAATGGAAGCCGATGGAAATGCTTCACTGGCTTTTGCCGCCATGTGAACCAAATAATGCAAGGCGTCAGCCAGTGGCGATTTACCCAATTCAAACCATACCCAGTTTCTCCTTCCTTTGTGTTCTTTTTCCAAATCGTGCAAAGTGACCAATGCTTTTTCGGCATCTTGTTTTGCCGCTTTGGTCAATGCCTGGGCTAAGGCTCCTTCCCTCTGTTCGTTTACCTGTGGCCAGCTTTCCTCTGGTAGTGCGAACATGCCTGATCCCAAATCGGCAGGTTTAGCCAAACGAAGTAAGTCTTCTATTTCAGGATATTTGTGGGGTGCGGTGGCATATAACTGCCAAACGTATTTCCATGCATTTTTCTGCGAGCCTAGTTTCTCTGCAATGGCTTTTATGTTTTTATAATCTGGTTCAAACTCGTATTGCGATATACACAGATTCATAAATACTTCCTGCTTTCCTGCATCCATGGTATTCAGCAACACATCGCCTTTACACAGCCATTTCAGTATAGTGGGGATAATGTCCGGGAACAATTGATTATTCAAATAATCAGCATCAATAATGGTTTTATTGGCCAATATTTCCCTGTCTTGAAAAATAGAGGGCAATGTTTTCCTTAAAGCCTCTTTTGTAGCCAGGTCTTTGGCGACTTTAATACCCAATCCGTTCATGGGGTTTTCTACAAAAGCCAATATGCTCCATTCTCTGCCATTTTCCTGAGTGAACAAGGTTCCGGTATATTGGTATTCTAATAAAGGTTGAAAGTTGAACACCGCATTTTCAACATTCCTTAAATCGGATTTGGCCACCCCTGGCAAATAAATAATGGGAATGGTGTCTGCATCCCAATTGGCTTCAGGCAATACTTTAGCCATCATACATTTTAACCAGATCGCGGGACCTTGTTTTTTGGC
>Ga0172372_10008309_pt1 | contig 13726 bp, 11 predicted proteins | sample LakKiv5m_2_FD_114544 | JGI IMG/M metagenome (GOLD analysis project Ga0172372, IMG submission 114544) | Freshwater microbial communities from Kabuno Bay, South-Kivu, Congo - kab_092012_9.5m | ecosystem: Environmental > Aquatic > Freshwater > Lake | place: Democratic Republic of the Congo...
AGAAAAGTTGCCGAAGGTCAAGGATTAATTGAAAGCCAAATACAAGCAACTATTGATTTGGCAAAACAATTAAGTCAAACCCCATTTGAGGAAGCTCAAATTTTACAGTCTCTTTCTGGTGGAGAGTTTGATCCAGCATTTGTAAATAAATTATCTGAACTCGCAAACAAAAAAGTAATACAAAATATTTTCCCTACAAATTTAGGAGACAGAGCAAAACAAATGAAAGAGCTGTCTATTCAACTTGAAACATTTTCTGCTATTCCTGGTTTGCAAGACAAAATATTTAATATTGCAATTGCAGAAAAACATGACGAAAGAGGTGCTAACAGAGGAAAAAGTGTTGCAGAAATTATTAAAGGATATGAAGATGCTTATGCTGCAGTAGAAAGAATTCCAGAAGAAGTTAGAAAAGTTTTAAATATTGATATGGGAGATCCTCAAGAATTATTGAAATATCAAAATATTGGACCAGAAATGGAAAAACAATATAACAGGGTAGCAGATTATATTAGAAAAACAAATGATGACATATCTAAACAAGACGTTCAAATGAGAATTGTTAGTTACTATGCTGGAGAAGATGCAGATTTAGCAAAAAGTTTAATTGAAATGGTTGGAAAATCTTTTGATCCAGTTAAATTGCCACTTTTAATTTCAATGTTGTTAGATAAAAATACTAGAGACATATTGACAAACTATGAAACTTTAACAAAAACTCCTGCAAAAGTAACTACAAAAAGTGGCAAATCGGTTATATCTCCAGAAGAATTAAGAGGTGTAAAAACAAAAGCTGAACCTCTTTTGCGACCTCTCTTTACTGGAGGTGGGGCTGGAACTACTCAAGATTTTGATCCTGATAAAAAAGATGGAGCAGGTGCAGCCAAATCCGCCCTTCAACAATTAATTGAAGGATATCAAGTTGGTATTAAATTTGCACAAATAAGAGAAAAACTATTGGCTATTGGAACACCAGAACAATTGCTTGCAGAATTAGAAGGAATGGGTGCAGAAGGACTTAAAATTGCAAATAGTTTATTAGAAGGAAAAAATAAAGAATTATCAAGATTAGCTAAAAAAGCAGATGTTCTTGCCACCACTAAATTAGTTGTAGATCAAATTAATGAATTGGGCAATTCAATTAAAAATATTAAATTTAAAAAGAATACGTTTAATGAATTATTAGGAATTGGCGTTTCTAGAGAAGATGCTGAAGTTCTTATAAATAATTCTTCTTTTATGCTTGCCCTCGAAAAAGCAAAAGGTAAAGAAAGAACTAATTTAATTAACAAAGCAAGAGAAGAGCTTCAAGTACAAAAAGATTTAACACAAGCACTTAAAACTCAATCAGAGATACAGCTTGAGAATATAGATAAAGAACTTGAAATAAAAAATGACAGACTTAATTTGCTTGATCTAGAGGAGCAACAATTTAGACTTATTAATATTGGACCAATTGAAGATCAAATTGATGCTATTGAAAAAATTAATCAAGGAATTGCAAGAAGTATTGAGCTTGAACAAAGAAAAATTGAGCCAATTCAAAAAGCCATTGAAGGTTTAGAAGAACAAAAAACCAAGGTAGATGAAAGATATGATGCTGAAATTGAAGCTGTAAATGAAGCATATGACACAAGAGTTCAGGCACTTGAAAGAGCAGAAGAAATTAATCAAAGAATTACTCAACAACAACAAAATCAAATTGGTCTTGCCTCTGCTCTTAGCCGTGGAGATATCGCTGCAGCAGCTCAGGCAATGTTGCAAATGCGTAGAGATGATGCCGCAGCAAGGGCAGAGGATACTAGAAAAGCATTAGAAACTCAAAAAGAGGCAACCTTAAAAGAATTAGAAGTTGCAAGAGAACGAGAGATTGATGCAATTCAAGCACAGATTAATGCAAAGAAAGCAGAACAAGAAGCAATTGAAGCTGTAATTGAGAGTTTGCAATTTCAACAATTACAAAATAATGATGCAATTTATAATCTTGGTCTTCAAATTGAAGCTATAGAAAGAACTAGAATTGGTAATCTTAATGCAATAAAAGATTTGGAAGCTGAAATTCTTAGACTAAGAATAGAACAGTCAAGGGTTAGTATTTCTCAGTCTAGTGGAGAGGTAGCGGCACAAATTTCATCAGCAACTGGTCCTGCCACAATTCCAGGAACACAAGTTTATGATCCAGTTTCTAAAGTATTTAGAGAAGAATTTGCAAAACCAAAACCTAGTGCTAGCACTAAAGGAATAACAGTAAGACAATTTGGCGGAATGATTAATTACAAAGGATCACGCGAACCTGCTCCAGGCATGGCATTTGGCGGCATGATGAAGAAATATGCCAAGGGATCGTTTGTAAGTGGTATGGGCAATACTGATAGGATACCTGCATTATTAACTCCCGGGGAATATGTAATTAATAAAGCCTCAACAAAAGCATTTCTTCCATTGCTTGAAATGATTAATAGTTCTAAATTCCCATCAATGCTTGGTAAAGGCCCAATCGCACCAGGGCAAGATGTTAAATTCAATATGCCGACTAGTACAGATATTAAATTTAATATGCCTCAAGACTTTAATACAGATGTTGAATTGACAACTAAGACTAATTCATTTATCAATGCCCCGCAACGCTATAATAACTATATAGTCAATGTTGATGTTGAAGGTAGCAATGCCTCACCAGACTTAATCGCAAGTACGGTAATTGGTAAGATTAGAAGCCTAGAAGATCGATCAATAAGAGGAGTTAGATACTAATGCCAGCAAGCACATCCACCTATATATCAGGAAGATGGGATTTAAGAGGACTAAGAAAGCGTCCTCAGGCTATTGCTTGGGCAGATGCCACTGAACTTACTAATGATAACTATTTTATTCCATCAGGAAATGAATGGGAAGATTTTATAATTTTATCTGATCACAATAGAAGTGAAATAGATATTTCATCACAAAGAATTGAAAATAAACAAAGAATGATTAATGGCACCATGCGTTCATATCATATTGCAGATAAAAATAAATTTAGTTTTAGTTGGGAAATGTTGCCATCAAGAGCATATTCTTCTACCCCCGAATATTCTGCAGGAGGAAAACTTACAAACTCTCCAGAAATATTTACAGTTGATGGCGGTGCAGGTGGAGTAGAATTAGTTGATTGGTACAACAATCATCCTGGACCATTTTATATGCTTGTCGCTTATGATAGATATGATATTTTTCCTTCTGGCTCAGTTCAATATCAACACCTAGCACAATATAATATAGTTCATCAAGTATTTTTTAGTTCTTTTGAAAAAAGTGTAAGACGCAGGGCAGGTTTAAATTTTGACTTTTGGAATGTGTCTGTTTCGTTAGAGGAAGTTTAAATGTTTCAAGATGAAGATTTAGAAAAACATTTAAAAACTAGCAATACTTTAGAGATAAAATCTTTAGTTATTGCAGAGTGGAACATGAATGATTTAGACAATGTTTTTAAATATGGTAATTATCGTTATCGCCCATTTGGGGATGCAAGTGCTCAGTTTACGAATCTTTTAAGTTTTTTTGATGAAAATGATGTTGGAGATTTTTATTCTGAGGCAGACGTTTCAACAAATCTTTCAATTGAAGCGGAAGAAGATGATGGAACTCCAATTCGTTTTACTAGCATAGATGAAGATAGAAAACTCTATTTTAATCTTTTGCAGTGCTTTGAGCCATTTAGACCAAGGTCTGGCATAAATAAAGTTTTATGGAACAAAGAAAAATATATTGACAATGTAAAATCGGGAGAAAGACCAAGATATTATCTAGCTTCTAGATACGACACATTTAAATATTGGAATTCTTATAGAAAAGAAAACGATATTGAGCATGGAATATCTGATCCAATAGATGAAACTGATACAAGAGGATTTGATATTTATGACGTTGCCCCGTTTGTTGTTTATAATGACGCTGTTCCTGCAAATAGAATTGTTGTTAAGATGCAAACTAATCTTGCAAAAGATACTGGCAATGCGATAACAATTAGAAATGAAAACGGAGAAGAAATAGTTGATCCATTAAGAGATAGAGACAGATCTAGTATTCCAAAGAGATGGGGAATTCAATATCTTGATGAAAATAACAATTGGATAACTGCCTTAGAATTCAATGAAGATTCTTTAAAAAGTGATGGTACAGATATTGTTGATTGGGATGGATATGTCGAGGTGTCGTATGGTGTAAAGGTTCCAGAGGAATATCGAAGAGATTTTAACTTAGTTGACTATATAACTTCAACCAATGTCTTGCCTACAACAAATAATGTTTTTGGAGAGTCTTATATTTTGGGTGCTAGTTCTGCCAGTGCTGGCATTGTTTATACTTGGGATGGAGAAGATTGGGATATTTATCGAGCAGACTATGGATTTTCTCTTTATGAACAAAACGATACTCAAAAAACGGGAATAGTTAAAGAATTAATTAATCCAAGAAAATTTGTAGACAATGGTAAAACAATTCATAGAGATATCGTATATCTAAAAGGATTGAGAGTTTTTGTTAAAACAATGTATGCTCCAAATCAAACTTTTGATTTAATAGAACTTTCTCCAAGACTAAAAGCAGATCTAACAGACTATGTTGTTTCCTATGACGTAACTAAAGAATTAGCAAATGACGAGACTGGTTTACCCGTAGGTGGACTGCTTGCTTCAAACGGAACTATTTCTTTGATGAATCATGACGGTTCATTTAATGAAAATAGTGCTTCTAGCTTAGTAGCAGATTATCTAAAGCCAAACATTAAATTTAATTTTTATGAAGTTGTAAAGAAGGTGCCCCTATCTGCTTCTGCACAAATTTTATATGATAAATATATTCCTGTTAAAACATTTTATGCAGAAGAATTTCCACCCTCTTATGGCGGTAGAGATTTAATAATTCCATTAAGAGACTTTTTCTTTAGACTAGAAACATTAGATGCTCCCACTATGTTTTTACCAAATATTAGTTTGACTGCCGCCATTGCAATGTTACTTGACAATATTGGATTTGGCAATTATGTTTTTTCTGGTGTAGAAAATAGATACGATCCAAAGCTACCGTACTTTTTTGTTGAGCCAGATGCTTCTGTTGGTGAAGTTTTAAATAGACTTGCAGTTGCAACGCAAACCGCAATGTATTTTGATGAATACAATAATTTTGTCGTAATGTTTAAAGAAAAGCTTTTGCCAGAAAATCCAGAATCAGTTTACACTTTAAGAGGAAATAAAGAAACTGTAGACGGACAAATAGAGCTTCCAAATATTGTTGACATATCTGCTAATGAAGCAAAAATTTTAAATGATGGAAACCTTGTTTATACATCTAGATATATTCAAAGAGCGTCGGGATCTTTGCAAGACGAATTGTTTTTATCAGAAGACAAGGTATTTAAATATAAGCCAGTACTGCTTTGGGAAGTAACTGGTGACCAGATGATTAGAGACATGAACGAGGTAACGAGCGAATCTGCTTTTGCTTTAAGTGCAGTACCACTAAATTCAGATTTAAATGATGAGCCACCAACCATAGTCAATAATCAGATTACAAATAACTTTTTGGACATAGGAGAAAATGCTTATTGGTTAAGCAGGCCAAAGGGTTTGCTATACGCAAATGGTGAAATAATTAAGTACGATGGAATTGAATTTGCAGTTTCTAGTTCTGTTGCAACTAATATTGCAAATGTAGTTGTAAATAGCAATGAAGAATATCAAGACTATGTTGCAAAGCTACCTTTTGCTGGAAAAATATATCCAACGGGAAGAATAAGAATTTTTACTGAACCTTACTACGATGAAGATTTAACAAATACCGCAAATCCACAAGTTTTGTTTCGTAATGGTGAAGTTAAGTCTCATGGTAGAGGACAATTTAATACTCCATTGGCCAATCATTCTGCAGGACTGCCTACTTACTGGACAGATAATACTTATATAAAATCTTTTAAAACTAGTTCTGCTAAAATATTTGAAACTACTCCAACACAGGATATTTCTTATTCTGAAACAACTTTTCAAGATCCGCCGACTTCTGCTGTTGGAGTTTCTTCTACTCTAAATACTGCAGCACAAAACTGTAAAAGAACCGGTGTTATAAAAAACTTTTTAAGAAGAACCAATTTTATTGATTCACAAGATTTAATTTCTAAAGAAACAAGAAAACCCGTACCTGGAGCAATACAATCGTCTGCTTTAGTTCTTACTGGTCCAAGTCCAATGCCATCAGAATTTGAAAAAAGAGATGTTATGACTTATATTTACAAAGATTTTTCTGAGACTTCTGCCTCAACTGTCATGACGCACGTTGGAACAAGAATGAGAATTGTAGGTATTCCAAAAACAAATGACGCCTTACAATCAGTAAAAAATTCTACAACTTATTTTAGTGTTCAAACAAATGCCAATGATGAAAAAACAAATATTGACGGTGGGTCTGGTGGAATAGGAATTTGTGTTAATTCAGACAAAAATTATGGATATTTCTTAGAAATATGTGCCTTAACTGAAGATCAGTTAGAAAACTTTACAAAGTTTGATCAGGCTACTGGACAAGCAACAAAAGTTATTCACAATGTAATATTTTATAAAGTAGTTCCAGATTCATCTGGAAATGCAATTCCAGTTAAACTTTGGGGTGGCCTTGCAAACATTTTGGTTGACGAAGGAAAATTTGTCGGAACAGATAAAGCTATTGATTTAGAAAATCCAACGGTATATGATTTAGCATTAGAATACGTTGATAATGGAAGTTCTAAAACATTTTATATTTGGCTGAATGATTCTAATGTTGCGGTTATAGAAGATCGTGGAGACAAAGGTGCACCAATTCTTCCAGCTACTAATAAGGGGTGCTTATTCGTAAGAGGCTCTTCGCAAGGAATGTTTGAATATTTTTATGCTCTAAACAAAGCATATGCTAGGGAAAGTAGATTTCCATTACTAAATGATATATCTAAGGTTTTTGGTCCAGAAGAAATAGATTCTCAGGCATTGAGACAATATGCTGTTTCTGGACTCGTAAGAAGCACTTATCTTTCTGGCATAAGCACACAAACTACTCCAAAGTTTAATTTATACTTTGAAGAGTTTGGTACAGTTTTGCGAGAAGCTCATTATTTTAATATTAGATATGATCAGGCTTACCCCGCCCTTCTTTCTTATCTTGCACCAACAATTAACAAAGAAAGAGCCTATACTGTTTCTGGATTTTATGGCGGTAGCTATGGTGCAGAATTTTTAATATTTAACTCTACCGATAGAGCAATTGTTCTAGACGACACATCTGGAAACTTTTTAAGAATTTTAGGGGTAACCTTTACACAAAACACTACTAGAACATTAACTGTTGATGACTTTTTAAATGAATCTAGTAATTTTGTTGATACTGTTGAAACAAGAAGTTCAACTATTTCTTCTCCAACAATAGTTCAAAGAATTTTAAACGGGGTAAAAAATAGCAGATTTAAATATGGCAAAAGAGATTTTACAATTGAATCTCCCTATATACAAACTCCAGATCTAGCAGAAAATATTATGTCTTGGATGATTGACAGGACATTGAGGCAAAGAAAGATTGTTGTATTTTCAACATTTGGAACCTCCTTACTTCAGCTTGGAGATATTGTTAGCGTAAATTATGAAATGCCAGATGGCGACGATTTTATTGATCCAGATAAAAAATTTACCGTAGCTGGAATTAATTATTCTAGAACAACTGACAATGTTATTACAAATATTAAGTTGGTGGAGGTCTAATGTCTTGGACTAATGTCGCTGCTGAACAGATGATTGCTAATGGCGTTCCAGAAGCACAGGCGTATGCTGCAGCTGCACATATGCAACACGCTAACTATAGTGCAGCCGAAGTTCAAAGAGCAATTGGAGAACAAACAGCTCTTTTTGGTGTACAGCAAACCCCTTCTGGTCCAGTTGGTTTAAGTCCACAAGAAGTAGCACAAAGAACTGGATACTCAGTTGAACACATTCCCGCAAAAACAATAGTATTGCAACCAGGTCAAACATCTACATCAGTTATTCCTCAACCAGAAGCATTTAATCCCTTTAATGTTCCAACGGGAGTTCAAACTGTACAAAGAAAAACGGAAACAAAACCAGTGTCAACACCAGCAGCAGCACCTAGTCCATTTAGAGGAGTTTTTACTTCCACAACACCAGCAGCAGTAACTCCGGCTCCCAGTATTATTAAAACACCAGAAAGATTTTTATCAACATTTCAGGAAAACATTACAGCTCAATCTTTAGAAAAACTTTTATTTGAAAATATTGGGGGTATTGAATTAGCAAATATAATACGACACGATACAGTAGAAGGAACTAATCCATATTATAAAATTATTTCAAACCTTTCAAGAATCCGCCTTCAGTTAGATCCTATTAGTCTTGTGGCTAGCCAAAGAGCGTCGCTAACTCCAGGAGATTTTGGTAGGCAAATAACATTATTCACAAAAATTCCATTACAAAATTATTTGGACAATAACAATTTAGACAATTATATTTTTATAGATGATGACGATACTAGCCCAACATATGGACATTTAATTATTGAATTGGTGAATTTAGATGCAGATGAGTTTGTTGAGGTAGAAATAGCTACAAGTGGTACAATATATGAGGTTGAACAATGATTACTAATGATGGAAGAAGTATTGTAGCAAAATTTCTTTTAGGCCAAGCCCCCGAATTTGCATCATATATAGCTGCAGGATCTGGAGCCAAGCCAATACTTACCTCTGCCTCAGCATCAATTAGTGCAGATAAACAGGTTATGGATTTTGAGGTTTTTCGTGTTCCCATTACATCTAAAGGATTTATTAAACAAAACGGGGAAGAAAAACTAATTCTTAAAGCAGAAATGCCAACAGAACAAAGATACATCATTACAGAAGTGGCATTTTTTTCTGGGGCAAACAATGCTTTAGCCGGAAACTATGATAGCAGGACTCTTGCTTCTCTTATTCCTGCTGAAGATTGGCTTTATGTTACAAACGGTATAACAAATTCTATTTCATATGTAACTTCAAATATTGATAGCGACAACTCTAATTCAGATTTAAATGCAATTTTGTCTTCTTCCCCTGCATTTTTTGTTAACTCAAACCAAACAATTTTTAATAATCAAACAAGGCAAAATAGATATGAGCCTCCAAGATTTTATAACAGAGCCTTACTTGTAAATGGAAATTCAGCAAGCATTAGTTCTACTTTTGCAATTAGTGCATCAGCCACATCAATTGAAAATTCTGCCTTGGCATTTGACTTTAGTAGAAATTTGCCAGCAGATGAAATTAAACTAGCGATTAGTCTAATTAGCAGACTAGCAACAACTACTTCTAATCCAGACAACGTAAGAATTATTTTAGATTTTGTAAATAACTTACCAGGAGAAACTTTGCCGCCTAAAGCAAGAGCGACTAGTAGTTTAACTGGAGCAAGCTTTGGAACAAATAGATATCAAATTATCACAAAAACTATTTCTGACTTTACCTTAGATGATGGATTTTCTTGGGCGAATGTGAATCTAATTAGAATATATTGTTGTGTAGAAAATTCTGGGGCACCAACAAATGATTATTTTATAATTCTAGATGGGCTTAGACTAGAAAATGTAACAGTAGAAAACCCTACATATGGAATGGTTGGATATGATTTGGTAAAAACTTCAGACGCACAACCAATTATTAAAGAAGAAAATTCAACTAACTATATTGAATATAGGTTTGGTATTGGCGTAAACTAATGCCAAGATTCTCAATTGCCCCTGATCTACTGCCACCAGTTTCTTCTAGTGCACAACACATCGTAAGATTTAGAGTTATATCTGAAGATAGAAACAGAATTTCAGATTATTCTCCTATTTTTATTTTAGATAGTGTTGGACAAATTCCCTCTGCCTCAGTTTCATACAATGCCGTTGTTTCTGCAACAACTCCAAAAAGTATAAATTTTATTTGGTCTGGTGGATATGTTGCTGGTCACACAGACCTAGATCCAAATTTACATGATGTTTTTGTCAAATGGAATTACTCATCTGATTATGAATATTTTGGAAGGGTGACTGGAAATAGTTTTAATATTATTGCTCCAACGGCTGCAACCAATGTTCGATTTAAAATTCAAATTCCCTCATATCCATCAGCGCATCCCCCAGTTTCTGGAAACACTCCAAGACAAAGTTCAATAATTCAAATTCTTGAAACAACCGCCATATCCATTTGATATAATGAAAATAGGAGAATAATATGCCACAAATATCGCCTCCAGAGCGGGGCCAGCCAATTGATATAGATTATCTATATGAAATTGTAAATGCAATTAACACCATTAACAATCAAATTGTATCTACATCAAATGCCGAATCTCGTGTGTCTGGTGCAAATCCAACATCAACCGATGCAGTAAAAACCTCATCTTTAAAATTTTATGCAAATCAAATTTCCGTAGCGAGTGGAAAATTTGATGCTGATCAGACCCAGACCGTAAAGGTTGTATTTCCATTTAATTTTTTGTATCCCCCAGTAGTAACTGCTACCCCCTTAGTTCAAAATTTTAAAGAGCAAAGCAAAAATGTAATTGTTGCTATAGAAAATGTAACAACTGGGGCGGTAGATGTTTTGGTTACTTTTAAAAAGTCAGGTCAAGCAGATATTGATGTTCATTTAATAGCGGTAGGACAAGCATAATCTCTGCTATAATTAAGCACTTAAAAAATGTTAAAATGCACGAAATGCGGCGGGAGGGTGTTTGTTGATAGAGTGTTCTTATCTAACGATCACCTGGAATTGTTCTGCCTAAATTGTGGTAAAAGAGATATGTTTCACTTTCCTGAGAAATTTGGACCCTTAGTAAAATGGATAATGCAGCTAGAAAAAGAAAGAGCAAAGAAGACAGCCTCGCCCTTGTAAGGGCAAATAAAACTATTTTTTTTATAAATGACAAACTTGTAAAAATTGTCAGAATAAGTAAATCAGAAAATATGGCTGAATACTATAACATAGTTGATGGCAAACGTCAAGTTATGTTATATTCTGATTTCAAAAAACATAGAAAAAGAGCTTATACAGTTATTGATACCGCCAGACTTTTAAATAAACATCACATTGATTTGCGTAAACAGATGTATATTGGTAGAATACCTTTTCCAACAGGAAATCAATTAAACGGGGTAAGAGAATTTAGAAAAAAATCTTATTATTCAGAAGATCAAATATTTGAAATTAGAAGTATATTATCAAAAGTGCATAGAGGTAGACCGAGAAAAGATGGAGGTATAACAAATAACAGTATTCCTAGTGAGGCAGAGTTGCGTTCTAGAATGGGTGATGCTATAATGCTCTATACGAAAACACAGGATGGGCAATTCATACCTGTATGGGCAGAAGAAACATGGTAGGAGTTTAGTATGGAAAAACAGAATACACAAGTTACAGTTAATCTTGGCTATACAATGAATCTTGGCAACTTTCAAAGTTTTAGAATTGATTTGGGTTGCACAGACTATGTTCGTGAAACAGAAAACGTTGATCAAGCAATGGAACGTGTTTATGAATTTGTAGAAGATAAAGTTATTGCAAAGCTAGAAGAAGCCAAGAAAGAAATTGAGTAAAAGAGAAATTGATAAAGGAGTAATGAATCAAGCCGTTGGTGTTGTTGAAAAATTTCAAGGAAGGCTTGAAAATAGGTTTATTGAAGACTACCAGATTAATTTAGCAATTGAAAAATATAAAGCATACGACTTGGTAATTTCTTTTGGTTCCTCTTTTGTTCATGAAATGGTGAATTATTATTTTGAAGTTCAAGAAACTCCAACTTGGAATAATTTTGTCAAGAACAGTAGCAAAATAAGAAGGGCGTTGTTAGAAAGAGAGCGAGACACAGAAACAAGAAAACTGTTAGCAAAACAAGCAAGGGAATGGTTGAGTAGATAATGTCATCTGAACTAGAAGGAAAATTAATCTCTGCGGTATTAACAGATCAAAAAATTTATCACGTATTACAATCTAGTCCAGATCTACTATTTAGAACACATAAAGATATTTGGGAATTTGTAAGGGTATATTCTGAGCAAAATTTAGAAGTTCCGTCTGTTTCTGTAGTTCAACAAAAGTTTGAAGATTTTTCTTATACTAAGGATGTTGGTAGCACTCAGCATAATCTCAATGAATTAAAGGAAGACTATCTAAGATCTAATCTAGAGCAAATTCTTATTTCTACCGCCACAGACTTACAAAAAACAAAGCCAGATAAAGTATTACAAAATGTAGTTTCTAAAACTTCTGAATTAGAACGAACCGCTATGACGGTTAGAGATATTGATGTTACAGATGCGAAAGCAGCAAAGCAACATTTTGAAGAGGTTGTTGAAGAAAAGAAAAAGGGTACTCTTGGAATTAAAACTAATCTAAAAGGTTTTGATGAATTCTTGCCATCTGGAATATCTAAAGGTCATTTTGGAATTCTAATGGCATATCCTTCAATCGGTAAATCATGGCTTGCTGCATATATGGCTGTGCAAGCATGGAAAGCAAATAAAAAGCCATTGTTTATTTCTTTAGAAATGACTGAAAGTGAAGTTCGTAATAGAGTTTATACGATCATGGGTGATGGTAGATTCTCTCATAAGAAACTAAGCGGGGGAGAATTAGATATTCAAGACTTTATGAATTGGTCAGATATATATCTAAAAGACAGACCAATATTTCCTATTGTTTCAACTGGCGGTACAGGAGAAGTAACTCCAAGTGTTGTTCGAGGAAAGATAGGGCAATACAAACCAGACATTGTATTTATTGACTACATTCAATTGATGCAGCCAAACGGCAAAACAGACAATGAAGTTGTAAGAATTAAAAATATTTCTAGAGAATTAAAGATATTGGCTGTATCTGAGAATGTTCCAGTTGTTGCGATTGCTTCCGCAACTCCAGATGACGTAACAGATATGTCTAGTCCACCCACTCTAGGTCAGGTTGCATGGTCAAAGCAGCTCGCCTACGATTCTGACTTTGTTCTTTCTTTGGGCAGATCGCATGGCAGCACCATTCTAAACTGTGTATTTCGCAAAAATAGACACGGATTTCTTGGTGAATTCATGATTGACATTGATTTTGACAGTGGATTATTTTTATACAAGGACATAAAAATTTAAATTTTACTGATATAATTATCTTATGTTCGCTCATAAGAACTTAAAACGATTTTATCTTGAAGGTGAAATTTATGATGATTCAAAAATTCCCGCCTTGAAAGAAAGATACGTTCTTTTGTTAAAAGATGTTATGAAAGCTAAAGGATATGTTCCAAGAGAAGATGTTGACATGGACTTTACTTTAGAGTATAATGGCAAGACATTCGAGTTCAGGCTATCAGTATACGGAGTGTTTGTTGGAAAGAAAAGAGCTAAATGCTTTACGGGGATAAACAAGAACAGAGAAATTCCACGCACATCTATACCGGCGACCAAGTAAAAAACGTTATTGCCAACTGTGGCATAGATATAGTTAGAGAAGAAGAAAATTGGATTGCTATTTTTTGTCCTTATCATAATAATGTAAGAACTAGTTCTGCTGGAATAAATAAAGAGCATGGTACATTTAATTGTTTTTCTTGTGGAACTACCGCTACTTTAGAAGAGTTCGTAATGTTTGTTACAGGAAAAACTGGATTAGAGGCATTACGATTTATTGATAAAGAAAAACAGGGTA
>Ga0172372_10008311_pt1 | contig 13724 bp, 12 predicted proteins | sample LakKiv5m_2_FD_114544 | JGI IMG/M metagenome (GOLD analysis project Ga0172372, IMG submission 114544) | Freshwater microbial communities from Kabuno Bay, South-Kivu, Congo - kab_092012_9.5m | ecosystem: Environmental > Aquatic > Freshwater > Lake | place: Democratic Republic of the Congo...
GATGACGAACAAGTACGCCGAGGGCTACCCCGGCAAGCGCTACTACGGCGGCTGCCAGTTCCACGACCAGATCGAGGACCTGGCGCGCGACCGTGCCAAGAGGCTCTTCGGCTGCCGTTTCGCCAACGTGCAGCCGCACTGCGGCGCCAACGCCAACATCGCGGCGTTCATGGCCCTGCTGAATCCCGGTGACCGCGTGCTCAGCCTGCCCATCAAGAGCGGCGGCCACCTCAGCCACGGCCTCAAGCCCAACTTCAGCGGCACCTTCTACGAGATCGTGGAGTACGGGCTGGATCCGAAGACCGAGCTGCTCGACTACGACGCCATCGAGAAGATCGCCTTGGAGACCCGGCCCAAGCTGATCATCTGCGGCTACAGCGCGTACTCCCGCGTGATCGACTTCGCCCGCTTCCGTGCGATCGCCGACAGGGTGGGGGCGTTCCTCATGGCCGACATCGCGCACATCGCCGGTCTGGTGGCGGCGGGGGAGCACCCAAGCCCGTTCCCCCACGCCCATGTGGTCACCACCACCACGCACAAGACGCTGCGAGGGCCTCGTGGCGGTCTGGTGCTCAGCGATGACGAGGAGATCGCCACCAGGATCGATCGCAAGGTCTTCCCGGGCAGCCAGGGCGGGCCGCTCATGCACGTGATCGCTGGCAAGGCGGTCGCGTTCGGCGAGGCCCTGCAGCCCTCCTTCAAGGCGTACAGCCGCCAGGTGATCGCCAACGCCCGGGCCCTTGCCACGGCGATGCAGGGACACGGCTACCGGCTCTGCACAGGAGGCACCGACAACCACCTCATGCTGGTCGACCTGCGGCCGCGTGACCCCAACCTGACCGGGGCCGATGCCGAGAAGTGGCTTGAGACGGCCGGCGTCATCGTGAACAAGAACGGCATCCCCAACGATCCACGGCCGCCGATGCAGACCAGCGGCCTTCGGCTTGGTACCCCGGCCCTGACCACCCGCGGCCTGAAGGAGGCGGAGATGCAACAGGTGGCTGCGTGGCTCGACCGGGTGATGATCTCCAAGGGCGACGCGGCCGTGGCTGCCACGGTGCGTGAGGAGATCCGCGAGTTCTGCGGCCGATTTCCGCTGCCGCACTGAACGTGGAGAAGCGGGTCGGCAGGCTGTCATAGTCCTATAATACTGATCCGGATGATCGCCCAGTCGTACATCAGTCTCGGACGAACGATTCACGCTGCAGACCCCTCACGATTCCCGGAACAATTTGCGTTCAAGGATTGTTGCCAAGTCGCGAAGTCGTGACACCTTGTCGCGTGCGATGGCCCCAACCATCGCGTCCCGTTTGTGTCGCCGACGCTTCGACCCCAACCCGAAGTCCGGCAGTCCCAGTCCCCAACCGATGCACGCAGTGCATCACGCGAGACGAGAAAGTCTGTGGTTCTCCGTCTCGAGCAAGACAAGGAGTTTGAAAGATGAACACTCGCTTCTCTCTCACGGCTGCTTCCGCTGCCCTGATGGTGGCCGGCACCCTGAACGCCGTTCCTGGCGTGGTCTACAACGATGCGGCCAATGACATCACACCCGGCATCGCCACTGCTGGCGGCACGCTGGACCTGCTGAGCATGGAAGTCTCCCACACCGCCACGGACATCGTGTTCTCGCTCACGGTGAATGGCAGCGTGAACTCGGTCGACTGGGGCAAGTTCATGATCGGCATTTCAACTCCGGGCGGTGACAAGACCACCACCGGCAACGGCTGGGGCCGCCCGATCAACTTTGCCAGCAACGGTGGCATGAACTTCTGGATTGGTTCGTGGGTCGACAATGGAGGTGGTGCCGAGCTCCGCTCGAACGCCTTGAATTGGGGCCTGATCGGGGCCACGTACGACGGCAATTTCGGTGGCTTCTCCTTCAGCGGCAACAACATCACCTACACCATCTCCCGCGCCGCGATCGGCATGAGCGGCGACGGCACCTTCTTCTTTGACGCCTACAGCTCGGGTGACGGAAGCGGTGACAGCGCGGTGGATGCTCTCTCCGTGAATACGCCATCCATTTCAACCTGGGTTGGCCCCTTTACCACCACCAACGCCTTCTCCTACACGATTCCCGCCCCCGGTGCGATCGCGCTGGTTGCACTCGCCGCCGTGGCGGCCCGTCGTCGGAAGGCCTGAGCCCGGTCTCGCTGACCTTGTCTTGCTCCCCGATGCGGGTATCCCCCGCATCGGGGTTTTTCTTTCCAAAATCACCGCTGGTGCCGATGCAAGGCCCACGCCATGAGCACGCCTGAACCTGTCGCATCGCCTGCGGAACGCCCGCCCCTGCCCGTCTGGAAGCGGCGGCTGTTCATCCTGGTCTCGCTGGCTGTCCCACTGGTGCTGCTGGGGCTGCTGGAGGGGGGGCTGCGGCTCTTTGGCTGGGGCGGCTATCCACCCTTCATCCGGCCGGTGGGGCGGCTGCCGGATGGCTCGCAGCTGTGCCTGGTGGAGTACGGAGCCTTCAAGCCGTACTTCTTCGCCAATCCCACCCGGCCCGGCTACACCGAGGCCTGCACCCTGGTCATGCCCAAGCCGGCTGGCACCGTGCGCATTTTTCTGGTGGGCGAATCGGCGGCCAAGGGCTACCCGCAGCCACCCAACCTGGCCATGAGTTCGTTCCTGCAGGCCATGCTGCAGGACGCGTGGCCGGACCGCACGGTGGAGGTGATCAATCTGGGCACCACGGCGGTGGCCAGCTTTCCGCTGATCTATCAGGTGCGCGAGGCGCTCCGCTTCAGCCCCGACCTGATGGTGTTCTACGTTGGCAACAACGAGTTCTTCGGTGCCTACGGCGTGGCGTCGATCAACGCGGCAGGGGGTCTGCCGCCTGCGGCGCTGCCGCTGATGCGGGCGGTGCGCGGTCTGGCCACGGTGCAGGCGGTGGAGGGGCTGGTGCGAAGCGGAGCCGATGCGGACCGCACGCTCATGGAGCAGATGATCGGCGAGACCTTCATTCCCGAGGACGCGCCGCTGCGGCAGGCGGCGGCGCGGAACCTTCGGCTGCACCTGGGCCAGATGCTGGCGGACGCCAAGGCCGCGGGCGTGCCGTCCGTGGTGTGCACCACCGCCAGCAACGAGGCCGGCATGGGCCCGCTGGGCCAGGATGACGCCCGCGGGCTCGGCGCGCTGGCCGAGTTTCGCCGGGGTGAGGCGTTGGCCCTGGCCGGCGACCGACAGGGCGCCCGCGAGGCCTTCCTGAAGGCCCGCGATCTGGACACCATGCCCTGGCGGCCCACCAGCCGGACGGAGCAGGCCATCCGCGACGCGGCCGCGGAGCACGGGGCCGTGCTGTGCGACGTGGCGGAGCGATTCCGCAAAATCAGCGAGCAGGGGGCCGCGGGATGGAGGTTGCTGGACGACCACGTGCACCCGTCGCTGGAAGGCCAGGCGGAGGTGGCCCGCAGCGTGGTGGGCTGCATGGCGTCGCTGCCGGGCGCGCTGGCGGTGCCGGCGTCCACGGCTGCCGCGCTGCCCTCCAACAAGGTCTACGCCGAGCGTCTGGGCACCAACCCGTGGGACGACTTCCGCGTGGCCCACACCATCCGAACGCTGCTGGGCGTTCCGTTCATGAGGCGGAACAATCAGGAGGCGCTTGCCAAGGCCGAGGCGGCGTGCCGGGCCTTCGAGGCGGCGCAGTCCGCGTCGACACGCGCGGTGCTGGACGAATGGAAGACCGCGCGTCCGCACGCCGGCGGCATGCGTCCGCTCACCGGCATGGTGGCCCGGGTGATGCTTCGCGAGCAGCGGCCGCAGGACGCCGAGCCGCTCTACCGGATCGCGCAGTGGCAGGTGCCGCAGTACACCTCGTGGTGGCTGGAGTACGTGTACTTCACGCTGGCATGCCAGGAGCGCCGGCAGGGCTCTCTGGACGAGGCGGGGCGGCAGGCGGCCGCCGAGGCCATGGCGCAAGGGCGCTTCCTGCTGGCGCATGGCAATTCCGAGAGCGGCCTGACCGAGCGATACCTGGGTCGGCTGCACCAGCTTCGCGGCGAGTGGGCCGAGGCCATCCCGCCGCTGCTGTCGGCGCGGCCTCGCATGAACGCCGAGGACCTGGTGGCCTGCGACCAGGCGCTGTTCATGTCCTATGTGCGCACGGGGGACCGTGCGGCGGCGGTGGCACTGTGCGACGAGGGCGTGCGCAATGCGGGCCGCTTTGCGCCCATGTACCGGCAGATGCGGGCCCAGCTGGGGCCCTGAGGATCACCTGAGCTTGGCGGCCAGCCGCTCGGGCTTGGGCACCCGCACGCGCCAGACCAGTCCCAGCCGCTCCATGCCGCGGATGATCACCCAGCTCAGGTCAAACTGCCACCACTGCAGGCCGTGACGTGCGCTGGTGGGGAAGGCGTGGTGGTTGTTGTGCCAGCCCTCGCCAAATCCCAGCAGTCCCATCACGGCGTTGTTGCGGCTCTCGTCGCCGCTGTGGTAGGTCTGGTGGCCCCAGACATGGCAGATGCTGTTGATGCTCCAGGTGACGTGATGCAGCAGCATGATCCGCGTGACGCCGCCCCAGAGGAATCCAAGCAGCGCGCCCTTGGGCCCGCCCACCAGCCAGCCCAGGCCCGCCGGGATGGCCAGGCCCAGCAGCACCCAGAGCGGAAACAGGCGGCTGATCAGCCGCAGCATGGGATCGGCCGCCAGGTCCGGTGCGTACCGCGGAATGTCCACGCGATGGTCGGCCAGCAGCCAGCCGATGTGAGCGTGCAGGAAGCACTTGACGCGTGCCCAGCGGGAGGCGTCCTCGGGCAATCCTGCGTGCGGCGAGTGCGGATCGTGCTCGCAGTCGGAGTGCTGATGGTGGCGTCGGTGCGTGGCCACCCACCAGAGAAGCGGGCCCTGCACGGCGGTGCCCGCCATCACGCCCAGCACGGCCTGGACCGGGCGAGAGGCCTCGAAGCTGCGATGCGTGAACAGCCGGTGATAGCCCAGGGTGACGCCCAGCCCGCTGAAAAAGTACATGCCGATCACGATCGCCAGCTGCCACCAGTCGAAGGCGGTGCCCCATGCCAGCACGGCGCCCGTGACCAGGGCCACGGGGGGCAGGATCACGGCGACCAGGATGGAGTTTCGGGTCTTGGTGCTGGCGACCTCGCGCGGGTGCGAGGTCTCGGTGGGCATGGGCAGGGTGGTCACGCTTCTCCTTCGCGGGGCCGATGCCCGCGTCGCTCGTTGCCAAGAGGACGAGCGGTGGCCACGCGGCCAGCGAAGCGTCTCGGAACTTCGGGGACTGTAGCAGCGGGTGAGCGGCGGAGTCCAATAAGAGGGACGGGTCTCCGTACCGGACCTTGCGGCCTGGCCGCAAGGTCCGGTACGGAGACCCGTCCCTCTTATTGGACTCCGCCCCAGCGATCAGAGTCGCTCGAGCCGCTCCGCAACGTCCTGGTTCTCCAGCGCCTCGCACAGCTCGTCGATCTCGCCTGCAAGAAGCTTCTGCAGGTTGAACGAACGCTCCACGCGGTGGTCCACGGCCACGTTCTCCTTCCAGCGGTAGGTGCGGATCTTCTCGGCCCGTTCCCCGCCGCCGATCATGCTGCGTCGCTGCTCGCCGCGCCTGGCCGCGGCCTCGGCCAGCCGCCGTTCATGCACACGAGCCCGCAGCAGACGCCACGCCTTCTCCCGGTTCTGCAGCTGGCTGCGCGTCTCCTGCATGCGCACCTCGATGCCCGTGGGCTGATGGATCAGGTGCACGGCGGTGGCCACCTTGTTCACGTTCTGTCCGCCGGGACCCTGGGCGGTGGTCAGGATCTCGCGCACCTCCGACGGATCCACCTCGCTCTCCACGCTCTCCGGCTCGCTCAGCACCGCCACGGTGGCCGTGCTGGTGTGCACCCGACCTGCGGCCTCGGTGGCGGGCACGCGCTTGACCTGGTGCACGCCGCTCTCGTAGCCCAGGTGTCGCCAGCAGCCCTCGCCCTCCAGCCGGATGATGGCGTGCGTGACCCCGCCCGCGTCGCCGGGCTTGAGTTCCATCTCCTCAAAGCGCCAGCCGTGCCGATCGGCCGCCCGCCGATACATCTGCAGCAGATCGCCGGCCCACAGGGCCGCCTCCAGCCCGCCCACGCCGCCGCGAATCTCCAGGATCAGGCTCGTCACCGCGTGGTCGTCCGCCATGACCAGCCTGCGGACCAGCGCCTCGATCGCCGCCGTGGATCGCCGCTGCAGTTCCGGGAGCTCCTCGCGTGCCATCGCGGCCAGCTCCGCGTCGCTTCCCCTGGACAGTTCCAGCGCGTCACGGCATTCCTGGTCCAGGCTGCGCCAGGCGCGCATGGCGTTCACCAGCGGTTCCGCCGCGGCACGGCGCGTGGCGATCGCCCGGGCCCGCCGATGATCCGTGGCCACGGCCGGATCGGCCAGCGCGGCTCCGTCGTCGTGAAAGGCCCTCTCGATGGCGTTCAGCTTGGCAAGCAGCGTGGGCGTGATGTCCATGGCAGGTGGGGCAGGGGCACAAAGAAACAGCCGCGCCAGTCAAGGCGCGGCCGTCGAACAGTCAACAGGATGGCTACTGGGCGTCCGAGGGCTTGCCCTTGCCGCCCTTGGCTTCCTTCTTGAAGTAGCCGCCGGCGAACTTCTTCTGGAACCGCTCCACGCGGCCAAGCGTGTCCACGAAGGTCTTCTGGCCCGTGAAGAACGGGTGCGAACCCGACCAGATCTCCACGTTCAGTTCAGGCACGGTGGCGCCCACGGTCATCACGGTCTGGCCGCGGAAGTTCACCTTGCAGTCGGGGTACCACTTGGGATGGATGTCGTTCTTCATGGCTGGAATCCCTTTAAGGAGCCCCGCAGTATAGCGAAGGCCCGATTCCACCCAACGTGGTGAAATCCGGCCTCTTTCACGCCTCCGAAGGGCCTGCAGGGCTTGTGCGGGGGTTCCGGACCGCCTAGGATTCCGTCTTCTCGCGGCTGGCCCACTCGCAAAGGATGCGATTCGGGAACCATTCCATCGGCCGCGGCTCCCGCCTGCGATGGCCTTCAGGCCTTCCGCGGGCACGGCCCGGTCCCGTTCCAATTCGTTGGTTCGCGGCTTGTCCGACACGGACCCCTTGGCAGATGCCGTGGGGTCGAAAGGTTTGTCGCATTGACACATTTTGACGCACTGTCACTCGCCCCCGCGCTGCTCAAGGCACTGCGCGACGAGGGCTACGCCACGCCCACGCCCATCCAGGCCAAGGCGATTCCCCCGTCGCTCGCCGGCAGCGACGTGCTGGGCATCGCCCAGACCGGCACCGGCAAGACGGCGGCCTTTGCGCTGCCCACGCTGCACCAGCTGATCACGCACAAGGTGGCGGGCCACGCCAAGGGGCCTCGTGCGCTGGTGCTGGCGCCCACGCGTGAACTGGCCGCCCAGATCGGCGAGAGCTTCGCCACCTACGGGCGGCACACGGGCCTGAAGCACGCCGTGATCTTTGGCGGCGTGGGGCAGGGTCCGCAGGTGCAGGCCATCCGCCGGGGCGCGGACATTCTGGTGGCCACGCCCGGCCGGCTGATCGACCTGATGGAGCAGAAGCTGGTCGATCTTCGCGCCGTGCAGTTCCTCACGCTGGACGAGGCCGACCGCATGCTGGACATGGGCTTCATCCAGCCCATCCGCCGGATCGCCAAGGCGGTGCCGGCCAAGCGGCAGACCATGCTGTTCAGCGCCACCATGCCCGACGAGATCCGCCACCTGGTGCAGGAACTCATGCACACGCCCGTGGAGGTGAAGGTGACGCCCACGGCCAGCACCGTGGACCGAATCGCCCAGTCCATCTACTGGATCGGGCGGGGCGACAAGCCGGCGCTGCTGGCCCACATGCTCCGGGACCCGGCGGTGCGGCGTGCGGTGGTGTTCACCAAGACCAAGCACGGTGCCGACAAGGTGGTCCGCAAGCTGGTGGCCGCGGGCCTGCACGCCGCCGCGATCCACGGCAACAAGGCCCAGAGCCAGCGCACGCGTGCGCTGGACGCCTTCCGAAGCGGTCGCACGCCGGTGCTGGTGGCCACCGACATCGCGGCCCGAGGACTGGATGTGGACGGCATCACGCACGTGTTCAACTTTGACCTGCCCATGGAGCCCGAGGCCTACGTGCACCGCATCGGCCGCACCGCCCGTGCGGGAGCCAGCGGCGAGGCGATCAGCTTCTGCGATCCCGAGGAGCGCGGTCTGCTGAAGGCGATCGAGCGGCTGACCAAGGCCACGATCCAGCGGCGCGAAGTGCCGGCGGAGCTTCCCGAGTTGCCGCGCGTGGCCCACACCCCCAGGGACCAGCCCCGTCGCGCGTCGCGAGGCTCGCATGGCGGCGGCGGTCCACGTCGCAAGGGACAGGGCAAGCGTCAGCGAAACTCCGGCGAGCGGGCGTCGCCCTCGCACGCCGGCGATCATGCGGGCGTGGCCGTGGCCGAACCTCGACATGGATCGGATGGCGCGCCGCGGTCGGCCTCGCCTTCGCGGCATGGCTGGCCCGGCTACCGCGGTCTGAGCCGTCGCGGTCGTCGCTGATTCGATCCGTCGGTCATGGGGCGGGGTTATCCTCCCCGCTCCATGATCGACCCGAAGGCCTTCCGCGAGAATCCCGACCGCTTCCGCAAAGGTGCCGCCGACAAGGGTGTGTCGATCGACTTCGACCGTCTCGCGGCGCTCGACGAACGTCGCCGCGCCATCCTCACGGAGATGGAGTCCAGGAAGGCCGAGCAGAACCGCCTGACCAAGGAAGTCGGCCCCAGGATGGGCCAGATCAAGGGCAAGTTGAAGGCCGCGCAGGGGGCGGAGAAGGCCGGCCTGGAGGCCGAACTGGCCGACCTGGAGCGGAAGCCGCACGCCCTGAAGGCGCAGGTGGCCACCATGGAAGCCGAGCTGGCCTCCGTGGAGCCCGCGTGGCGCGACCTGCTCATGACCGTGCCTCAGCCGCCGGCGGCGGATGTGCCCAAGGGCAAGGGTGCCGAAGACAACAAGGAGCTGCGTCGTTGGAGCCCGTCAGGCTTCGACCCGGCGAAGACCTTCGAGAGCCAGCGCGGCTTCAAGCCCCGCACGCACCTGGAACTGGTGCATGACCTGAAGCTGGCGGACTTTGAGCGCGGCGTGAAGATGGCGGGCACGCGGCACTACGTGCTCACGGGCATGGGCATGCGCCTGCATCAGGCGGTGATCCGCCATGCGCTCGACTTCATGGCCGACAAGCGCGGCTTCACGCCCATGAGCGTGCCGGTGATCGTGCGCGAGGAGTGCATGCTCGGCACGGGCTTCTTCCCGTTCGGTCGCGAGCAGGCGTACCACATCGAGGAGTCGAAGCGCGGCAGCGGGCACGACCTGTACCTGACCGGCACCGGCGAAGTGGGCCTGATGGGCCTGCACGCCGACGAGATCCTGGCGGAAGGCGATCTGCCCCGGAAGTACTGCACCGCCAGCACCTGCTTTCGCCGGGAGGCCGGCGCCAGCGGCAAGGACACCGCGGGCCTGTATCGCATCCACCAGTTCGACAAGGTGGAGCAGGTGGTGGTGTGCAAGGCCGACGACGCGGAGAGCCGCGGCTGGCACCGGCACATGATGGAGAGCGTGGAGATGATCCTGCAGTCGCTCGGGCTGCCGTATCGCCTGCTGCAGTGCTGCACGGGCGACCTTGGCATGAAGAACGAGGACATGATCGACATCGAGTGCTGGATGCCCGGGCGCGGTGAGGACGGTCCGGATGGCCGTCCGGTGGGCGAGTGGGGCGAGACGCACAGCGCCAGCCGTCTGGCCGACTACCAGTGCCGCCGCCTGAACCTTCGCTACCGCGACGCGGACGGCAAGATCCACTTCGCGTGGGCCCTGAACAACACGGTCATCGCCAGCCCGCGTGTGCTCATTCCGCTGCTGGAGATGCACCAGCAGCAGGACGGCAGCGTGGCCATTCCCGAGCCGCTGCGGCCGCACTGTGGCGGCGCCCGCCGCATCGGCTAAGCCCTATCGCGCCGGCGGCATGTCCGGCTGGGGCAACTTCAGTCCCAGCAGGTGATGCGGCAGCGTGGTGATCATGTAGAAGGCGATGCTGGCCACGGCGATCTCGCGCAGTCCGAAGCCGCCCAGCAGCCAGCAGAGTGGGGCAAGGCAGAGCGCCGTCGGCCACATCAGCGGCAGGCTGATCGCGTGCACGCGCGCCAGTCGTGGCACCAGCCGATCCTTGGCCGGCGGCGGTTCCAGCACCGCGCGCGTGCAGGCCAGCCGTCGTGTGTGCCGGAAGGCGTGCACCCCCAGGAAGAAGCACCCCACGGCGAAGAGCGGATCCGCGAAGGTCGCCATCGCGGCCACCAGCGCGTGTTCCACCAGATCCATGGCGGCTTGATGCGGATGGCCGCAGCGGAATCGAGCCGCGGCGCTGCAGGCCGCCAGCACGGCACCACCGGCCACCCCAACGGCGGCCCACGACTGCAGCACGGGCAGGTCCGGCGTCCATGCCCGGACGGGCCACGGTGACACCGCGGCACCGATCTCGGCAAAGGGTGCCCATGCGGCATCGGGATGCGTGGCGAAGGCGGTGCTGAGCAGCAGCAGACCGCGGCCCGTCACCAGGCACCAGCGGGCCACCGGACCGTCACGGTCGGCGTGAACGGCCGTGGCATCGGCCATGCCAAAGTGAAACACGGTGAGCAGCAGAAAGAGCAGGGTGGCGATGCCGGGCTGCCACATCAGGAACGCGGTGCAGCCGGACATCATGAGCAGGTAGTTGATGAAGCCCGAGAGCCTCCGGCCGAACGTGTCACGGCCTCCGAGCCGTGCGGCCACCTCCCAGTCCGCGGCGCCATGCGGCATGCCGAACACCAGCAGGGCGATCACGAAGGGCCAGGGTGCGGCGGACGACGTGAATTCGGGGCGGAGCCAGCCCAGCATGGCCGCGGCGCCGAGCATGCACCAGGGCAGGGGCCGGGGGCCCGTCCAAGCAAATCGCCCCGCCTCCACCGCCGGCTCACGCACTCCCTGGGGAGCCGTGAACCCGGCGGCGGTGGGCGGGGCGAGTTTCAAGCGACTTCGACTCGGATCAGGCTCGCTCGCCCAGGCTCTTCACGCCCTGGTAGCAGACCAGTCCGAAGAACACCTTGTTGATCACGTCGGCCACGTTGTAGCACACCTCACGCCAGCTCTCGCCGTTGCTTCCACCCAGGGCCATCAGGAAGCCGATCGGGTAGATCACCCAGCCCACGGTCACGAACAGGCGCATGACCTTCAGGCTCTCTTGGATGCCGGCCGGAGCCGAGGCCATGGCCTCGCTGACCTTGGTGAACAGCGTGTACACGATGTAGAGCCAGGCGCCGCAGCTGACCACGTACCAGGTCCACCACTGCTGGCTGCCGGTGGCGCTTTCCTCGGCCACCCAGGCGGTGACCAGCATGACCAGCGACCAGAACACCAGGTTCTTGAACAGCTCGCCACCCTTCTTGCCCAGGTTGAGCAGCAGGGGGAATTCCATCACCAGCAGCGGTACGGTGATCAGCCAGTCGATGTAGCGATACGCCGTGGGGAACTGCTTGATGGTGGCGCCCGCGATCCGTTCACCGCTGTCGTTGAACAGGCTGGCCACGCCTTCCAGGTAGATGCCGCTCATCCGCCAGTAGTGGAAGCAGGCCACCGCGCAGATGATGCCGGCCACGGTCATGGCCGTCTGGTACTGCACCTGCACCGTCTTCCGCTGCAACCAGAAGTACAGGGCGCCGGCGCCCATCGCCACCGTCGAGAGCCAGAAGAGGTACATGGTGACCCCTTCCATGGACAGACCGGCATTCAATGCCTTCATGGTCGTTGACATGTCTGCTGCAAGGATCGTCACGAGTGTTTCTCCAATGGGCTTCGCGAGTGACCCACCGCAGGCCGCAGGCGCAAGCCGGACTTGAGGGACCTAACGTCCCCGTGTTTATCGGTTAGCGGACCGCGAAATCATGGATTCAAACGTGTTGGAAATTGGGAGGATGGCGCCGGAGAGGCCCGGGAATCGCCGGTCGTGCGCAAATCCATTCCGAGCATGGGTTTGCATCCTGACGACCTGATGGCCGCGGATCCCTCGCCCTACGGTGTGGTGCAAGTCGAGCCCCAAGCGGCCCTCGGTTCCGTCTGTGCGGCAGTGGCCGAGAAGAGGCGGGGGAATGCCGGACCGCTGGCTTGCCAACCCCGGGTGGGTCGATATGTTGTGGCGTTCCGATCCCCTATAGCTCAATGGTAGAGCGGGCGGCTGTTAACCGCCAGGTTGCTGGTTCGAGTCCAGCTGGGGGAGTTTCGCTCAAGACCGCGGATGCGAGCCGATGGCTCGCCCCGCGGTCTTTCGCTTCACTCCCTGCGTCGTCGCGGCGCGACGCCGCCGCGTCTTTCGGGGCCTCGGCTCGCTGGCACGCGAGCGTGCCGCTCGCCTCGACCCCGAAATCCGCCCCAGCTTCCTCGGATCCGCCGCTGCGCGGCGGATGGCGAGTCCGGTGGAGCCTGTGGCCCGCGAATTTCTCGGCAGCAGGGAGCAGGAGGTGCCGTGGGCGCGGCATACTGCGGGCTCGATGGCGCGGAGATTCGTGCATGAAGCTTGGCGATGGCTGGTGGTCGACTGGCACTGGCCCGCGGCTGGACTCGTCGCCTGCGCCGCGCTGGTGGCGCTCTCTCCCGTGTTCTGGGTCGCAGGCGGTCTTCCGCTGCTGCTCGTCGCGCTGTAATGGCCCGTGTACATCGTGCATCAGGCCGATGAGCACCTCGGGGATCGCTTTCGCGCAGACGTCAATCGAATGGCCGGGTGTGAGGCGCTCTCGCGCACGGCCGCGTTCTGGATCAACCTGCTCGGCGTGTGGGTGTTCGAGGCTGCAGCCACCACGCTGGCCGTGAGCGTGTCGCCCGCGTGGGGGCTGTTGGCGGCGTACCTCGGATGCTTCAACGGCCTCACGCACCTTCTCGTCGCGGCGGTGAGGCGGCGCGCCAATCCAGGCCTGATCACTTCGGTGCTGCTGCTGTTGCCGGTGGGGTTGGCGGCGCTGTGGGTGCTGCGAGGCGAGATGCGGTCGCACCCCGTGATCCATGCCGTGTCGATCGGGGTGGTGGTGCTTGAGCATGCGATGATCGTCGGGTGGGTCGGGTTCAGGCGAACAAGGATGCGTGTGGCACGTCCATGCCCGGAAGCATCCCAATGAGGATTCTGCTGATCGTGCTCTCGGCGCTTCTTGCGGGCGCTCCTGCGCGCGCCATGGCGGTCGACGTGATCGACTTCCCCGAGCTGGTTGACGCTTCGCGTGGCGCGCCCGGCGGTGACCGCAAGGTGCCGTTGATTCAAGTCACTGGAATTCCGTCCGGGGGCTTGCGGCTGTAAGAAAGCCATAATAGTATTTCTTACAGATGCCGCCTCGCCCCGCACGCCCGATCGATGCCCGGATCCTCGCCACGCTCCGACGGCGCGGCGTTGGCACCGTGTTCGTTCCAAACGACTTCCTCGAACTCGGGACCCGTAGCGCCATCGACGTTGCCCTGCACCGCCTGGTGGCACGGGGCGCGATCCGCCGATTGGGACGCGGCGTCTACGACCTGCCGAAGCGCCATCGTGTCCTGGGCGAGGTCACGCCATCGGCAGACGCAATCGCCGCCGCCCTCGCGGGCCGTGACCGCCTGCGCCTGCAGCCGAGCGGTGCGTATGCGGCGAACCTTCTTGGGCTCAGCGAGCAAGTGCCGGCGAAGGTGGTCTTCCTCACCGACGGCGCCACGCGGGCGGCGCGGATCGGAAGCACCACGATTCAACTGCGCCGGACGA
>Ga0172372_10008314_pt1 | contig 13717 bp, 13 predicted proteins | sample LakKiv5m_2_FD_114544 | JGI IMG/M metagenome (GOLD analysis project Ga0172372, IMG submission 114544) | Freshwater microbial communities from Kabuno Bay, South-Kivu, Congo - kab_092012_9.5m | ecosystem: Environmental > Aquatic > Freshwater > Lake | place: Democratic Republic of the Congo...
ACTACAAAGCAAAAACGGCGCTTGGCCATGGCTTTATCTTCTCTAACACGCGATTGACTCCGGCCCTGCACCGCAGGGTTAGACCGACCCGAGAGCTATCGCCCAGCTAAAATGTCGGCTTTTCAATAGTTTACCAAAATTAGTTCAAACAACATCACATACCGACAGCTAGTGACCATATCATTACTAAGTGCGCAGTGCGAGTCAGCTACGAGCACGGCGAAACTAAAACAGGAAAGTAAACAGCAAAAGACTGCTAGAAACACGGACGAGTTATGACACAGGCACCACAACCTCTCCTCTTGACCGTTAAGGAAGTGGCAAAGCTGCTCCGAATTCATCGGCCTAAGGTGTACGACCTTATTAAGGCAGGCACTATCGATGGATTTAAGCTTGGCTCAGATTGGCGGGTAAAGCGCGAGTCTATCGAAAAATTAATCGGTGAGATTCCGGCTGATTTCTTCTCGAACTCGAAATCAGCTGCGCTCAAGAAGGTGGCGGCTAATTCGTCAGACCACGTAAAGCTCGCCTCGTAAGAGTTCACGCTCGGGTCGGCTAACGGCTAGCTAAAAGCGCTTAGGCGCTTAGCCAGCCCGGCGAAGTGCGCGATGTCGATCTGCTCAGCCCGCGTATCTGGCGAGACCCCCGATCCCTCAAGAGCCGCTACCAAAACTTCGCGACTCCACCTTCCACAAGAAAGCAAACTGTTCAAAACTTTTTTTCGACGCTGCGCGAACGCTGCACGCACGACCACCTCAAAATACGCAGGGTCCTCAAGTTCAACCCTCGGCTCACGCAAAAACGATAGCCTCATCACTCTTGACTGCACAGCAGTCGGCGGATGAAATGAGTCTCCCGGCACGATCGGCCCCAACTCGACATCGGCAAAAACCTGCACCGCTACCGAGAGGCTGCCGTATTCTCTACCACCAGGCGCCGCCGCGACCCGCTCAGCGAATTCGCGCTGCACCATCAGCACGGCGTGCCGAACTACTTTTCTATACTTTAGAAGCTGAAATACGATCTCTGTTGAGAACACGTACGGAATGTTACCGAATACAAAAAGGTCATCCCCTACTCTCGAGAAATCAACCTCTCGAGCATCCTGAACGATAATCTCAGCATGCGGATACTTCTCACGTAGGAACGCCGCAAATTTTGGCTCGATCTCGACTAATGTGAGTTTTGAGTACCTGGCAAGCAGTTCGGTTAACGCTCCCGTTCCCGGCCCAATCTCAACTATGTGCGCATCAGGTGCCGCAGCTGCAAAGGCAACTATCGCCTCAGGGACCTCTGGACGAATCAGAAAATTCTGTCCGCGCTCCTTTGAGGGACGTACATCGAGGGTGCGTAATGTATCCTTCGCCCGCGGTCCTCTATCGCCGCTCCTTCCGAGTGTTTTGTGCTTGCATTTTGCCACGCTAGATCCCGTAAAACACCTGTAACTGCTCAGCGGTTTTTTAGGTCGTTATTCATGATTGCTCAGTAAAACCGGCAATTTCGTTGTCTATTCTCTCTTGTTATCCCCTGATCGGGGATGACGTATTTTTGCTGAGCAGTTAATGTTTCCACCCCGCTTTGCTCCGCAAAGCCGCCCCTTAATAGGGGCTACCGCTACTCTAGCTGTATTTGCTGAGTAGTTACAAACTCTCTAAGCTCTTCCACTGGCCAGCGTGAAAAGATATCCATCGGCGGTGGCGACTGGCCCTCGGCCAAATACCGAGCCGCTAGATACGCTATCATAGCGCCGTTATCAACACAGTGCCGGATCGGAGGGACGTACACTGCTGGGCAACTTGATCTGAGTCGCTTCGCTAACTCCTTGTTAGCAGAGACTCCCCCACACACCAATAAAGGCAGCTTGTGCGCTTTGACTTCTTTTACAGTTTTGTGAACTAACGCGTCGACTATGGCATCCTGAATCACCCAGCAGATCTCGCCGCGAGCATTCGAATCCTCGCTTAAGAGTTGCGCATGTTTTTTTACCAGCAGCAGCACTGCTGTCTTTAGACCAGAGAAGCTAAAGCCCTCTATTTCACGTCCGATCCGTGGCAAAGAAAACCTGCGCGAAGCACCTGCTGAATCGGCCAACGTGGCGAGCGCCGCTCCTCCTGGGTAGGCCAGCCCGAGAAGATTTGCCGACTTATCAAACGCCTCCCCTGCTGCATCATCGCGCGTTCGCGCCAGACAGGTATAGCGACCAAGCCCTTCAACGAGAATAATTTCGGTATGCCCCCCCGAAACGACAAGCGCAAGGTACGGAGCCTTCAACTCTGGGTAGTGCATCTCGCCACTGATGATGTGGCCCTCTATATGATTCACCGGAAACAGGGGCACTCGATGCGCCACCTGAAGACCCATCGCAAATGTCACACCTATTAGCAAGCATCCTTTGAGCCCTGGACCAACGGTCACTCCGATGCCATCGATCTGTGACAGTTGCACGCCCGACTGCGCGAGAAGCTCCTCAAACAGAAGAGGAATGTTACGCATATGCTCACGTGAAGCGAGTTCGGGAACTACTCCACCGTAGCGCTCATGGAGCGCAACTTGAGAAGCGAGTACTTCTCCCCGAAGCTGCGGATTACCCCCACGCGAATCGACCTCTACAAGGGCCAGACCCGTCTCGTCACAACTCGATTCAATTCCGAGAATCAACATAGGGTTACGGAAAGCTAGCTAATCTACCGCCGGAACGGTCCGCAGGTACGCCACCACCGCGTCTATGTGCTCAGCTGGTGCTCGTGCATAAAACTGAACTGGGCAGAAACGGCTGTCTACCTCTCGCCCCTCTGGAGTTCTCCCAGAGCGGAGGTAATCCCGCAGCGCGAACTCACTCCATGCGCCGATACCAGCAGTCGTTGACATGGTTATATTCGGTGTAACTTTATACTCGCTATCGAACGACACCGGCGCCCCACCAGCCATATACTCTTCAGATGTGGTCCAACCACCTGGCTTTGTATGGCAGCTCCCACACCGCGCAACGTGGTCAGTGAGGTACTGGCCGTACTCTAACTTAAATTGAGGACCGAGCGCAGGGATGTATCCCTTCACTTCGATGTGTGAGTCGAATAAACCTACTGTACTTCTTTCTACGAACGATACTCTTCGTGCGGGCACCTCGTTCTCCACCGCTGGCAGGCTCCGGAGGTACATCGTAATCGCCGTCACATCAGAATCAGCCAACCACTCAAAACCGCGGTGTCGCCGCGAGTGAAGGTACGACCCATCCGGACGGATATTGCCCCTCAGGGCTTTCTTTAGGTCAACCTCGGACCACTCGCCGATCCCGGTGTTAGCCAGGGTTATATTCGGCCCCCTCACCTCACCGTAATCGTCATTCATGACGCGGCCACCAGAAAGCGAATTCGTAGTACGTCCGTCGATTGAATGACAGAAACCACAAGAACCTAACCCGTTCACGAGCTGCGCCCCTCGTTGAGCCGCAAGACCCTGATCTACGGAGGGAGGTGGTGGCAGCACTGGGTCAGGCGTCCCGCACCCGACCAGCGTTATGTGAAAAAGGGCGGCGACGACTATCGCCAGATTGAGGGTTCTCATACCGCCCAGCCTACACCGGCTGGCGGTTCATTAAAAGGTACGGTAACGAGTTCGCGAAAACCACGCGGTTTATGGAGGCCGCTAACCCGTATTTTTCACGAAGCTCGATATCGTGCACCTGCGCGGAATCTGAGCACCTTCGGGTAAGTTAACGTTCACGAGCACGTGCACGGTGCACGGTCTATACACACCCTCTGTTACAGTATCCCCTAAGCGCGGAGCCTCGTTGCGGAGCAGAACGGAAGCTACTCGCCCGAGGTGAGCGCTAAATCGAGCTCATCAAGATTGTTTTGAATCTTCTGTTCGTCAAAGAATCGATTCAGGCGTCGCCGTAGCATGAGCCGCGACCGGTGCAAACGAGACTTAACTGCTGGAACCGTTAGATCGAGGATTCGGCCGACCTCCCGGCTTGTAAGCCCATCGACATCTCTCAGGATAAACACAGGTCGATAGTCATCCGGCAACTTACGAATCGCATTTTCGAGTGCTTCTAACATCTGATTGCGGATACTCTGAGCATCCACGTATGTGCTCTCGTGGCTTTTAAGCGCCGCGGCTGAGTGTGGCTGCTGGACCAGATCTTCAAGTGATACGCTCTGATCCTGACGCCTTTTGCGCAACTTCATAAAGGCCGCATTCACGGTCACACGGTACAACCAACTGGAGAACGACGACTTCCCCTCAAAACCTGCGATCTTTCTGTGCACTGTAACGAAGACATCCTGAAGAACCTCTTCGGCATCCTCAGGATTCCTAGTGAGGCGCGATGCCAAACTAAAAACTTTATTGCTGTACCGCGATAGTAGCTCCTCAAAACTGCTCTGGTCACCCTTTCGAAACTCCTGAATTAGATCCAGGTCACTTTTCTTCCTCGTTACCATACGCAAAACCTCAACTATGTACGACTCGCTACAACTCGCTTACCGACCTAATCCTCACTCACTTCTCTGCGGCCAAAAGTGCGAGGAGCCGAGCGCTACAAACGATCTACGTACGACCTACATGCGAAAACCTTGCCAGCCTCAAAGCCCCACGATGCAGACTCCGCAAAAAAAGATGCGCTAAATGAATTCAGAGAGTTACAAAAAAAGCTACGCGACGGGTGTCCGAGTTCAGGTCACCCGTGTCAGGATTTTGATAGGGGGACAGTCAATTATCAGGGCAGGGCTTGCCCCTGGGCAGAGGCAAAAATATCCCCCGTTTTGCGGCTTAATAGGGCCATGCTAGAGTAGTCGACAGGCGATAAACCCAGCCTCATTCATTTTTGAAAAAATAAATGAGAGTGGCTGGGCGAGCGCAATCTTGGCCCCCATAAAGAGCAACATCGCCAAGTTGCGCCGCAGGAGACAACAAACTCCGGTATCCCTGGCGTGTAAAATTTGAGCGTTATAAGAAACTCGAGCTCGCAACGGGTGCTGCTTTTGGCTAAGATCAGACTAAGTAATGAATAGTCCTATGTTTGTTAGCAGCTACACAGTCCAGTCCAATAACCGCAGTATTTTTGTACTCTACGGCGCAACTTGGGCCAGCCAAGATTGCGCTCGCCCTGCTATTGCGAGTGATTTTTTTCAAAAATCACTCGCGCAGGGTTTAATTATAAGGAAATCCAGGGTATGACATCAGAGAACGATTCCCCAAAAGAGAAGTCATTTCAGGTAGTGGACAAGCGCAGGTTTGATTCAGCAGGATACGAACGAACCGAGGGGAGCACCACTACACAACCTAAGGCCGAGCAGCCAAAGGCTGAACCTGCCAAGGCTGCCAGTGCCGTGGACTCCTCTTCCTTCACCCTGTCGGACGCCCAGAAAAATGACGAGGTAGAACCTGTTGCATTTACGTCATTTATTATGTCTCTCGCCACTCAGGTACTTGTGCAACTTGGAGAGATGCCAGCGCCTGAGGGGATGGAGATCCCGATTGACCTCGAAGCCGCCCGCCAAACTATCGACATCATCACTATGCTCCAACGGCGCACGAAGGGAAATGTATCAACAGAGGAAGCACGATTTCTCGATGAAGTACTCCATTCTTTGCGCGTATCGTTTGTAAACGCCAAGAAGAGGGCCGTGTAGCGTAACGCCATGACTCACCGCTTTACCCTGCTGGGCTGCGGAACCTCCACCGGAGTACCACTACCGGGATGCCAATGTAGGGTCTGCACATCGAACCACCCGCGGAATTTCCGTAATCGCACCTCGGCGATTATTCACCACGCATGTGGCAAGGCACTTTTGATTGACGCTGGGCCGGACCTGCGCTACCAGTGCCTGCAACACAGAGTTCGGAGGGTTGATGCGGTGCTTTTCACGCACGCGCACGCCGACCACATCTTTGGCACTGACGATTTACGGGCATTTAATTTCGTCATCGGAGGCCCCATCCAGTGCTACGGAAGCCTAGAAACGCTATCAGGTCTGCGGCGTACATTCCCCTACATTATTGAACCTGACCCGAATTACCAAGGAGGAAAGCTTACGCAACTAGAACTGATTGAGATATCGAACCTCTCTTCGTTTTCAGTTTTTGGTTCTGAGCTACACGCTGTCCCCTTGCCGCACGGAGACATGACCGTAACCGGATTTCGGTTCGGCACTATCGGTTATGCGACGGACTGCAAAGGCCTCACACCGCGTGCGGCAGATGTGCTACGGGGAATCGAGCACCTCTTTCTGGACGGACTACGGTGGGAGCCGCACAACACTCACAACTCAATCGACGAAGCGATCGCAATTAGCAAAGAGCTCGGAGCAAAACAGACGTACCTAGTTCACACAACCCACACCGTCGACTACGATGAGGTCTCAGCGCAACTACCCCCGGGCGTTGTGTTGGGATACGACGGATTAACCGTTGAATTCTCCGACTGACGGAGGAACCGGATTGTAGGTTCGCGGAACACGAGCGTCGATCGCCGCCAAGAGCGCTCCGATGCCCACTTTTTTTGCTGCCGACACAGGGACTGCCTGCAACTCCTTACACAACGACTCACTTACTGCTGGTGCTACGAGGTCTATCTTATTGACGACCACAAGCTCCGGAAGCTGTGCCAGATCCATCTGTCCGAGGATCGTCCTCACGGCCTGGTACTTTCCAATTACGTCTGGGTCGGCGGCATCAACAACATGCACAAGGAGCGCTGCATCATACAACTCTTCAAGGGTTGCTCTAAATGCCGTCTCTAACTCAACCGGGAGTTTTCTGATAAATCCTACCGTGTCACTGATAACAACCGTCCGGCCTCCAGATTCCACCATTTCATCTTTCGCCATGTTGGGTAGAAAGAGCCTGCGCTGACTCGGATCGAGGGTCGCAAAGAGCTTATTCTCCGCAAGCACCTGGCTTCCCGTCAGGAGGTTAAAGAGTGTTGATTTGCCAACGTTGGTGTACCCAACCACTGAAACGAGCTGCATCTGATTCTCTCGGCGACGGCCACGTCGAAAATCTCGTGACTGTCGCACCTTTGTAAGCCTTCTCTCAAGCTCCGCGATCCGGTCGCGAATCGTTCGGCGACCTAATTCAAGCTTCGTCTCTCCCGGGCCTCGCCCACCGATTCCTCCGCTAAGTCGCGAAAGCCCCGCATCCTTCTCAACTAATCGCGGGAGGTTGTACTTTAACTGAGCAAGCTCGACCTGTAATCGCCCATCTGCACTCTGCGCACGCTGAGCAAAGATATCGAGGATCAACATACTTCGGTCAATAACTTTAAGCTCTGTTGAATTCGTGATTGAGCGCCACTGTGAGGGCTTTAATTCCGCGTCGAAGATTAGCACCTCGGCACCGAGCCTCAGGCATCGGATCACCAACTCCTGTAATTTGCCGCTCCCCATAAAAGTTTTTGGGTCGATTCGACGTCGCTGCATTACCCGATCGACTACGGTCACCCCTGCCGTTCGGGCTAACTCACGAAGCTCCAGCATCGATGTCTCAGGATCGACATCCGCCTTATCGTATACCCCAACGAGCACAGCCCCGACCTCGTCACTATCGAGCTGCACTATCTCAGCAGCCAGGCTCTGCTCGATCGCTTCAACACGTTCAAGGAAATTATCCTCGAAGGCTCCGAGATCCTTTACCTCCTCTGTCATCGTGGTTGCTGTATCCATGCCCTTCGCTGGCACGAGATACGCAAACGACATCGATACCCTATTCGGCGCGCTACGGATGCTCGCCACCACGTCAAATCTTAACCGCTCAAGATCGGCAAACACATCGTACGGAATTGACGCCTGCTCTTTGTCACGCGAAAGATCGGTGAAGATAAATCTTAGGTTACGCAGACGCGAACGTCCCAGACGGTATCGCCCAAGATCTGGCACATAGATAATCTCGCGAGTCCCGAGAACGACGACCTCAACACGGCCCTGGCGATTGATCAGCACACCAACACGACGACGCAGATCCTGCGCCACAGTTAACATCTCGCGAGCAAGGTCAAGAGACACAAGCTCTGTTGCATCAACCGAGCGTTGATACAACTTGCGCACTGCCCTTAGCTCTGAGGGAGCCAAGCCTTTTGAATTTCCAAAAACTTCGTCTGCCATTATCGCCTAGCGTATCATCCCGCCCATCGGGATATTCTACCGAAAGCTGGCAGAAAAGGAATCATTTATGGAAATCCCTAAGGGTCTATTTGCGGCGAAGAACCAAAAGCTCCGCTGCGAGTGGTGATGACTGCGCAGCTCGTGAATGAGCGGCCTTGACATGCCTCTCTGAGATTGAGCCCTCAACACGCCAGAATCGCTGGAGACACGCACCTACGAGTTTTTCGACCTCGCTCCTGTAGTTGATGACCTTTGAGCCGATACGCCCCTGCCCTACCCGGACCACAGCACGGCCACCTGTTGCGACCACCCGAGCCATCTCAAGAAGCACCTCATTAGCACTGTCGCTCCAATCGCTCAGCTCGCGCACCTCCGCACGCTCTTTGGGCAAATCAACTCCAAGCAGCCACGTACGCAGCCACGACTTGAGACCATGCTCAAGTAATCCGGGTTGAGATAATGCCACGAGAGCCAGATCAACCGAACCGGTCTGAGCCCGATCAACTGCGCTCGCCTCGGCAAAAAACACCTCTCGCTGGGCCTTACTGGCCCCTGAAAGCGCTGAAGGCACTCCATCCTGCAACAGCGACGCAGCCTTCCTGAGAATCCGCGCCGAAACCGCGCGATACGAGGGCACCTCACCTCTCTTACGATTGAGCGCTGCCTGCGCATCAGGCGACAGCCCCTCAGACGGGGCGGTGTAGGCCGAAAGGTATGCTGACGTGTGCCCATGTAGGATACTGGCAGCAATAAACGCTACAAATTCAGACGCCTCATCGGTTGAAGAACGCAGCGCTGACTTTAAATTCATCAGCTCTCTAAAGGTATCGGCATCAAAGAAGTGCGGGAAAGCGCCTGAGTAGCTTCTAAGGTCTACCGGTCGCTTGAAAGGAACAAACTGAAGTCGCAAAGCCACCTCGGCGATATCAGCCGGAAAAAGTCGCGCGCGAGCCAGTTTCACTAGTGTGTGGTCGTCCGCACATCCGATGAACGAGCGTCCTGCGAGCGCGGCCTCAACGCCAACTACTCCTGTCGAGCAGAAAGGATCGAGAACGACCGAACCCTTCTTTGAAAAGCGTTCGATCACATACCGCGCCAGAAACGAGTTCCAAGGAGCACAGTACTGGAACGCGCCCTGGATACTGTGCGAAGCTTGCCCCGATCCACCTTGTGGTAGATTGAGCTCTTCATTAAACTGCTCCGGCTGTACGAGTCTTAAAACTGCTGACATGACCTAATTTACACCCACCTATCTACTTTTGGTGAAGAGACGTGGAACCCCACTTCTAGTTCACCACACTTCCAAACCCTACAAAACCTGCAATCTGCGCAAATAACGACCGTCACAGTACAGCCTGCGGTTAGCCGTAACTTCCGGCGTTCTTCGACTATAAAGACCTCAAAATGACGCGACTATCGATAAAGTCGCAAACGAGGTTCTTGGTACAAGGAATTTAAACCAGCTAAACAATTGATTTAACTTGCATTCAAATCGGAAAGGCCCGTCGCGGGTAGAGGGGAACTTTTTTGGAAACACCGGTTAGGAATAGTCAGAAAAGGGTTACCCCGCCAGAAAAGGTAGTGCGGAAGGGCTACTTTTCCTGCGGGATGTCTCTACTTTGCCGGCTAAAACGGCCCTTGTCCCATACAAAAGCCACCTCAAAAGCCTGCTGCCGGGTCTCCCAGCGCGGGTCCATCCAGGTATCCGGCTCTCCTCTGAGTTCCCCCTTCTCTCCCAGTGTTAGCCGCACACCCTGTGCTTCGGACGCCGAAAAGCGTTGGGCCTCTTTAAGAAAGTCATTCTCAGTCAACTGAGCCACTCCTAGTTCTTGCAACTGGGCATCGGTGAGAGCAACAAATGCTTTCTGGTCTTTAGCGGCCTTAAAGAGACTCAAATTGCCGGCACGGCCTCCCGCCCGCACGCTCGATACTGCTACCAGTACAGACTTTGCATCAGGCGCATCACGATACACCTGAACCGTTACCGAGGAATCGGCGCAATACTGCAACACCAGTCGATCCGGAGTCTCATCTGCGACTCCCCACGCTGAGCAATCAAATTCATCTCGTTTTTTAAATCCGCCCTTCACCAAGGACTGCTTTTCCTCTGATGACATCTCATCCTCGGTGTAGAATAAATCTGCAGGCGCGGCCGAGACAAAATCCCGCGGTGAGTACACATCTGCAAAGGCAGTTGAGACGGTCGCTAGCCAACAGAGGCCAGCAATACTGAATAAACCCTGCGCGAGTGATTTTTGAAAAAAATTATAGCTCATACGATCAGAGGATAACTCGGGAACACGAAAAGTCAATCAGAAAGCGACTGATTACCCCGCCTAATCAAAGAGCGACCCACCTACTGATTCGAGGTTCTTTTGGGCAACCTCCAATCCTGGCTGAAGCGACAGCGCCAAACGGAACTCCTCACGCGCCTCTGCCGAGCGCCCCAAGCGTTGATACAAAACCCCCAGATTATTGTGCGCATAGGCATTTGATCCATCGCGAGCGATCGCCTGTCGAAGATTCTGCTCAGCGGCCTCCATCTTTCCTAGCTCTAGTTGCGCTCTGCCCAAGGCGCTCCAGATGCGCGCATTATTTGAATCGAGTTGGGCCGCGTGCTCGAGCACACCGACCGCTTCCTGGTACCTGCGTCGCTCTATCAGAATAATCCCGAGGTTGATGCGCGCTACCACGTTCGACGGAGCGAGATCGACCACCCGCTTGAGCGAGGACTCTGCGAGCGCGTGCTCACCTAATTTCTCATACACCTCTGCTAACCCCAGGTGCACCCGAACATCTCCGGGCTTTATCTCAGCGGCCCGTTGCAAGGACTGGCGCGCCTCCTGGTAGTGCCCCATGCGCGCACGCGTAGTTCCCAACAGGTAGTGCGCATCAAAATTTTTGGGGTCTCCCTCGGCAGCGCGTCGATACGCGGACAGAGCGGAGTCAGGGCGCTTAAGCTGATCGTATAAAACACCAAGATTAAAAAATGTTACCGAATTCCCTGGCTCTATCTCGGCAGCTTTTTCGAGAATATCGACGGCATCTGAGAGCTTGCCCTGCTTTTCTAGAATAACAGCCACACCCTGCAGCGCAGCAACGCTCTTCGCATCTCCCTGCAACACTTTTTCGTACTGCTCACGTGCAGCTGACACCTCACCACGCTGCAGAAGAACTCCCGCCAAACCGATCCGGAAGTGCTCATCCTCCTTTAGCCTAACAGCCTCACGGAGCTCCTTCTCAGCGCCTTCGAGATCTCCCTTCTTCTGCAAAGCTAATCCGAGATTGAAGTGCACCTCCGCCATCTTTGGGCAAAGAGTCTGAGCTTCTTTGTAGAGCTCAATCTCCTCGGCAGAGCCTTCTCCTAGCTCAAGCGCTCGCTTGACGAGCTGAGCAGAGCGAACACAGTCGCCCTCAGCCCAGGCACCTTGTGCCGCGCAAACCACACAGACACACACCGTGAAGGTCCACACGACCACCACCGAAACCATCGAGACGATTGCTCGAAACGTCACCACCGTAAATCCCTCTATGACAGCGCCCTTACTGTGCTCACTACATCACGCAAGCGCTCTTCGTTAACAACCGCGGCTAACCGTACCCAGCTGTCGCACGTCGCGCCAAACACCACACCTGGAGTGACTACCACGCCAGCATTCGTAAGTAGATGTCGCGCCACATTAACCGATCGCAGTCGCGATGTTCCCTTCGCCGCGTGCAGCTCTGCCGGATATTGCACCCAGAGACACGCACCGGCAGATGGCGGCACGACACACCACCCCACCTGTTGCAACCCGTTACTCAGCACCCTGAGCCGCTTTTGGTACGTCTGCACTGTGGCACTTACTAGATCCTCGGTAGCGACGAGTGCCTGGGTTGCCGCATACTGGAGCGGCAGAAACAATCCATAGTCGGCTTGTGATTTCAAGCGCGCTACCGCCGATACTACATCCTTATCACCAACAAGTGCCCCAACTCTCCATCCCGGAACATTGTATGCCTTTGATAGCGAATACACCTCAACACAGCGTGCCCCGACCTCTGTAGCCCACAGCGCACTCTCAGCCGGTTGGCCAGAGAAGCACATCTCTCCGTACACAAAATCATTAACGATCGTAACTCCGTGCTCGGCACACACCTTACCGACAGCGTGCCACCACTGACGAGACACGACTGTCCCCGCCGGATTAGACGGAAAATTGACCAACAAAACTTTCGCCTGTGACTTTGCTACTACCGAAGAAAGAGTATGCGCCGCTTCCTCAGGGCTACTGGGGGCCTCCCATGCAATACTCTGCCCTGCTGACATAGCTACTGCAGATGGATGCGCTGGATACGTCGGAACCGGTACGATGACAGCGTCGCCTGGCTCTACCAACACACGCAGCGCGTGAAACGTGGCATCCTTACTGCCGAGGCAGACACATACCTGTGTCTCAGGATCGAGCTCATGCTGAAAGCGACTACGATACTTGTGACTAAAAGCCTCCCTAAGACGCCGCACACCGCGAGAAACCGCGTAGCGATGGTTTGCGGTCTTTGTTACTGACTCCAAAAGCCGGTCGAGCACTTGGCGCGGAGGCGCGAGGTCGGGGTTGACCATCGAGAGATCCCAGACCATCGTCCCCTCAACGGCTCTCTGCCTCTGGATCGCGCGTAATTCATCGAGGTCGTCGTGCAGACCCATCTGATAGGGGTCCAGAAGCCCCGCGCCGAGGCGGCCAGGATCCGAAAATAAGCGGGGGGCATGCGCGCCCGGGGGTTTCATCTATCCAACTCCATAAAGGCCTGCAGGCCCTTAACTCCTCATTAATGGCCCGATAGTATGACAAAGAAGCGTATTGCACCAGACAAGCGCACCGCGCCGGCGCTGATTACGCGCGCACTCGCGGCGCCACGACATTAAAAATATACACTGCTGGCCCGACCTTCCCTTTCACCCGAATCTTTTCAGTCAGCATTCCGACCTGAGGATTAAGAGAACCCGATCTCACCGCCATGAGATGCTGCTCCGAGACCAACACCACCGTATCAACATTTATCGCGGAATCGGTTGAAACAAATCCTTGCGACTCATCGCACGACACGGCAACTCCCCGCGGGAGCGGCTTCGTTACCGGGAGGTCGCCCCTCCAGTCAAAAAGGAACTTCTCTCCCGAGTTAGTGAAATCAAAAATAAAGGTTCCTGTCAGGAAAGGTTTAAGACGAGCTGCTGCTCGCTGTGCGCGGTAGGGCAGCTCGTCACAGACAACATCTCGGGCGGTCTCTATAGCCTTGCGCGGTGCCGGTGAAGCCTCTGACTCTTCATCTTCGTTATCATCAGGGCCTTCCGCAAGCTCGTCGTCTTGGGCCGCACTCGGCTGATTCGTCCAAGTCTCATCCTCGTCATCCCCAGACGTAGCTACACGCCGAGCATGCTCGGCTAGCCGCTCCTCCTGAGCGCCCTCCTCTTCCATCGTCAGCGGCTCGCGACCAGGTTCCTCTGTTGGCTTCACTGTTTCTTGTTCGTTTTCATCAGTCATATAATCACCCGCCAAGCGAAGCTACTTATTAAAACCGGTCTCAGTACTCGGTCTACCTTGAGCACCATAGCGGTACTTTGCGCTTGAGAA
>Ga0172372_10008317_pt1 | contig 13715 bp, 16 predicted proteins | sample LakKiv5m_2_FD_114544 | JGI IMG/M metagenome (GOLD analysis project Ga0172372, IMG submission 114544) | Freshwater microbial communities from Kabuno Bay, South-Kivu, Congo - kab_092012_9.5m | ecosystem: Environmental > Aquatic > Freshwater > Lake | place: Democratic Republic of the Congo...
AGGTAACAATCGCTCAGTCAATTCAATTTTACCGATCTACACCTCACATCTCTCCCCCACTCTTCTGTCGTGTGAACAACTAAATACACATGATGGATCTTGTGCTCCCGTTTGGGCACGGAGTTGAAAATCGGAAACAGCCGGAGGAGAAAGAAAATTATGTTACAAGACCTAAACTCCCTCGCAGCCGCGATGGGACCGAAGTTCGACAAAGCATGGGGCATCGACGGCCAGTTTGGCCTCGAGGACCCCTCCCTCACTGTAGTCCAGGTGCGCATGAGCTTCCTAGGAAACCAGCATCGGGCGCTCGCACGAGCGGTGGATGAAAAAATCACTACCCGTCCGGGCACGGACTTCAAGAAACTGCAAGGGGCAAAATATGTCCCCCTCGGGAAGGAGGTGATCCGAGCACACGATGTCCGGCTCACAAATCTGTCCGCCGGCCTGAGAAATAACAACTGGCGCCTGATCACCTTTTACAAGACAACCGGGTGGGTCAAGAACCAAATGAATCCTCGTGGTCCGCAACTCGAGAAGACCACGATCGTGCAGGAATGGTGCAGGCTCGAGAACATTGACGATGGCGCCCGGCCGACACAAGAAGGTGTCCCCATCGAACAAACCGCCAAGGACCTCAGTCTCACCGTCGAACAACTCCAGCAAAAACTGGCGAAACTCGATGCTCTGCCAAAAGTCAAGGTTCTTGGGGGGGATACCCTCGAACTCATCCGCGAACTCAACCGGCAGAAAACATGGAAGGATGCCTTCGTGTGGTGGAATCCGCCGGGGATGTATCCCGACCGTTCTGGCCAGATGACCAAGCAAGACGACGGCATTCTGGCAATCAACGTTCGCGGTCCCAGCTGGGACCAAAACGCTGACGGTGCGGATAACGCCCTCGTGGTTCATAATCACCAGCTGATGGTGGTCAAAAATCTCCCGCCCGGAGAGATGGAGGAATAACATCCTCATCTGGGTAACAAACAATGGGCGACCTTCACTGGCCGTCCATTACTTTTTATATACCTCTAAAAAACTAAAATCCCCTCTCGGGGATTTTTTAGTTTTAGGAGTAATTATTTTATCGAATCGATCGCTACTTTAAAAAATGGCTGGCGGTGGCCGTTTTTCTTGAAATACCTACTCTTCTGCTTGTACTTAATGACATTCACCTTTGCTTCACGGCCGATTTCCTTGAGTGTTGCTTGTACGGTCGCACCGGCAATAAAGGGAGTACCGATAGTCGTATCTTTGCCGTTATCCACAAGCAACACTTTGTCAAAAGTGAGCTTGTCACCGGCCTTGAAAGTACCGGTGATTTTCTCAATATTGAGCACATCGCCCTTGGCGACCTTGTACTGCTTGCCACCTGTTTGGATTACCGCAAATTCCATAGTGCTACACAGTATATATGAATTCAAGAAAAAAGCAATAGCCGAGCCTGATAGACTGAAATAAGCCCAAAAAGAAAACCCCGGGACGAAGGCAATGTCCCAGGGCTACGACTCGAAGGTCGCATAGGTGACTCCGTAGTGTTGAAAAGACCGTTAATCTACGTCAACAACTAGCATGATCAAAACCAAGGCAGGCCACTTTAAAAGATAAAGTGGTGGTTATGGATCTCCTCCTGATTGTCCGTGTGGATTCCCTTCATTAGCGTATCAATGCTGTTGCCGCTAACCAGGACAAAATCACCGATACTAACAATAACACAGCCTAGTCAAACCAAAAAATAAAAAGTGAAGCCACAGAGGTGAGGAATCTCCCCTGTGGCTTTCTCGTGATGGTGGCACGATGGTGACAAAGCGCGTGCTTTTGTAACAGTATCCAAAGATCTAAAGGTGGGACAGGTTTGGACACACCCCTATTACTCCATGGCAACTCCCTATCGTGGGTCGATTGAGAATCAAGAGCAAAATCACCAACAGACAGTATAGCACGAGTATCTGTATACAAAGTACTCTATGACGCGGTATTTGACTTTGATATCACCAATGTGTTACAAAGAAAAAGGTGTCCTCTTGAATCATCCGTCATGAATACATACATCCCTGTTACTGGAAAGGTAACGCAAGACTCCCTTGGTGAGGATTCAAACATCGTCGGCCCCGAACATGGCACATCTGGTTTCTGGGTTCCGAGCGATCAAGCCACCTGCCCCATCACACCAGTGCCAGTCATGTGGTTCGGAGGCTACGGCTGGGTCTCAAGACTGATCTTTCCAACTTTCAAAATCTAGAAAGTCACCCGCAAAAAACAAAAGCGGGTGTTTTTATTTATCAAAACCCTTTACTCCTCCTGCCCCATATCTGGTTTCTCAAGCACCACCCCTTCAATCCCCGCGGAAGCGCCGGTGATACGGAGTACATCTTTATCAATTTTTTGGAGCTCTTTTGAAGCCTTATTGTAATGATTTACCGTAGTCGAAAGCGAGCTACCGAGCGAGCCCATAAACTGCTCATAGGCTCCCAAATGCTTCCCGAGGTCCTCCACGCGCTTCCGTATGTCTTTTGCCGATTCTTCAATCTGGAGCGCTTTCAGGCCTTGGAGCACGGTCTGTAGATAGGCCAAGAATGAAGTTGGGGACACGATAATAACGCGTTTTTCCTTGAAGGCGTATTCCACGAGGTCTCGAGTGTTCACCTTTACCGCGCCTACCTGTGACACCAAAAGGTCATAATAAATGGCCTCGTGCGGGATGAACATAAAGGCAAAATCCATCGTGTTTTCGGATGGCTTCACATATTTCGAGGTCTCATCAATTCGGTTCTTCAAATCGCTTTTAAAAAGCTTTTCGAGTCGCTCGCGTTCGGTCGGATCTTTTTCATCCACGAGGCGATTGTAATTTTCGAGCGAAAACTTTGAATCAATCGGGATAATCTTTTCTTTAACAAACACCACCGCATCCACGATCGTACCATCTTTAAATGGATACTGCATTTGAAAACTGCCTGTCGGCAAGACATTTTTAAGCAGAGTTTCGAGATAGTATTCGCCGAGAATTCCAGGCTGTTTTGGATTCTTTAAAATGTCTTGGAGTGACTGGAGCTGGTCCGCAAAGGATACCACTTGCCTGTTAGTCTCATCAAGCTTAGTGAGACCCTGAGTCACTTCTTTGATCAGCTTTGCTGATTCGCCAAACTGCCGGTGAATAGTGTCGCTCATCCCCCGAGCTGACTCGCTCATCTTCGCATCGACAGTCTTGTTGAGCTCACCCACTTTGCTATCAACAGTACGAGCGAGCTCGTTCATCTGCTGAAGTAAAAGTTGCATACTGTTATTTTCAGCTTCGGGAGAGACAGTTTTCTTTTTACGAAATGCAAACACAACAAGCACAATATTTCCCATTACGAGAAGTAGTACCAATACAATGAGAACATTTTGAAGCATGGAGCAATTATACCAATTTCTATCGCAGTATGATAGTATGAAATAAATTAAAAGTTTAAAGTGCAAAATTTAAAAAGCACACCACAACACCATGTCATTACAACAAACAATCAAAGACCAGATGAAGCCGGCAATGATCGCCAAAGACACCGTGCGCCTCGGAGTAATCCGTGGACTAATGGCTGGTTTTATTAATGAACTAGTCGCCAAAAATAAAAGCCCTCAAGATGCTCTCACTGATGAGGAAACAATGGCTGTAGTAAAGAAAGCCGTCAAACAACGAAAGGATTCTATCGATCAATTTACAAAAGGTGGTCGTGAAGACCTTGCGGTAGACGAAAAAGCCGAGCTCGCCATCCTCGAGACTTTCCTGCCAAAAATGATGAATCGAGACGAAATACAGAAAATCGCTGAAGCTCTCAAAACAAAAATGGGAGTGACCGACAAAGCTAAGATGGGGCAGTTTATTGGAGCGGTGATGAAAGAGACCAAAGGTCAGGCAGATGGCATGGATGTAAAATCAGTGGTAGAAAGCCTTTTTCAGTAACATATCAGTAAGTTGTAAGAGTTACATAAATATGGTATAAAAAGGAGGGTCAACGCTCTATTTTTTATGAACGCATACATGCAAAAAGTGGATGCGGTAGCGAGAAAAGTGGTGGAATGGAGGAAGATTGGTGGGAACAAGGATTTATACAAGGGCTCACTTCTCATGCAGATTGGGATTGTGTATCATGAACAAGGATTGGATGTTCCGAACACAAAAACATTCACCGGCGCAGTCATTGGCAGGGTGAAAGAACTTGAGTTGGAAGACGATTCAAACGACCCGGAGCTTCCGATGTAGTCCTACAGATCACCATCACCACACCCATTCATGCCACATACCCACAGACAGTGGGTTTTTATGTAAAATGATAGAAATATCCCCGTGTTGAGCCATCGTTTGGTTTAAAGGCTCAACGGCGCGTGTTGAGCCTTTAAACTAATATTAACTTTACTCTTAAAAAACTACTTTATTTTCTTAAACTCCCCAAAGGATTTATAGATCGCAAAAAATAATCCTGCACCAGCTAAAATTGACACGAAGATTGGCCATGATTCTATCTCCCAACGAATGCTGAAATAAATAATTGCTATACACACCGAAAACATCAGCAACAGTCCGAGAAGCATGATACCTATACTTTTTAACCAATGACCTATATTTTTCATGCTTATATTATATCACAACAAAGATTGTGACTCTACCGGGAATGTCTCGACTACCGTCGCGGGTACCTTTCCCGTTTTGGGTACAAAACATGGAAAGGTCTTTCGACTCCCGGACGCGAGCAAAGCAGTTTGCTCACTTAGAGTCACAGCTTTTCGCTGTGCTCAAAGTGTTGTGACTCTACCGGGAGTCGAACCCGGATTACAGCCTTGAGAAGGCCGTGTCCTAACCATTAGACGATAGAGCCAGAGGAGACACAAATAGCCTAACAGATTTTTATCTTTTTTGCCATTCTGGCTCCTGCCTCACAAGCAATGACTCCCTCTCCTCCGGATGCGCCATGATTTCCTGCGCCGCTCGCTCCATACGCATCCCCTGAGATCCCTTGATCAAAATCACATCCCCTTCCTGTATTTGATTTTGTAAAAATCCACCAGCAGTCTTTGAATCTTCAAACTCAAAAATCGAGGTAAGTGCCATACCCGAAGCAATAGCTTCTTCTCTAGCTCCGTACATTCTTAGACCAACAGAAACAAATATATCAGCAAAATTAGCAACCTGCGCTCCTATCTTTCGATGTTCTTCAGCGGAAAATTTTCCAAGCTCAAGCATATCTCCAAGCACCACAATTTTCCTCCCAGAAACTCTCGCATCTTTTAATGTTAGCAATGCCTGTGCGGTGGCAGTCGGAGATGCATTATAGGTATCATCAATAATAAGGGTGTTTTTAACTCCTTGGATGAGATTCATCCTGCCCCGTGGTGGAATGTGTCCCATCAATGCGTCAGTAATTTTTATCAGATTCATCTGTTGCGAAATACCCACCGCTACCCCCGCAAGTACTGGTTGAATATGCTGATCACCCAACACATGCTGAAGGGTCACCGGCACACAATTTCCGTCAACATTTATTTTAAAATTCAAACCCTGCGGAAATTCTTTTCCTTCTTTTTTTGTATATATACTAGCAACATTCGAAGAAGTGATATCTGCTCCTTCGTACATACCAAAGGTCAGACATTTTGCCTTTGCTTTTTCCTTAAACTTCATTGTATCCGTATCGTCGTGATTTAAAATGAGCACCCCTTCCTTTTTGAGCACTTGCACGAGATACCCTTTTTCTATAATCAAATCCGCACGAGACTTAAAATTTTCTACGTGCACAGGGACTTCACCAAAACGAGTCACCACTACAACATCGGGCAACAACCACTGTGTAATCTTTTTAATATCACCTGGGTGATCTGCACCGACTTCAAGCACAAGCCATTGTGGATATGATTGTTTGAATAAAACGAGCTCGAGTCCACGTAGAATGTTTTTTGTCCAAATAAGTGGGTTGCTCCAGCCATTGTTGCACCCGAGAATAGTCAGTGGTACGCCAATATCACTATTGAAACTCTTTTCACTTTTTCGCACAAAAAACTCAGAGGCAAGAACCGTGTAAATTGCATCCTTGGTAGAAGTTTTGCCCACATTACCCGTCACTGCAACGATTTTGGGCTTGTACTTCGCCAAAACCGCTCGAGCAAGTATGGTTATTTTAAAAACAATTATTTTTTTAAAAATGGTTTTCATGAGGATGGAAGATTATCGATCTGGCGGAATCTCATAATACGTAATCAAAAATTTGACCGTATCCATAAATGGCTGTACTAACGTTTCTGAAGAAAATCGAGCTCCCTTGGGATACACCGTATACAAAAAGACCAAAAATCGCGGATTGTTTGCTGGGAAGTAGCCGAAAAATGAATGCAGACTTCGGTCATCATAATACCCCCCTCCACGAGGATTAGCAATCTGAGCTGTACCTGTTTTAGCAGCAATACGATATTTTGCCATTTTCATAGTACCACCCAAGAGACCCGTATCAAAAGCCTCAACAAGCATACGAGTGATTTCTGTAGAAGTCTCTTTTTTAATTATCTCTTTACCTGGTAATGGCTCAATCTTTTTGGTAAGACCGACAGAATAATCAATCTCTTTTACGATATGTGGACTAATAAGAAAACCACCGTTACCGAGAGCAGACAGTGCCCGTACAGTCGCAATCGGGGTCATCGCGATACCCTGCCCATACGCAGCGGTAGCATGTTCTATTTCTCGCGTGCTTTTTAAATTTTGCACAAGGCTTTTTGCCTCATTTGGCAAATCGATACCCGTAAACTCCCCTAGACCAAAATCAAGCATATAGTGAGCAAACTCATCTTTACCTGCTTGTTGCATTACGAACGCAGCCCCAGTATTTAGAGATTGATTGAGCACTTCCTGCATAGTAGTTCCTGGGCCACGACCCTTGCCATCATAATTTGATATTTTTTTGTTATTAAAAACCAAAAAACCTTCGTCTGTATACGTAGTCGTGGCTGTCACTTTGCCCGTATCTAAACCGATCGCCATAGTAATTGGTTTAATCACGGAACCCATCTCGTACACACTCTCTACCAGTGGGTTGGTAAAGACAGCGCTATTTTTTTCATTTTGCAATGCATTTGGATCAAAGGTGGGATATGCTGAAAGGGCATATATCTCTCCTGTTTTCGGATCAATAATAATACCCCCGGAGAGTTCAGAATCCCATTTTGTGTGCAACTTTTGAATGGCATTTTCAAATGCATTCTGCACTGTTGGTTCAATTGTTGTCACAATATCACCCTCAAGAGGTGTTTCTGTTGAAAAAGTTTTTTTTATGTTTGAGAAAATTTCTGCAAAAAAGTTTACATAAAGATCCTTAGTATTACGAGTAAGTACCCCCTCATACGAACGTTCAAGACCATAGCGACCAGCCAGTATCTCGTCATTGGATCTATACCCGACAAAACCTACTGCATGTGCCGCTAATTTTTGCGCAGGATACACTCGCCAACGCTCTTTATAAACCTGTACACCGGGAATAGCAAGCTCCGCAATTTTCAAACCAATCTCTTTTGGAACTCTCTTCGCTATTTCCTCATAAGGATCATCCTTCTTGGCAGATTTTTGTAAGAAAACGTCTTTATCTATGGTTGATATACTTTCTCTCAGAACTGAATATACTTTCTCTGAATCAGTGAGTAATTTTGGATTAATGGCGAGAGTAAAACCTTCCTTGACACTGGCCACACTGACACGACCACCATCTTTTGCTTCAAAATAAATACTACCTCGATCAAACGTATTTTGATTTGGCCGAGCATATTGTCTATCCGCACGTTCACTATATTGCTCACCACGAACTATCTGCACAAAATAAAGCTTCCCAACAAGAACACACGCCACCAAGAAAACCGTAGCCAATAAAAACCTAATTCTCGCTATATGATTAAATCGCATTATTAAACGACAATGTTTTTACAGTACTCTGTCTTGATATAAAGTGTGGTTCTGAAGCATTAATAAAACCATGCTGATATGCCACCTCTACAGTGACTCCATTTTTTAATGTAATATACTTTGTATTTAAATCGGCGATATTTGAGACCAGCACAGCCCGTTCTTTACCCAGACTTTCTCGCAAGACGATATTGTGTACCGTATTCTTTACAAAAAAACCATAAGCAGTAAATAAAACGACAAGTAACGCAAGTAATACAAAAAATATCTTTTGCTCCAGCCTTGAAACATTCTGTATTTGATTTTTGATTTGTTCGGTCATGGTGTTATATTTTTTGGATAGTTCTTAATTTTGCACTTCGTGATCGGGGATTTTCGGCTAATTCTTTTTCTCCTGCGACAAGTGGCTTTTTATGTATCAACTCTCCCCTTTTTTCTGATACCTGATCCTTAAAAAAATTCTTGACGATTCGATCTTCGGTACTATGAAATGAGATGACTGCCATTCTCCCTGCAGGCCTCAATCTCTCAAAACCCTTACTGAGACCATCCCGAAGACTTCCTAGCTCATCGTTGACCGCGATACGCAGTGCCTGGAAGGTCTTGGTAGCTGGGTGAATCTTGCGATGTTGATAACTACTTGGAACAGCACTTTTAATAACCTCAACAAGCTCGAAAGTAGTCTTGATTGGAGCAATTACTCGCCGTTCTATAATGCCTCGAGCGATTCTCCGTGAGTATCTCTCTTCACCATATCCATACACCACATCAGCAATGTTTTCTTCGTCCCAAGAATTGACAATATCGTACGCCGTAAAACCCTTCACCCCACCTTCTTTTTTAAACGACATTGAAAGTGGCTCATCTTTTTGAAAAGTAAAACCTCTTCCTGACTCTTCAAATTGATTTGATGATAGGCCAAGATCAAACAGAATTTTATCTACCTGCTTATATCCAGTAGTATCGAGAACACTATCGATATTACGAAAACTGTCATTAACGAGAGTAACATCTCCACGAGCGAGTCTTTCTTTTGCACGAAGAAGTGCATCAGTATCCAGATCAATGCCAATGATCGAAATATCTTTTCCGAATCGTTCAACCACTGCAACACTATGACCACCACCATTGACCGTGCCATCGACAAACACATTCCCTTTTTCAAGAGCTAGATCAGTAAGTACTTCTTGTAAAAGGACGCTTTTGTGTACCATAAAAATTAAAGTATTCCTACCTGACCAAGCTTTTCTGCCAGACTATCTGCCTGTTTTTCAACGACCTTTTTGTATTCAATCCATGACTTTTCATTCCACATTTCCACTCGACTCTGTACACCAATCAAAACCACCTTTGTTTTCAAATGTGCCCGTTCTTTGAGAAAATCGGGTACCAAAATACGCCCGATAGTATCAACATCAACCTCTACCGCTCCACCAAGCATATATCGGTTGAAACTGCGATTATCTGCGCTTAGGAGAGATGACTCGCCGAGTTTACCTGAAATAGAATTCCACTGATCCATCGTAAATATCCACAAACACCCGTCAAGACCGGGGGTGACTACAATTTTTTTACCCATTTCTTGACGAAACTTCACCGGAAGTGAAAGTCGGTTTTTGTCGTCTATGATGTGTGTGTATTCACCGATGAGCATTTTATTAGATTTACGATTTACGATTTACGATTTCAGAAGAAGTAGGTTTTTTGACCAAGACAAGCTCGCGCACCTTAATTCCTTTCATTTTGTAGAGTACAGTTTCTTGAGGAACACCAGACACAATTACTTTCGAAACTATTTTTGTGATTTTCATGGTTTTTAAACTATTTTATAATTTACCACTTTATCCCACTTAGACTATATTTTATAACACTATATCCCACAATACAAATAAGTTATCCACACTGGGGTAGTCAAAAGTCCTGAGTCAAAAGGAATACGATGATCGACTTTTGACTTGGGACTTTGTACTTTCGACTACCATTCCAACGGCTCAACAGAGCCACAAAAATACCCCGCAAAATCTGTAGATTTTGCGGGGTATTTTGCTATCTAATTCCCTACTTTTTATTCTCCTTCGGCTTCATAAGTGGAAACGCCTGTGTCTCACGCAATGGCTTATCAGAAAGTATCGCAAAAAGTCGCTCTCCATAAGAAAATCCGAAAGTCGGTGGCATACCATGTTCAAGCATTTCTACAAATTCCTGGTCTTCCATCATCGCTTCGGTATCACCTCCTTCAAGTAATTTCTTCTGGGTCTCAAAACGCTCTCTCTGATCGAGAGGATTATTGAGCTCCGCATAACCATTTGACACTTCTACCCCAGCAAGAATAAGCTGAGCTCGCAAGGTCTTCTCGGGATCTGTGGGACTAGCTTTTGCGAGTGGAGAGACGAGTTTGGGATGATTGACAAGCCATGTTGGCCCAGCAATCTGTTTGCGACAATATTTCCAGAGCGTATCAGTGAGCCGTTCACGGTTTGTACCGTCATATTTTACCTTTAGTTTTACAAGTGCGTTCTCCATCTCTTTTTGAGACGCCGTCAAAACATTGATACCGGTCATTTTTTGTATGGTTTCAACATAATCAATTCTCGACCACTGCAGAGAGAGATCTATCTTGTACCCACGCACCTCAAACTGAAGCGTGTTGAACGTTTCTTTGATTACCCCCTTCATAAGATCTTCAGTAAAAGCAATACCGCTGTCTAAATCCATGTATGAAGCGTATAGCTCCATGTTAGTAAACTCCTGTAAATGATCCGGGCTTGATCCCTCATTTCTATATACCCGACCGATTTCAAATGTTCTTGGAAAACCTCCTGCCATGAGTCTCTTCTGCCAAAGTTCTCCTACAGAAATCCGCATATACACATCTAAATCGTAGTCATTGTGATGTGTTTTAAAAGGTGTCGCTTCTGCCCCACCGGTAGTGACCTCAAGTGTCGGCGTCTCTACTTCTAGAAAACCGTTTTCTGTCAAAATCTTTCTGGTAACACCCCAAAAGCGTGCCTTCTTGTACAACAAATCCCGCAACGCCGGATCCATCACAAAATCTAAGTATCTTTTGCGATACCGTTCATCAGTGTCCTGTAGTCCGTGCCATTTTTCCGGTAGTGGCAGAAGTGCTTTGGTAGCAATGGTCCATGAGGACACCAAGATACTCTGTTCGCCTCGCTGAGTAACAAAAAGTGTTCCGGTAACGCCAATAAAATCACCGATATCTACTGCATTAGCAAATAGTGAAAATAGTTTTTCATCAATCGTATCTTTTTTAAACACCGCCTGAAATTTTGCCGTCCCATCATCAAGTACCGCAAAGAGAATCGCTCCCTGACCTCGTATTGCCATAATTCTACCTGTTAGAGAGACCAACGTACCATTTTCCCCATGTTTTTTCTCAAGCTCAATAAACTGAGTTTTTACTTCCCCAAGAGAAAAATCCCGTGCCACCTTACTTGGATACGGATTCATGCCCGCTTTTTTGAGCAGTGCAAGTTTCTCTAGTCGTGTTGCTCGAAGTTCTTCGATAGAGGCCATTATAAATTTATTCCATAGAGACGATAGTATATTCTAACTCACCTTTCGGAGTTTTGAAAGTAAATGTTTCGTTTTTCTTCTTACCGAGTAGGGCTTTACCGAGTGGAGAGAGGTTTGAAATTTTACCAACAGCACTGTCAGCCTCCTCGGATCCCACAATATGATATTTATGTGTTTCTTTTTCTTTATCCTTTCTCACCATTACCGTCGAACCAATATCTACCGTATCAGCATGTCGATCTGGCAAAAGTGTTGCGCTCTTTAGAAGCATTTCAATCTTTATAATCCTGTCTTCAATAGTCGCTTGTTCGCCACGCGCTTCTTGATATTCAGCATTTTCAGAGAGATCACCGAGAGATTTGGCGTACTCGAGATTTTCAGCCACCTCTTTTCGTCGAGTCGTCTTAAGAAAGTCAAGCTCGTTCTTGAGTTCTTTAAACTTTTCCTTCGTAAGATAGTGTAAACCTTCAATCATTGGAAATACCATTAATGTGGTAATTTCAGCAAGTATATCTTATTGACATAAAAAGTCAATCTATTATTTTTTCATTCGGTTTTAGCCATATTTTGAGCCATTTTATCGAAAACACTAATTACACTAAACAGGGGGTGCGTAGGACGATGTGTGTCTCCCGAAACAAAATACAACGTACTAACTTGACTTGGTACTGATTAGGAAATACTGAAGTGACTGTAGTATACTTAATTTTATTATTATTTTATCTTGATACTACATGTGTGGCTTTATCGGTTTCACTGGAGATTGCAACCAAAAGAAAGAAACTCTTTCAAAAATGCTTCATGTCATCTCTCATCGTGGACCTGATTCTGAGGACACCTATATTGACAATGATATCGCTCTTGGTTTCAGAAGATTGAGTATTATCGACTTGGAGGGTGGTTCACAGCCCATATACAATGAAGATAAGACGAAGGTGCTCGTATTCAATGGCGAGATTTATAACTACAAAACCCTAAGAGAAGAGTTGCTACAAAAAGGTCATTCATTCTACACCAAGACTGATTCGGAAGTCTTGATTCATGGGTACGAAGAGTATGGTGCAAACATACTGAAAAGACTTCGTGGCATGTTCTCTTTTATCATCTGGGATACTCAAAGCAAAAAAATTTTTGGTGCGCGAGATTTCTTTGGTATTAAGCCGATGTACTATGCTGAAATGGGCACAACCTTTCTATTTGGCTCAGAAATAAAGGGGTTTCTTCCTCATCCTCAATTTAAAAAAGAGCTAAATGAAGAAAAACTTCCCGACTATCTCACCTTTAGTTGTGTTCCAGGAAACGACACATTTTTTAAAAATGTGTACAAACTCGCACCAGGCCATTATTTTGAATACGATCTCACAAAACCAGAGAGTCCACTGTCTATACACACATATTTCTCCGTAAACTTTGAGCAAGATAGCAGCAAAGATATGAATTTTTTTTCGAACAAAATAGCTTCTACCCTTGAAGAATCCGTTCTTGCGCACAAAATAAGTGATGTTCCAGTGGGATGTTTCCTTTCAAGCGGGGTTGATTCCAGCATCGTTGCATACGAACTTTCACGACAAGAAAAAATCAAAACATTTACTATTGGGTTTGAAAATAAATCGTACAGCGAAGACACGGAAGCAAAAAAACTCGCCGACGAAATCGGCGTGAGTAATGTAGTAAAAACCGTTTCTTCTGAGGAATATTTTAAAAATCTAGGCAAAGTTCAATATCATCTAGACGAACCCCTTGCGAACCCGAGCGCAAATTTACTATATTTTCTCTCTAGCTTAGCCAGACAAGAGGTCAAAGTGGTTCTCTCTGGTGAAGGTGCCGACGAAATGTTTGCTGGGTATAATGTCTACAAAGAGCCGTTATCCGTACAAAAATATCAAAAACTACCATTTTTCATCAGGAAACTACTCGCAGATACCACAAGAAAATTGCCAAACTTCAAGGGTAAAAATTTTATACAACGAGGCAGTAAAAGCGTTGAGGAACGTTATCTTGGAAACAGCAACATCTTTACCGAAGAAGAGCGTACTATTATACTGAAAAAAATATATCCACAGGTCTCACCGACTTTTTACACAAAACCTTATTACGACAAGGTGAAAAATCAAGACGACATCACAAAAATGCAATTCCTGGATATACACCTTTGGATGGTTCAGGAAATTTTACTCAAAGCCGATAAAATGAGTATGGCCAATTCTCTCGAGTTACGTGTACCTTTTCTCGATACAGAAATTTTTAAAATAGCCCGAACAAT
>Ga0172372_10008319_pt1 | contig 13712 bp, 16 predicted proteins | sample LakKiv5m_2_FD_114544 | JGI IMG/M metagenome (GOLD analysis project Ga0172372, IMG submission 114544) | Freshwater microbial communities from Kabuno Bay, South-Kivu, Congo - kab_092012_9.5m | ecosystem: Environmental > Aquatic > Freshwater > Lake | place: Democratic Republic of the Congo...
ATTTCAAGAATTAGTTGACCAAATCTATACTAAAATGTCAGAAGCCGGTAAACAAATTTTTGAAGATAAAGCCAAGAAAATACACGAACATGATATAACTCAAAATCTGATCTATACCTCTCCTAATCAACTTGCGGCTCTAACAGGAACCCTTGCTGCACCGCCTTATAACGGCTCAGGTGATCTAGCAGATCTCGTTAAAGCTTTACAGATTAAAACATTTGACGTAATTCATATTTCCGAAGCTCTATCTATACTTAAATTTGCAACAGTTAATGAGGGTAACATCAAATTAACAAAAACCGGAAAACTTTTTGCCACTACAGAATTGGAAGAACGGAAACGAATCTTTGCCGATCAACTACTTAAAAACGTGCCCCTTGCGTCATATATAGTTAATGTCTTAAATGGAAGAGCAGATAACAAAGCTCCTAAATCCCGTTTCTTAACCCATCTGGAAGACCAATTATCAGCTAGCGAAGCCTCCACAGCTTTAAAAGCAATAATAGTAGCTGGCAGGTATGCTGAGCTATTTTCCTATGATGATAATAAGCAATTATTCAGCCTAGATAATCCGACTTAATTTGCCATTATAAATGCTTGAAGTTTTAATTAATTGCTGGTATAAGACTCGTATCTTTTTTTTACAGGCGCCCTTAGCTCAGCTGGATAGAGCAACGGATTTCTAATCCGTGGGTCAGAGGTTCGAATCCTTTAGGGCGCGCCATTCTTTGTTTTTAGTTATTGATGCTACACCGATGGCGGTATGTCATAATTTACGAGAGAAAAGTCATAAGATTTTTAAAGAATTAGCTAAACAAGGCAAAACCTCTACAGGTTGGTTCTTTGGGTTCAAACTTCATTTTATATTTAATACTCAAGGTAAAATATTAAGAATCCAAATTACTGGCGCTAACATTGATGATCGCTCACCCGTTATGAGTTTGGTAAAAGATATATCTACTAAACTTATTGGCAATAAAGGTTATATCTCTAAAAAATTATCAACTGAATTATTTAAGCAAAACGTTACCTTAATTACCTAAACCAAGAAAAAATGAAAAATTGCTTAATCGACATAACAGACAAAATAATGCTAATGAAAAGATCTTTTATTGAAACTATATTTTCGTTCATCAAGCTCTTAGGTACATTAATACATCATAAACATAGGTCGCCAGTTAACGACTTCACTCACTTGTTTGCAGGACTTGTTAGCTATCAAATCTGTGATGATAAACCTTCGTTAGATCAGTTACTAAAATTAAATACTTACCCACAGTTCATACATAAAAATTGCCTAGATAAGTGTTAATGATTAAGAAAGGGATAATCGGTATAACCTTTAGCGGATCCCCCATAGAATGTGTTTCGATTGTAAGGATTAAGATATTTACCAACTTTGATACGTTCGGGTAAATCTGGATTAGCAATAAAGAGCCGTCCAAATGCAATTGCCTCAGCTTCTTCATTTTCCACCACTTGTTTTGCCGTATCAGGTGTATAACCACCAGCCGAAATAAAAACTCCCTTAAAATAAGGTTTAAATATTTTAGAAGTACAAGGCACATTATGCTCGACTACATCAGTGCCTCCTGCATTTGTGGAACGGGATTCAATCATATGGATATACCCAATTCCACGATCACTAAGTTTACCAATAACATAGGTAAAAAGTCTAATAGGATCACTATCGCTCATATCATTAAAAGTACCATAAGGGGAAAGCCGCACCCCAACTCGCTCTTTTCCCCAAATATTAGTAACAGCATCTACAACTTCCAATAGGAAGCGTGAACGGTTTTCGATTGAGCCACCATAACTGTCATTCCGCTTATTGGCACTATCTTGCAAAAACTGATCCAAAAGATAACCATTAGAGCTATGCACTTCTACACCGTCAAAACCAGCACTTTTAGCATTTTGTGCTGCTATTTTATAGTCTTGAATAATTCTTTGTATTTCTTCAATCTCAAGAGCATGTGGTGTTTCATAATCTACTTGTTTCCAATTCGCTGTAATCACTTTTCCTGTAGGTCTTATGGCAGAAGGTCCCACAGGTAAAGCTCCATTTATTTGGTGAGAGGAATGTGATATACGCCCTACGTGCTACAATTGAAGAAAAATTTTTCCTCCTTTTCTGTGAACGGCATCTGTTATAAGTTTCCAACCTTCTATTTGTTCAGAAGAATGGATACCTGGAGTTCCAGGATAACCCTGGCCTTGCTGACTGATTTGCGTAGCTTCAGAAATAATGAGTCCTGCACTTGCTCGTTGAGCATAATATTCAGCATTTAGTTCATAAGGAATATTACCTGGTTGCTTGCTGCGCATTCTTGTCATCGGAGCCATGAAAATACGATTTTGTAGGGTAATATCAAAAAGTTGAAGAGGGGTGAATAATGTTGTCATATTATAATTCCTTATTGATTAAGCTTACGAGTTATTTTTAATGATAATTTATACGGCAATAATTGCAGTACTTTTAGGCACCATGTAAAGCGCTTTGGAAAATGGACTTCAAATACTTTTTTTAAAAGTCCATCAGCAATAAAAACAGCAGCTTGGGCAGAAGAAATCATCATAGGCATAGAGAAATTATTTTTATCAGTAAGAGCAGTTCGGACAAATCCTGGGCTAATCAATTTTATATCAATTGGTTCTGGCAATTCTGCACGAAGGCTTTCCGCAAGATTGATAATTCCAGCTTTTGTAGCACTATAAGGTTGTCCTCCCGGAAGCCCCATATAGCCTGCAACACTTCCACAGAGAGCCATTTGTCCATAGGCTTGGTTTTTTAAAATAGGAAGCACTGCATGTACTACGTGAAACGCTCCTAAAAGATTTATTTCTACCATTTGTTGTATAGCATGTAGATCAAGATTATCTAATTTCATTGGTGAGTAAACTGCCGCAAGAAATATTATGCTGTCAATACGTCCGAACTTTATATAAATAGCCTTGGCAATATTGATGACTGCACCTAATTCGCTGACATCCAATGAAAAAATTTTATGGCGCAGACCTTTTAAAGTATTTTTGAGTTTCTCTAATTCGTCTGCGCGTCGCGCTGAAAGAGCAAGAACAGCACCTCTAGATGCTAGCTCTTTTGCCAGTGACTCCCCTATCCCGCTACTCGCTCCGATGATCCAAATAATTTTGTCTTGATAATTTTGTTTCTTTATCACAATTTTTGTTTTTGCATAAAAATGGTTAATTCAGCTACTGTTAGCCCAAATTTTTTTAAATAAGAACGATTAATAAGAATCCCGTCATTCATAATCCACATCCAGTCATCAAAATGAATGCGGTATGTGGTATTATCAACAGGCAAATCCATGGTATAATCCCAACGTGCTGCGCTACCTTTTGTACTTCCTACTGCCTTACCGATAATGTCTGCAGCAGTGCCCTGATATTGACCATCTGCTAGCTTTTTAATTGTCCAAATACGCTCTTGTTTTTTCCCGTCATAATATTTGAAATGCTCAGTTAGGGTTCCTACATCCCCTTCCCATTCCCCTACCATTTCAACATCAAATCTTCTGACCACTCGCCCCCGCCAATCTTGTACGATACCCCAAGCTTTAATTGGACCATTAAAATATTCTTTAATATCCATTTGAGGACTTGTTTTTTTATAATATTCAATCGAATCATTCCCAAAATTATTCATAGTAAAAATACTCCCTGCGATAATAAGTGCTCCAAAAATTGTTATTAATTTAATTATTTTCATGAAACTTTCCCTTAGTAGATTTAATAAAAATGTACCACAGAAGAAAAGCAGAACCAATCTTAATAACACAAGGGACCAAAGCATAGGAAACACTTAATCCCATAAGGCTATTTTCAGAATTCTTCCCGGCTGGAATAAACCCGATACTTTCAAGAATAGGAAATGAAACGGCTGAAGCAAGTGCAAGGGAAACTTTAGAAGTTAATGTAAGTACTCCATAGTATGTAGATGCACTCCCTTCTGCCTTTGCAGTGTGCAACTGATCAGCAAGTATGGCCGGAGGGAATAATAAATCAGCTCCTAGTGCAGAACCAGAAGTAATACAAACGACTATATACTGCCATAGATCACCCTCTTTTAATAAGAAAGACCAAATAAAACTGCAACTTGCAACCAACATTGCAATGAACCAGCTCTGGTATTTTCCATATTTTTTACTCATAAAATTCCAAAACGGAATAAAACAGACTCCTGATAAAAAATAAAGGAGCAAAAACAATCCTAAATATATTTCAGCTTTGAGGAGATCTCTAACAAAAAAAATCACGAGCACAGCAGGAATACTGGATGCAACCATACTAAGGATATAAATTAGAACTAATTTTTTTGAATCTAAAGAAAAGGCTTTAATAGAGTACCAGAATGGAAACTGTACTTTTTTATTCAATTTCTTGTTATTAAAATTATACCATCTAAAAAATTTCCAAAATGCTAGTACCATTAATATCGCCAAAGTTAAACCAAACCATTGATATATCTGATCGTTTGAAACTAACTTAGCTAATAGGTTAGGAAGTGATACTGCTAGCACCAAACCAATTAACCCAAACCCTTCCCTGGTCGCAGATATTGTAGACTGCTCCTTTCCTTCTTTTGTCCACAATGCTCCGAGTGCATTCAGATTAATAGTCAATATACTGTAAGCAGTAACTGCACAACTCATACATAGGATAAACCATACAAGGGGAAAAAAAACACTTAAATTAAATAAGCTATAAATACTTAACACTAGGATGATAGCAGAGAAGAACATGATAAATATGGTATAGCTACGATAACGGTCACTTATGATACCTATAAGCGGATCTTGTATAGCATCAAATAAACGTAATGCTAAAAGTGCTATTCCAAGAGTAGAGAGTTTTATAGCGTATTTTGTTACATAAAAATCAGGAGCAAGTACATAAAGTGGGAACCCGGCAAAAGCTAAAGGAATAGCAAGTAATCCATAATTTAGTAGAGAAGAGAAGGCTATTTTTTCTTCTTTCATAAGGTGCTTGTTAAGTTTCCTTTAAAATCCATAAAATCTTCATAAAACTAAGTGGCATGCTGTAACTCCATTTGCATTACATTTATGCGTCCAGATTTGAAGCTAGCTATACAATATGTTAAGTAAAAGCGCCACATTCGAATAAATTTATCATCGAAACCCAGAGCTTTTACCTGCTGAAGTTTCTGTTCAAAAGAATGGAGCCAGTAAGTAAGAGTTAAAGCGTAATCCTTACCAAAGGCGAATTGATCACTCACACAAAGCCCTACCTTACTGCTGGAATTTATGAAACGTTCAGGGGACGGTAACATCCCACCAGGAAAAATGAAGGTGCGAATAGGGTCTCCGCTTTTGCGATAACGATCAAAATATTGATCTTTGATAGTAATTGTTTGGATTATGGCCTTGCCTTTATTAGCAAGAAGAGATTTAATTTGGGAGAAGTAAGTAGGCCAAAATTTTTCACCCACTGCTTCAAACATTTCTATTGAGACAATCTGATCATATTTACCCTGCTGAAGCCTATAATCTTCAATAGATATAACTGCCGTTCCATTCAAGCGCTTAGTAGCGTACTCATGCTGTTTCTGAGAAATTGTTATACCCTTGATTTCGTAGTTGCCTTTTTTTACCGCTCTTTCAGCAAATCCTCCCCAACCACAGCCTATTTCCAATAACCTTCCATAACCATTAAGACGTTCCAGGATTCTGTCATATTTTCTGTACTGTGCAGATATTAAATCTTCTGATTCAGAACTGAAAATCGCAGAGGAGTACGTCATACTTGGATCAAGCCATAGCTCATAAAAATTGTTTCCTAAATCATAGTGAGCGTAAATGTTTTTTTTACTTCCTTTAAGTGTGTTTAAATTAAGTAAATAAGCAAAACGAGAGATTATTTGCGTTAAAAAATTTCCATAAATATAACTATTCAGAGCTTCTTCATTTTTTAGCCCAAATAAAAAGAGAGAACTTAAATCTGTACTATCCCACAAGCCATCACGGTAGCTTTCGGCAAATCCGATGTCCCCTTTTTTTACAAACTGGCTGATTGCGCTATTGTGATGAATAATTAAATCAGCTTGTGGCCCAGCCGTCTTACCTGAAAAATCTAGGCTTTTACCATCAGGCATAATTATTTGGATACGACCACAATCAATATTACGGAAAATATCAAGAAATTTTTTAATAATTTGTCGTTGCAACATAGTTAAAGTCTTCTACTTTATTTCATATCATTTAAAATTCATTTTTCCGGATTTTCTACATTCTGGTAAGTTTAACGCTGCACTTACTTTTTTCTTGTGTTGTTTTGGTTTTACAATATAACGAATATTTTTTGATAATAGTTTCAGAGCTTGCCAGTGTATAAGTAAAATTGTCTTAAGCGTTATGAGAGGATAGGACCAAAATACTTTATTAAGAGAAGATTTATTTAGGGGTTGTAGACTTCCTGTCAGTGAGGTAACAAGCTGTTTCTTCTTCTCTTTGTCAAAATAATTTATCCATATGCCTAGTTTATTTTCTTGCAGAGAAAATCTGAAGCGATAGCTACCGCTGCGCTCTAAAAATGGGGATACATGAAACAATTTTTTTGCTTCTAACCATTCGGTAGAAGTAATTGCAGAATGATCAGCGTGGGCACAAAGATACGAGTGTTGTTCACCAAAAGTATTATGTACTTCAGCAATGACCGCACGGATTTCTTTATTACTATCCAGGCAAAAATAAAAACTAACGGGATTAAATACATACCCAAGAACACGAGGCATGGTGATAAGCATAATATCACTGATTTTTTTCTCTAACCCGTATTGGGCAAGAACAGTTTTTGCAAAAAGTTCTGGATCACTTCCATCCTGGTACCCTAAGTCTTTTGGATCAAAACTTACTAAATTACTTGGAATGATCGGTGCTGGTAGTGGTAATACTAGATAATACACTTTGTAAATAAAGCTATTCTTCTTAGGAAAAAATCTTTCATGCATAACCTGGGCAGTAAAAATTTGGGGATTTATAGCCACGACGATTTTACCCCCATTTTTTCTGCAACTTTTATAGCACTGAGCAAACCATCTTCATGAAATCCATAGCGTTGATAGGCACCGCAAAACCAAAAATGGTCTTTACCTTGTATATCTTCAATTCTTTCCTGTGCCTTGATAGCAGCTACATCAAATACTGGATGATCAAACCAATACTCATCATATATAGTCTCCTTTCGAGGTTCTTTAGAAGGATTTAGTGTAGCAATAATTGGAATATCAGTTTTTAATGATTGGAGATTATTCATCCAATAACTTAAAGACATGTGCGAATCTATTCCGTCCTCGTTTTCAGATAAATAGACCCAGCTTGCCCAAGCACCTTTACGCTTTGGCATAAAGTTAGTATCACTATGTAAGATCATGCGATTGGATTGGTAACGGAAATTCGATAGAACAGCACGTTCATTATCTGTTGGATTTTCTATAAGGCGAAGTGCTTGATCGGCGTGACATGCAAAAATTACTGCATCATATTGTGATAAATTACCCTTACTATCGTATATCTTAACACCCTCTTTATCACGAAGGATTCTAGCAGCACCACACTTTACCATAATAGAACCATGAAATTTTTCTGTAATACGCTTTACATATTCTCTACTGCCATTTTTGACCGTATACCACTGCGGATGAACGTTTATTGTAAGCAGACCATGATTGTCAAAAAAGCGAATAAAAGTACGAGCAGGAAATTCTAACATGGCAGAAACAGGGGTACTCCAAATAGCACCTCCCATTGCTAACAAATAATAATTTTGAAACCACTTACCCAGCTTTAATTCATCTAAACACTGACCAAGTGTAAGAGAAAGATCAGCTTCCAAATAATAATGAGCTTTACGATTAAATTTTAAAATATCTTTAATCATAATAAGGAAATTTGGGTTAAGAATGTTAGATTTCTGAACAAAAACATTATGAAGGCTCTTTGTTCCATATTCTAACCATCCATTTTTGATGCTAGCACCGAAAGACATATCGCTTTTTTCAATTGGAACATTCAAATGTATAAAAAGAGAAGTTAGTAAGGGGTAGTTACGATTGTTAAAAACAATAAAGCCCGTATCTACTGCTATCTCCCCTTGAGGGGTAGCTATATCAATTGTTCGGCTGTGCCCACCTATATAATCATTTTTCTCATAAATTTTAATATTATGATAAGGGCAAAGAAGATAAGCTATCCCTAGTCCTGAAATGCCACTGCCAATAATGGCGATATTCTGTCTTTTTGCTAAAGGGATTGACATTATATGCTACCTAAATATTTTCTCGAGTGATTTTTCAAGAGTAGGGTAAACGAAATGAAATCCGTGATTGAGAGCTTTTTGAGGCAATACTTTTTGTCCTTGAATCATAATTTCCTCAGCCATTTGTCCAAATATTAATCTTAAAATAAACTCCGGTGTCTTAATTAAACAGGGCCTGTTGATGACTTTTGCTAGTGCTAAAGAGAAATCTTTATTAGTAACAGGATTTGGGGCAGTGGCATTAATCGGCCCAGATATTTGAGTGTTAGAAATAATAAATAGGATTAAATCAATCAAATCATCACGATCAATCCAAGAAAACCATTGTCTTCCACTACCGATCTGACTTCCTAAACCTAAATAAAAACTAGGTAGCAGTTTTGATAATATACCACCGTTTTTTTCAAGAACCGGACCAATACGAACGAGTACAACTCTTACACCTAGAGTTTCTGCATGTTGAGCTTCCGCTTCCCAGGATTGACATAGATACTGAGCAAATCCTTTCGTATTGTTAGAAAAGGTTGTTTCTTCATCAAAAACTTTTACAGAATCACCTCCATAATACCCTACAGCAGAAACGCTAATAAGCAATTGGGGCCTTTTTTTTAAGGATTTCATATAATCAATAATATAACGTGTCGTTAAAATACGGCTGTTATAAATATTTTCTTTAGCTTTCCTTGTCCATCGTCGGGAAATAGCTTCTCCTGCAAGGTTGATAATCACATCAATTTCGACATTCCCCAGCGCTTCCAGTTTATTTACATAGGCTATAAGGTTATTATGTGAGGGAAGAGCCCTACTTTTAGCACGGGTTAGAACATACACCTTAAAACCTGATTGTACCAAACGGGCACAAAGAACTGTTCCAATAAAACCTGTACCTCCGGTTACCAATGCTGTTTTTAACTCTAGATCCATATATCTAAACTATAAAATATTATCTACATCAAAATACGACTTTATTGATAGCGATTCCCAGTTTATTGTTCTAAAAGCTAACTTAAGGAATCGTCAAAGTTTTTCTTATTATTACTTTTAATATACACTTTGCAGCTACTTGTACTTTACTTATCTCTTAATCTGCAACCCATAGAAAACTTAAATCATCACTTACCTTTTTTCAGGAGTGTGATAATAAGCCTTTCTTTTGTGGTATTCGTAGGGGCTAAAAAATCTAGGAATTCACATCCTTAAGTGCTTTCATGTTATTCCAAGAAAAAACGTCGATAACCATTAATATTAATTAAATCTGTTATAGCACGGCAATGTGATACTACTCATTACCGGTAATTAAACATGCTGTTTGTACAATTCTCTTTCTACTTGTTTCCGAATTAAGAAAAAATTACCCCAGAACTCAAAAATGAACCGGGTTTTTAGCATAGGATCACCCATATTATAAAATAACCCCAAGTTATGTTTAAGGATTTAATGTAATAAGGCAAAAAAAGGAGTTTATGAAGGCACAGAATTATTTAGTATCGGAGCAATTTTTTGAACAAGGAGTGTTTGACAAGGATGTGGATACCATAGTACAAATAATATTTGCGACATATTTATGGGTTATAGTAACTGTAACTTATTTTAATTTTTAGGTTATTTATGGCAGCAGATTCAGCATTAGCTGACATTAGGGAAATATCTAGTCTTACTCCATTAAAAAAGCTACTTTGCGGAGCAAATGAAGATACTTTGGTAATCTTTGATGTGGATCACGTGCTTATTATGCCTACCGATGAATATGATATTAATCTACATCCTTACCGTAAAGAATTATGGCAGGAACTTTGTGGCAGGATCTCAACAAACGAAATCAAACTTTTAACAGGTATTACTCTAGCACAAGCAGAGTGGGATTTTGTGGACCCAGATATCACCAATATATTTACTGATCTAGAGAGGCGACGCGTGCCTACTATTGCCCTTACTGCTCTTTATACTGGCAAGTTAGGAAATATTAATAAAGCCGAACTTTGGAGGTGTCAGCATCTACAAGATCTTGGTTTTAATTTTGCTGAGCTTTCTCCAATAAAAAAAGACCTACTACTTCATGAATTAGAAGAAAACGGTTCTATCCCTATGCTAAAGTCCGGAGTTATTCTGACTTCTCAAATTGACAAAGGTAAAGTCTTGGAAATTGTTTTGCACCGCAGTAAATATTACCCTAAAACTATAATATTCATTGATGATATTTTGGAGAATCTGGAATCTCTGGCAAAGTTGTGTTTAAGGCTTGAAATTGAGTTTTATGGGTTTCATTACAAAGCAGCATTAGGCTTAATATCGCAGATTATTGATAAGCAAAGAGAAAAATTACGGTTTCAGATTTTAGAGAAAGACCGAAAGTGGATAAATTATAGTAAATTGGATAAAATGCTTTAGGGGTAGGATAAAAGTTCCTTATTTGCTCATTATAAAAAACTTATTTAACAATTGGAGGTAACGTATGCTGAGCTTAAATAGTGAACAAAGACAAGCCGTTGGCTTGCTATCTATAGGGACATTTCTCGAATATTTTGACCTCATGTTATATGTTCACATGGCAGTACTTCTAAATGATTTGTTTTTTCCTAAAACTGATCCTTTTACCGCTAGTCTCATCTCTGCTGGTGCTTTTTGTTCAAGCTATGTTCTCAGACCGGTCGGAGCTCTCCTCTTTGGTTATATAGGTGATAAAATCGGACGTAGAGTAACTGTTGTAATCACCACTTTTTTGATGGCCTTTTCTTGTTTTACCATGACTATTGTTCCAACTTACACGCAAATTGGAATCACAGCGGCCTGGATTGTGACAGCATGTCGTATTGTGCAAGGTATGTCCTCCATGGGAGAAATAGTAGGAGCTCAACTTTACTTAACAGAAGTACTGAAGCCACCAATAAGATATCCAAGCGTGATATTGATTTCTGTAACTTCAGTTCTTGGCACTACAATAGCTTTAATTACTGCTTCTCTTGTCACTTTGCATGAAGTAAATTGGCGCTATGCTTTCGGCTTTGGAGTGGTCATTGCAGTAATTGGTTCAGTTGCCAGAACAAGTCTTAGGGAAACTCCGGATTTTATAGATGCAAAACGCAGGATTAGCAAAGTCGTAGAGAAATCTGATATAGACGTTAAGTTATTAAAAGAGAATGTTATATGGCAGGAGCGACTTGAATTAAAAACAGCGCTAGCGTTGTTTTTAATTCAATCTGCTTGGCCTCTATGTTCTTATTTTACGTATGTCTATTGCGGAAATATCCTGAAGAATTCTTTTGGATTTACTGCTGCAGATGTCATTCATCAGAATCTTGTTATCGCTATCTTCCATCTATTGCTGCTGCTAGTGCTGGCTGGGCTAAATTACAGAATATATCCATTAAAAATTGCAAAAATAATCCTTGCACTCTTTTTTGCTCTTATAATAACATTTCCATATCTTTTGGAGCAGGTAACTACCCCCTCTAACTTATTTATGGTAAGATTGCTAATTGTTTTGCTAGCTCCGGCAAGCTTTTTAATTATTCCTATAGCTTTTTTACATATTCCCGTTTTTAAGCGCTTTACTTATGTTAGTTTGTCATTTGCTATCTCGCATGCACTTGTATATGTGATCACTTCTTTCAGCATTGTTTATCTAATAGAATATTTTAACTACTGGGGTGTAACCATTATCGCATTACCTATTAGTCTTGGTTTTGCGTGGGCGCTGCTACATTTCGAAAAACTAGAGAAAGCGGCTGGAAATCCTCCTTGGACATAAATTCTACCTTGCTTTCTACGCAACAGTACTTAGAAATTACATCAGAGCAGACTGCACCTATAGTAGTCTCTACCTGGAATAACGAAAAATGGGCTGCAATAGGTAAAAATTCCACCAAAGTTTCTGTAATCACTTTTTTTTGCTTCTCAGGTGATCTAGCATGAATAGTAAGCACATTGTGTAGTCTATCAAACAATTTTATAAGTAATTGATCATATTTTTTTTGTAACCACAAAGATTTAACCAGCTCTGCTGAGCTAATTTTTTTACCGGCTACTTTAATCCGGCTAAGATCCGATACTTGGCTTGCGACTAATGAACCAAATTCAGTCTGAATCATTTCAAAAGTAAGGTCCGTATCTTCGATAGTATCATGTAATATACTTGTAATAATTATATCTGTCCTAAATAAGTAATCAGAAACCATGTACGCTACTTCAAGTGGATGGGAATAATATGGCTCTTCTGACTCACGCTTCTGGGTTCCGTGATATTTTTTAGCATAATAAATAGCTTTATTAATTAGCTTAAAATCTAATTTATTTTCAGTATCTAATAATTTAAGTTTCTCTATTAATTTTATTGAGTATTTACAGGATGTTGAATAATCCATAATTTAAGAGTTAATTAATACATAATTGCATAATAACCCTTTATTAGGTAAAACATAAGGAAATTATGAATAATTTATTAAATAATTTTATTTAATATTACATAAAAAAAATGGAATAACATCTAATTAGAACGATACCTACTTCCATTGCTTCCATAGGTGAGGTATTATTTGTTTAGACTGCTTAAACGGTAAGGTACCAGAAGCTTATATTAACCTTTACTTTCGATATTTAAGGGTAAAATTAGCGGATTTTATATTTTTGATAATATACTTTTATTGCTTGTCGTATTTATGCTATGAGAATGATATGAGGAGTTTTGATCGTAATTTAAAGCTCCGGTATTCCAAGTGTTTGTAACAATATTCTCTATCTCGAAAAACGGATATTTAAATGAAAACCACTTATGATCAAATAATTTATCAAAATAAGAATTAATGTTACTATTATCTGCGTTACTCGGAGCAATAGTACACCTGTTTTTACCAGTTTTTTTACAGGATTACCAGTATTATTTGAAATAACAGGTGGGTATTTATTTGGTATGATTCTGTGTGTTTATGTAGTTACTACAATGAGAGAGAAATTCGGTGAAGATACAATTTTAAAATTAATTTTATATAGCATCATTGGCTCTGTTTGTGTATTTATGATTGGTATACCTCAATTAACACTATTTATTGGTTTAGAGAAAGCTATAGAATTTGGCTTATTACCATTTATTATTCCCGGAATAGTAAAAGCCCTATTTACCGCTGCTTCTGTTAATCTGTTAAAGCGAAACATTAAGTGGAAGAAATAATAAAATTTCGCCCTCATCATTTTTTATGCACGCTTGGTTTTCAAGGCCACGGTTATTCTCTTGGTTTTGTAAAAAATTATAAAAAGATCGTCCAGCAATTAGCATCTGATGAAAATACGCTAATTGAAGTGGTAGGCAATATGGATAGCATCTGTTCTGCCTGTCCTAATAAAGTGAACGAAAGCTTGTGTACCACTCAAAGCAAAATTACTCAGTTAGATTCCAGACATCAGCAAATACTTGG
>Ga0172372_10008322_pt1 | contig 13710 bp, 10 predicted proteins | sample LakKiv5m_2_FD_114544 | JGI IMG/M metagenome (GOLD analysis project Ga0172372, IMG submission 114544) | Freshwater microbial communities from Kabuno Bay, South-Kivu, Congo - kab_092012_9.5m | ecosystem: Environmental > Aquatic > Freshwater > Lake | place: Democratic Republic of the Congo...
TCGTTCCCATGGACCACGGGGTGACCGTCGGCCCGATCCCGGGACTGATCCAGATCCCCCCGACGGCGAATCTCATCGCCGAGGGGGGGGCGAACGCGGCGATCGTGCACCGCGGGGCCGCCATGTTCGGTCACCGCGGCTACGGCAAGGACATCGGCCTCATCCTTCATCTCTCCGCCAGCACCACCCTCGCCCCCGACTCCAACCGGAAGGTCCTCGTGGCCACCGTCGAGGACGCCATCCAGATGGGTGCGGACGCGGTCTCCATCCACGTGAACCTGGGTGCGGAGGGCGAGGCGCAGATGCTGCGCGACTTCGGCGCCGTCTCCAGCGCGTGCCAGCGCTGGGGGATGCCGCTCCTCGCCATGATCTACACGCGCGGGCCGAAGATCAGGAACGAGTACGACGCCAGGTACGTCCGCCACGCCGCGCGGGTGGGGGCGGAAATGGGAGCCGACATGGTCAAGGTCCCGTACACGGGATCCCCCGAAACGTTCAGCGAGGTCACGCAGGGGTGCGCCTCCTCCGTGGTGATCGCGGGCGGGGAGAAGATGGCGAGCGACGAGGACGTCCTCCGGATGGTCCACGACGCGATCGCCGCCGGCGGGGCAGGGGCGTCGATCGGCAGAAACGTCTTCCAGCACCGCTCCCCGGCGTCCATGGTGCGCGCCATAGTCTCGATCGTCCACGGCGGCGCCACGGTGCGGGAGGCGCTCGGGATCCTCAAGGCGAAACCGTAGTGCATCCGTCCGGGAATACGGCTCCGGCTGCGCCACCCCTCCTGCGGCGACTCCGCCGAATCCTACGGAGCACCCGTTGAATCTTCCCCGGCTCATCGCCCGGGTCGTCCCGTGGGACAAGGAAACGGCCGTCGCCGCCATCGAATCGGGGGTGGAGGCGCTTTGGGTGCCGGACGGCCGCGCTTCGTCCGCCCGGGAACTGGGGAGAATTGCGACGGCGTGCGCCGAGGGGGACCTGCGCGAGGGGACCGATTTCCTGGTGACCCGGATGGAGGGGAAGGAAGACGAATCGAGGATCGCAGGCTCGCCGAAGGACGCGGCGTGGGTCGTCTTCCCGCGGGACCGTGAGATCATCCCCCTCGAGAACCTGGTGGCCTGGGGCCGCACGATCCTGGTCGTGGCCCGGACGCCGGCCGAAGTCTCGCTCTACCGGGGCGTTCTGGAAAAGGGGGTCTACGGGCTGGTCCTCGACGCGCCGGATTCCGCCGGGATGCGAGCGCTCGCCGCCGCCGCCCGTGCGAAGGCCGAGGATGTGTCGCCGGTTCCCGCGCGGGTGTCCGGGGTCGTTCCCCTCGGGATGGGCGACCGCGTCTGCGTGGACACGTGCACCTGGATCGAGGGGAGCCGCGGCATGCTGGTCGGGAACGGCAGCGCCGGGATGTTCCTCGTGTGCGCCGAGAACGTACCGAACCCGTACGTCCTTCCGCGTCCTTTCCGCGTCAACGCGGGTGCGGTCCACTCCTACTGCCGCGTTCCTGGAGGACGCACCGCGTATCTTTCAGATCTGGTCGCCGGTTCGGGGGTGCTCCTGGTCGACGACTCCGGAGTGGGAGAGGCGGCGTGGGTGGGCCGGGTAAAGGTGGAGCGCCGTCCGCTCGTGCTGGTCCGCGCCGTAGGTCCTTCGGGAAACGAACACTCGATCGTGCTGCAGAACGCCGAGACGATCCGTCTTGTGGGACCGGGGGGCGAAACGAAGTCGATCTCCCGGATCGCCGTCGGGGACGAGGTGCTGCTGGTCGAGGACCGTGCGGGCCGTCACTTCGGGGCCGCAGTCGAGGAGACGATCCGCGAAAATTAGCGGACAACCCGCTTCGGTACGGAGTAAACTGGAGCGGAGCACGAGATTCAATGTGTGTTTTCCGAAGGAGGGGGCATGTTCGGACTCGGTCTTCCCGAGCTTCTCATCATCCTGGTCATCGTGGTCCTGCTGTTCGGGGCCGGCCGCCTTCCGCAGATCGGCGCCGGGATCGGGGAGGGGATCAGGAACTTCAAGAAGTCGATGAAAGACAAGAACGAGGTGGACGTCACCCCGGCGAAGGGGAACGGCGAAAAGAAGTAGCGCGGAGGGGGCTGAAACCCGCCCCCCGCAGTCGGTTATTCGCCGTCCTTCGCCTCCAGTTTGTAGCTGTCGATGTTGGCCGGCGCGTCGAAGAACACCACCATGAACGGGATCGCCTTGCCGGGGGCCACCTGCATGTTCGCCAACCCCTCCCCGAACCGGTTTCCCAGGGTTTTGGACAAGGCTTCCCTGGTCCCCTTCTTTATGGTTTCCCCCGTCAGGACGTTTCCAGCGTAGACCGCCTGCTGCATCAGCACCGCGTCGGTGTTGTCCAGCAGCGCGGCGTGGATCCTTATGCCGCCCTTCTCCACCGTGGAGAGATTGGCCACCTGCCCCTTGATGACGAGGATCCTCTGGGAGGCGGCGCCGCTCTCGTAATATCCGATAACGTTCCGGAGGTCGTATTTCGGCGCCGCCGACGCCGCCGGTTTGCTCCCCCATAAAGCGGCGACTCCCGGTACCGTTCCTTCCAGCAGCTTCCTTCCGGAGGTCGTTAAGCCGAGATAGCCGCCGGCCGCGAGGAGAACCGCCAGCACAGCCGCCACGGCGGGCAGGGCGGAAGACCGGGGACGCGGGGATTCCGGCGCAGGGGCTCCTCGCCGCGCCGTGGGCTCCGCCGTACGCGCGGCGGCGGGTTCCGCCTCCCGGTACGGTGGTATATCGACGACGGGCGCCGCCGGCGGGGTGGCGTTGCCCTCCAGCGAGATTTCCTCCCGGTTCGGAGAAGCGGAATCCTCGCGAGGGGGGGCGGGCGCTTCCGGTCCACGCAGGAATGGAGCCGTCGCGTCGTCCGGGGTGGAGGATATATCGAGTGAGATGTCGCCGATCTCGGGGGGGGCCTCGTCGCCGGCGTCGTCATGTCTCATCTGCGTGGAATCAAAGATGTCCGAGTTGCCGATCAGTAGCCCCCCCCCGCCAAGGAACTCCTGTGCCGGTCTTTCCTCCGCGGCCGGTTCTTCGGGCGGGGGCAGTTCCGATGCGGGAGGGATATCGAGTTTTTCCTCGGGGCCGAGGTCGAGGGTCAACGCACCGAGGTCGGGTCCGGAGGTCGCCACCGATGCGGCGGTCGCCTCGGTCTCCACCGTGCCGCCCGCTTCCAGAGACGGGGTGGGGACCGCAGACTCCGGTTCCACGGTGGATGGGGAAGGCGTTCCCGTGCCTTCGGAAAGGAACCGGTCGAAGGCCAGATCCACCTCGTCCTTCTCCGGCTCCGCCGCTTCCGCGGAGGGGGAGGGGGGTTCCTTCGCTTCGGGTTCCTCCGGGCGCGGCGGAACGGGGAACGGGATCAGGTTTCCGACGGACGGAGGGGAGACGGGGGCGTCGCCGGCGGAATCGCGTACGGCGGAGCCCAGGTCGAAAAAGCCGTCTCCGCCCTGCGCCGGAGGGGCGGCGGCGGGAGGCGGAGAGCTGTCCTTGAGGACGACGATGCTGTCCCCGCATTTGCGGCACTTCACGCGCGCCCCCCTCCCCCTGATCCTGGACTCGTCGAGGCGGAACCGCGCGTGGCATGTCTGGCACTCGATGATCATCCCGACCCTCCGGAAGACGGTGTCGCGCGACGTCGCGCTTTTCTCCAGACTATAGGCATTTTTCCCCGGGGACTCAAGACGGGTCTTTTGCCGTGGGAAGGTCTTTCGAAACGGCCCGGTCGCGCCGGCGGCTCCCCAGGGCGCACATCAATATGCCGATCTCGAACAGCGCATACAGCGGGAAGGCGATCATGATCTGGGACACCGCGTCCGGCGGGGTCAACACGGCGGCCAGCAGGAAGGCCCCGAGGACGGCGCCCTTGCGCCATTTCCGCAGGAACCCGGGCGTCAGGATCCCGCCTCGCCCCGCGAGGAAAAGCGCCAGCGGAAGTTCGAACATGACGCCGAAGATCAGCATGAGGCGCAGGACCAATGACAGCGATTCCCGCATCGAGGGCATCGGAACAACGACCGACCGGCCGAACGAAAGGAAGAAAGAGAGGATCGACGGGACCGCAACGAAGTAGGCGAACGCCATCCCGGCGAGGAAGCCGAGCGTTGACCATCCGGTGAAGACCAGGAATAGCTTCCGCTCCTTCATGTACAGTCCGGGGCTCACGAATCGCCACGTCTGGTAGAAGATCACCGGTGAGGCCAGCACGAATCCCCCCCACAGGGACATCTTGAAGTAAGTGAGGAACGCTTCGGTCAGTTCCGTGAAGATGAGGTGCGAATCCGCCGGCAGGCTGGCGGTGAGGGGGGAAAGGAGCGCGGCGTAGATCCGCTCCGCGAAGTTGTAGCAGAGGGCGGTGCCTATCCCCAGCGCGACAAGCGCCCGGATCAGGCGGCGTCGCAGTTCGTCGAGGTGCTCGGTGAGCGGCTGGCGGATTTCCCCGGCGTTCGTCGACAACCGGCGTCACCCCTGCCTGGGGGGCGGCGCCGGCGTCTCCGGAGCGGCTGCTCCCGCGGAGGCGTCGTCGGGGGGCGAGGGTTCGCCCGCGGGCGGTTTGGATTCCATCGGGACGTCGGCCGGAGTCGGCGGTTCGGTCTGCGCGGTTTGCACGGCGGCGGGATCGCTCCCCGGGGCCTTCCCGTAAGAGGAGAGATCCTCCGGCGGCTTCGGCGTTTCCTCCCCGTCCTCCTCCTTCACCGCCTCGTCGATCCCCTTCCTGACCTCGTCGGACGCCTTCTTGAACTCGGCGATCCCCTTGCCGAGGCTCTTGGCCAGGTCGGGGAGCCGCTTGGGCCCGAAGAAGATGAGGACCACGACCAGGATGATGAGCATTTCCTGGAAGCCTATACCGAACATTCGCGCCCCTTTCCGGTTCTCCGCCTCTCCACTATACCCCGCCTCGCCCGGTAATTCCACGGACTCACGAGGTGTCCGATCGGATAAGCGGTTGTCCGATCGGACGGCGGCGGCATCCCGTCGCCGGGCCGGTGGTTTCGCAACCGGCCGTTTTATCGACGATCGCCGTTCCGGCACGACCATTGTATGCGATACGCAGGTGGACTCCCATATTCCACTCCTTGAGGAGATGCGACTTGTTCCTGGGCATCGACGTCGGCTCGATCAGCATGAAGTTTTCCCTTTTTCTACCGGAAGGTTCGACGGGACCGTCCGCGGAAGTGCGCGGAACGTTCCTCGATCCCGAAGGCCTGGCGTTCCCCGGCGCGGGGAAGGGGTACAACCTGTCATACGACCGGCTCCTCGGCGATCCGGTGAGGAAGGTCCCGGAGAGGCTTCGCAGGTGGCTCGCGGTCCTCGGAGAGGGGAACGTGCGGGCGATAGCGGTCACCGGGCGCAGCGGCCGCCAGCTCGCGCCGCTCATTGGGGCGACGTACGAGAACGATTTCCGCTGCCTCGTCAAGGCCGTCACGGCGACGCATCCGGAGGTCCGCACGATCTTCGAGATGGGCGGGGAGAACGCCAAGGTGATCCGCCTCGAGGCGTCCGGCGACGCGGGCATCCTCACGGTCAAGGATTACGACACGAACGGCGACTGCGCGGCGGGCACGGGGTCGTTCATCGACCAGCAGGCCCACCGGATGAAGCTGAGGGTGGAGCAGGTCGGCGAGATGGTCGCGCACGCCGCGAGCAGCGCGCGGATCGCCGGCCGATGCTCCGTGTTCGCCAAGAGCGACATGATCCACGCGCAGCAGAAAGGGTACTCCCCGGAGGAGATCCTCAAGGGGCTGTGCGACGCCGTGGCGCGCAACTTCAAGAGCAGCATCAACAAGGGAAAGGATCCCGTCCCGAAGATCGCCCTGGTCGGCGGCCTGTTCGAGAACTCCGGGGTCGTCCGCGCCATCCGCGACGCCTTCGGTTTCCCGTCCGACGACGTCGTCGTGCCGCGAGGTTTTGCCCACATGGGCGCGCTCGGCGCAGCCGTCGCCTCATCGGAGCGCGCGTCCGTAGAGACGCCGGTGATCGCCGGTGAACCTGCCGTCGAGGAGGCGGAGGAGTCCTCGTTCCCGTCGTGGCCGCCCCTTACGACGGAGAACGTCGTTTTCCTGCGCGACCGCGTCAAGGCGCCCCCGAAACCCGGGGGCCGGCCCGAGGTCTTCCTCGGCATCGACATCGGATCGGTCTCGACGAACTTCGCGGTGACGGACTGGGACGGCAACCTCCTCAAGGAGATCTACGTCGGGACGCAGGGGCGTCCCGTGCAGGTGGTGACCGACGGTCTGAAGGAGCTGTGGGCCGAGTTCGGCGACACGATCGCGATCCGCGGCGTGGGGACCACCGGGTCCGGCCGGGAGCTGATCGGCGAGCTGGTCGGCGCCGACACGGTGCAGGACGAGATCACGGCGCACAAGACCGGCTCCACCTTCATCAGCCGGCGGTATTTCGACGCGTCGGTGGACACGATCTTCGAGATCGGCGGGCAGGACTCCAAATTCATCGGCCTCGAAAACGGCGTCGTCACCGATTTCGCGATGAACGACGCGTGCGCCGCAGGGACCGGGTCTTTCCTCGAGGAGCAGGCGGAGCGGCTCGGGATCCGGATCAAGGGGGAGTTCGCCGAGATGGCGCTCTCCTCCAACGCGCCCGTCCGCATGGGGGAGCGGTGCACCGTCTTCATGGAGCAGGACCTGAACAATTACCTCTATCGGGGCGCCCGAAAACAGGACCTCGTGGCGGGCCTCGCGTACTCGGTCGTCGCGAACTACCTCAACCGCGTGGTGCGCGGCAGGAAGATCGGGGAGACGATCTACTTCCAGGGGGGGACCGCGTACAACGACGCGGTCGCCGCCGCCTTCTCCCAGGTGCTGGGCCGCAAGATCATCGTCCCTCCGCACAACGGGGTGATCGGGGCGATCGGGATGGCGCTGCTCGCCCGCGACAAGGTCCGGGCGACGAAGGAGGCCACGACGTTCCGGGGGTTCGACCTTTCGAAGGTCGACTACCGGAGGCGGGAGTTCGTCTGCAAGGGGTGCAGCAACTACTGCGACATGCAGGAGATCCGGATCGGCGACAGCCGCACCTACTGGGGCGACAAATGCTCCGAAAAGTACCGCAAGGCCGCCCGCACCGACACGAAGCCGGTGATCGACGACCTGGTGGCTCGCCGGATCGAGTGGATGGACCGGCTCGTCGCCGATACCCCGGAAAAAGGCGCGCGCGGGACCGTCGGGTTCCCGCGGGCGATGTACTTCCACGAGCGGTTCCCCTTCTGGAAGGGGGTTCTCGTCCGTATGGGGTTCGGCGTCAAGGTGTCGCCGCGCACCGACAAGGCGATCGCCCGCGAGGGGTTCGAGCGGACCGTCGCCGAACCGTGCTACCCGATCCAGGTCGCCCACGGGCACGTCGGGGCGCTGCTGGCCTCCGGCGTCGACTTTCTCTTTCTTCCGAACGTGATCAACTCCGAGACGGCCCACACGCACACGGCTTCGCAATTCTGCCCGTGGGGGCAGACTCTGCCGTTCGTCGTGGCCGCCGTCCCGAAGTGGGAGAAGGAGCTGCGGCAGAAGCTGCTCTCTCCCACCGTCCGGTTCCGCGACGGGGAGAAGTACATGGTGGAGGACCTGTTCGACTGCTTCGGTCCGCTGGGCGTCTCCCGGAAGGAGATCCGGGAGGGGATCCGCGACGGGTACCGTGAGCAGGCGAAACTCGCCGATTTCCTGGCGGCCGCCGGGGCGGAGGCGATCGGGCGAGTCGAGAAGGCGGGGGCGGAAGCCATCGTCCTGCTTGGGCGCCCGTACAACCTCTACGACCGGGACGTCAACCTGAACATCCCCGTGAAGCTCAGGGACCAGTACGGCGGCAACGTGATCCCTATCGATTTCCTTCCCGTCGACGGCATCGACATCCGCGACGTGAACGACAACATGTTCTGGAACTACGGGCGGAAGATCATCGCCGCGGCGAAGTGGTGCCGGGAACGTCCGAAGTTCCACCTGATCTACATCACGAATTTCAAGTGCGGCCCCGACTCCTTCGTGCGACACTTCATCACGAAGGCGGCAGGGTCCCCGTACCTGACGCTGCAGTTCGACGGCCACGGCAACGACGCGGGGTACGTGACCCGGTGCGAGGCGTATCTCGACAGCAAGGGGGTGCTCCGACCATGGGCGCAGCAGTGAGCGGCTCTCCGCTCTCCGGGAAGACCGTATACTTCCCCGCGATGTCCGAGGCGGGGGTCCGCGTAATCGCCGCCGCGTTCCGCTCCGTGGGGATCGACGCGAAGTCCATGCCGCCGTCCGACGAGGAGACGATGGTTCTCGGGGGGCGCCACTCCTCCGGCGAGGAGTGCCTTCCGCTCAAGGTGACGCTGGGAGACGCGCTGAAGCTCCTGGTGCACGGTGAGATCGCCCCCGAGCGGATGGCGATCTTCATGCCCACCTCGGACGGTCCGTGCCGGTTCGGCCAGTACGGACCTTACATGAGGGGAGTCCTCAAGGAGATGGGGTTCGACGGCGTCACCGTCGTCTCGCCGACGTGCGAGGACGGGTACAGCGGAGTCGGGGAGCATGCCGACGAACTTCTCCGCACCGCCTGGAGGGCGGTGATCGGCGGCGAGCTCCTCACCAAGCTCCTTCTTCGGACCCGTCCGTATGAACTTGAGAAAGGTTCGTCCGACGCGGCGTACCAGGCGGCGCTGTCGGATCTCTGCGCCACGGTCGAATCCCGCGGGAAGAACCCGAAGGAGCGGATGGCCCGCCTCAAGGAATCCCTCGTCCGGGGGCGGAGCATGCTTCACGCCGTTCCGGCGGACTTCTCCGATCCCCGGCCGCTCATCGGCATCGTGGGGGAGATCTTCTGCCGCCTGAACACGTTCAGCAACGACGACGTCGTGCGCAAGGTCGAGGAGGCGGGCGGGGAGTGCTGGATCTCCGACGTCAGCGAGTGGCTCTGGTACACCAACGCAGCCCACCTCCACCTGCTGAAGCGGTTCCGGAAGCACCTGACCCTCGAGATGTTCGGCGCGCGTTTGAAGTGGCACTTCCAGCACAAGGACGAGCGTGAACTGCACGGCGTGTTCGGTGACGACTTCCTGGGCTACGAGGAGGCCGACGACATCCGCGATGTTCTGGACCTCGCGCGGCCGTACCTCGTTCCCGAAGGGACGCTGGGGGAGATGCTCCTGTCGGTGGCGAAGACGGTCTACCTGCACCGGAAGGGGGCCGACGGGGTGCTGGACATCAACCCGTTCTCCTGCATGAACGGGATCGTCTCGGAGGCGATCTACCCGCGCCTGTCTCGCGATTGCGACGGCCTGCCCGTCCGGGTCTTCTACTTCGACGGGACGCGCGCCGACCGGCGGTACGAGCTCGACATCTTCATGGACATAGTCAGGGAATATTCGGCGAGGAAGCGGACCGTCCGGACTCTTCCGCCGGGGCTCGGGAAGGCTCTCAAAAGCGCTTGATCGTCGCAATCGTCTCGGACATCCACGCCAACTTCGACGCCCTGTCGGCGGTCGCGGCCGAGCTCGCCCGACGCCGGCCGGACCGGATCTATCACCTCGGGGACCTCGCCGGGTACAACGCGGAACCGGAAGAGTGCATCCGCTGGGCGATGGCCAACGCGGCTGCGGGCGTTTCCGGGAACCACGACGCCGTGGCGTGCGGGCGCGCCACCGGCCGGAACTTTCACGCCGCGGCGCGGAAGGCGGCCCTATGGTCGGGTGAACGCATATCCCCGGAGTGCCGCGACTACCTTTTCGGCCTTCCCGTCCAGCGCTTCATCGAGGGCGGCGCGCTGCTCGTTCACGGATCCCCCAGCGAACCGGCCCGGTACGTCGACTCCATAGACCAGGCGGCGCAGGAACTTTCGACCCTCTTCGCTTCCGTGGCCACCGGGCCGATCTTCTTCGGGCACACCCACGAGGCGGGAGGTTTCGTCCGGCGGGTTGACGGCCGGGTGGAGCCCGTTCCCGCGAAGGAGTTCCGCCTCATGCCCGGGGAACGGGCGCTCCTGAACCCCGGCAGCGTCGGGCAGCCGAGGGACCGCGACCCGGATGCCTCCTTCCTCCTGTTCGACACCGACGACGGGAAGGTGACCTGGGGCCGGGCGCCGTACGACGTCGAGGCGGCCTGCCGGAAAGTGCTCGGCGCCGGGCTTCCGCCGGAGTTCGCCGACCGTCTCCGGGACGGTACCTGACCCGGGTCCAAGTGCTATAGCAGGTCGTCGCCCGCTCCCCGGCGGGACGGCGATTGTCTCCCCGCCGGGGCGGTCTCCGGCACCGTGCCCAGCTTGAACGGAAGCATCATACCCTCGCCGCTTCCCGGCGGGAGGGATTTTCCCGTGACAGGGTCGACGCGTGCGAAGGTGATCCCCGAGGGCGCGGGGAACTCCCGGTCGGGGACGTGGCCGAGCGCCCGCCCGAAGAATTGCGTCCATATCGGCAGCGCCACCGACGCCGCCGTCTGGCGCCCCCCCAGGGACGTCGGCGTGTCGAACCCGACCCACACCGCCGCGATCAGGTCCGGGGATCCGCCGATGAACCAGGCGTCCGTGTTCTCGTTCGTCGTTCCCGTCTTCCCGGCGAGGTTCGGGGAAAGTCTCCCCGCCGAGGCGCCGGTCCCCCCCGGGCGCAGCACCTCCTGCATCAACCGGATCGTCAGGTAGGCCGTCTCCGGGGCGATCGCCTGCTCGACCTTCGGTTCGGTCCGCTCCAGCACGCGTCCCTGCGCGTCCTGCACCTCCCGGATGAAGAACGGCGTCGCGCGCTGCCCGCCCGCGGCGAAGGTCGAGTACGCGGTGACCATCTCCAGCGGCGTAACTCCGGACGACCCGAGGGCGATGGAGAGGTTCCGCTCGATGGGGGACTGGATGCCGACATTGCGCGCCATCCCGATCGCGGTGTCGACGCCGATCTCGTTCAGCAGCCGGACGGTCGCCAGGTTGCGCGACTTCGCGAGCGCCTCGAGCAGGGTGATCGCCCCGAGGAACATGCCGTCGTAATTCTTCGGCTTCCACATCTCGGTCTCGCTCTTCGCGAACTCGATCGGCGAGTCGTCGATCGTGGATACGACCGTCTTCCCCTTGTCGATGGCGGCGCCGTAGACGATCGGCTTGAAGGCCGAACCAGGCTGCCGCCGCGCCTGCAGGGCCCGGTTGAACTGCGACATGGCGAAGTCGACGCCGCCGACCATGGCCAGCACACCCCCGGTGCCCGGGTCCATGCACAGAAGCGCTCCCTGCAGCCCCTGGTACCTGTTCGCCTCCTCCATCCGGCGGACGCCCTGCGTCACCGCGTCGTACGCAGCCTCCTGCAGCCGCCCGTCGATCGTCGTGTAGATCCTGAACTCGCTCCGGTACATCGTGTCCGCGCCGTACTTCTCCTGGAGATAGTTGCGGACGTGCTCCAGGAAGTAAGCCGCCTTCGAACGGAAGGTGGAGGGTGGGGCCAGGGCCAGGCGAGAATCGTACGCACTCTCCGCGACGTCCTTGTCTATGAACCCGACCTCCGCCATCCGGCGCAGCACGTATCGTTGCCGGGCCTTCGCCCTGTCGAGGTGCGCCCGTGGCGAGTAGCGGGTCGGGGCCTGTGCCAGCCCCGCGAGGAGCGCCCCTTCGGCGAGCGTGAGGGAGGAAACTCCCCTGGCGAAGTAGGCCTGCGCCGCGGCCTCGACGCCGTACGCCCCGTCGCCGAGGTAGATCTGGTTCAGGTAGAGGTAGAGGATCTCCTCCTTGGAGAGCTTCTTCTCGATCCGGTAGGCGAGGATCAGCTCCTTCAGCTTCCGCCCGACGCTCTTTTCCGGCGTGAGGAAGAGGGACTTGACCGTCTGCTGGGTGATGGTGCTCGCCCCCTGCGCGAACCCGCCGGAGAGGACGTCCTTGACGATCGCGCGAACGATGGCGAAGTAGTCGACGCCCTTGTGCTGGAAGAAGTTCGCGTCCTCGGCCGCGACGAAGGCGTTGACGACGTGCGGCGGGATGGTCTTGAAGGGGACCACGTTCCGCTTCTCGAGGTAGATCTCGCCGACGACGCGGTTGTTGCGGTCGAAGATCTTCGAGGTGACGCTGGGACGGTACGCCGCCGCCGACTCGATCGCCGGAAAATCCCCGAACCTCGCCAGCAGGGCCATCCCGGCCCCCGCCCCGAGGACGAAGCAGAGCCCTGCGACGAACACTATCAGCAGCAGTTTCTTCCAGGGGAAGCCCGCGGGCTCCTCCATGTCGTCGATCGTACGAGACAACGGTTCGCCTCTCTTTTTCCGGGGGTATGTATCCGGCCCGATTATAGCAGGCCGGACGTCATCGGATTCGCCCAAGTGTTGTACAATCTCCTCGTGCCTGCCAAGAGAACCAGCAATAAGCTCGCGGACCTGGGCGCCGTCGCGGCGGGCCTGGCACACGAGATCCGCAACCCGCTGAACTCCCTCTACATCAACGGCCAGCTCCTCGAGGAGATGCTCTCCGACTTGCCGGAGAAGGGCGTTCCGCAGAAGGGGGACCTCCTCTCGCTCGCCCGCGCCAACCTCAAGGTCACGCAGCGGCTGAACGACACGCTGTCGGGCTTTCTCCGCTTCGCCCGGCCCCCTGCCATGGAACTCGCACTGGTCGACCTAAACCGGATCGTGTCGGAGACGCTCCGGTTCATGGGGACGGAGCTCGCGTACCGTGGAATCCACCTCAAGACGAAGACGCACCCCACGCCCCTGCCGGTCCTGGCCGACGAGAAACTGCTGAAGCAGGCGCTCCTCAACCTCCTGCTGAACGCCGAGGAAGCGGTGGACAAGGACGAGAAGGTGATCCGCGTGACCACCGGCGTGCGCGCGGGGCGGCCGTTCGTGCGGATCCGGGACAACGGGCGGGGGATACGGGCGTCCGACCGACGCGACATCTTCCGCCTCTTCTTCACCACAAGGAGGAACGGCAGCGGCCTGGGGCTTCCCATCGTCCGCCAGATCGTGCGGCAGCACGGCGGGTCGGTCTACGTCCGCAGCAGGGAGGGGGAGGGGACCGCCATGACCGTGGCGCTCCTGTTCGAGGAGCAGTTCCGGGCGATGTTCCCCGGTCGCCTGCCCCTCGCGCTTTCACAGGGGAGCCGCGCGTGAAGGGGAAGGGGCGCGTATTCGTCTTCGACGACGACGCCGACAGCCTGCAGAGCGTCGTGACGGCCCTGCGCCGGGACGGGCTCGACGTCTTCCCCTTCGCCGACCCGCGGGAGGGATTGGCGCGCGTGGAGGCGGAAGGGGCCGACGTCATCGTCACCGACCTGCGGATGCCCGGCCTGACCGGGCTCGAGGTGCTCCGCCACGTCACGCGGAAGATCCCGGACGTTCCGGTGGTCCTCCTGACGGCCTACGGCACCGTCGAGGGGGCGATCGAGGCGGTGCGCGCCGGCGCCTCCGATTTCCTCCTCAAGCCCGTGGAGATCCCCCGCCTGCGCGCCGCCGTCTTCAAGGCGGTCAAGGAGCGCGGGATGCGCCGGGAGATCGAGATGCTCCGGGAAGAGACGGGGCGACCGCTCGGCGTCGAGGGGATCGTCGGATCCTCCCGCGCGATGGAAGAGGTTCTGCGGAAGATCCGCCTGGTCGCCCCGACCCGGATGAACGTGCTGATCACGGGCGAAAGCGGCACGGGGAAGGAACTCGTCGCCCGTGGAGTCCACGGGCTGAGCACGCGCGCCGACCGGCCGTTCCTGCCGCTCAACTGCGCCGCGATCCCCGAGGCGCTCCTCGAGTCCGAGCTCTTCGGCCACGAGAA
>Ga0172372_10008323_pt1 | contig 13708 bp, 5 predicted proteins | sample LakKiv5m_2_FD_114544 | JGI IMG/M metagenome (GOLD analysis project Ga0172372, IMG submission 114544) | Freshwater microbial communities from Kabuno Bay, South-Kivu, Congo - kab_092012_9.5m | ecosystem: Environmental > Aquatic > Freshwater > Lake | place: Democratic Republic of the Congo...
ATCGATCCATTACCCCGGCTAAAGCCGCCAGTGGGTCCATTACCGTTAGTAGCTGCCCTAAAATTTTTGCTCCGGCCCAAGTCCTGTCGGTTAATAATAAAGGTACTGTGACTGTTGTTTTAAATTATCATGGCCCTATTTCTAAATTTCAAGTTTCGGTCCCGGCCGATACTCCTACTAAAGCACAGTTATTCGATAGTAGTAATAATCTCTTAGGATCGGCCGACTTTAATTCTGCCGGGGAGGTTGTCTTTGTTGATTATTTTACATTTATCGTAGCTAGTCACCCGGCTGGTAGTCTTTGGGAAATAAATACCAGCCCGGAGCAACTAGCGGATACTTTAATTGCTAACGATACTGTTTATACTTTTGCCGCTAGTGCCGAGAATAATAATATTGAGGTGCCCGCTGTTTGCGATAAGAATATCCAGGCGGCAAATATCCAGGCGAAGTTAAGCGGCCATTCCGACATCGAAGTAAGTTTGGCGGGTAACGTTATCGGTCTTAAGGCTAAAGTGGCCGGTTTAAGCGGTAATAATATCGTCGTAGCGACTACTAATACCGCCTCTTTGGCTATTTCTCCCCTGGCAGGCGGTAGCGACTTAGTCGAATTGACGCAGGCGAAAGATAAAAAAGACCGGCCAATGAACTCAGCTATTCAGATCAATTTTAATGAGGCAATAAATCCCCTCACTATTTCCGGTTCAGCCAGCGAAGTCGACAAATACATTCGAGTGGTCAATGCCGATGCTTCCAGTAGTCCGGCAGGAATGCCTTGTAGTAATAATATCGATTGCCGGTCTTATAAATGTGAAAACAATTCCTGTGTCGGCAATTATTTGGGCGGTAATTTCTTAGTCAGTAACGGTTATCGTACTTTAGAATTTATTTCCGATCGTGAATGCGGCCTAAACGGTTGCGGCGAAAAGATCTATTGTCTGCCGGCTAATAGTCATTTAGCGGTTGAACTCATGGCTGCTGATTTAAAGTCTTGTAATAGCGACAATGATTGCTTGGCCTATAGCCCGTTTAAAACTTGCTCTTCGACACCGTTGAGCTATAAGACCTGTCAGAATAAAGACACCAAGAATTATCCGTCCGCCGATATCGCTAAGTTAAACGGTATTATTGACGCAGCTACTAATTCTTTAGACGGTGATCGCAATACTTTTGCCGATGGGCCATATAGTTTTTATAATGATAATTATAACGCGACTTCGACAGTCAATACTGGTGCGCAGGATAAGTATAAATGGTCATTCTATATTAATGACCAGATTATGTTGAATCCGCCGCAGATTACCGCGATTAAGCCTATCCAAGGGCAGGGAGGAATCAGTTTGTCCGATCCTATTGAGGTTAGCTTTAACACCCTGATGCTTAATAGTTCTTTGCGGTCCGGTAGCGTCTTGGTAAATAATGGTACTTCGACGACCGAACATAAACTAGTTAACCTCCGCAGCTCTTCACCGTCCCCGCTGGGGTATTGGATTTTAAATAATAATATCGATACGCCGCCTTTAGACGGCGAGCCCGATTTGACTATCGCTAAAATCTGGCATTCGCCCCTAAAAGAATCTGTTACTTATAAATCCCAGGTCGGTTCCGGTGTTAAAGATATTTATCAAAATTGTTTTAAGCCGAGTCTCGGACCGGGTTGCGCCGCTACCATCGATAAGCCGTCTTGCTGCTTTGGTACAGAGACCGGAATTTTAGGCGCTGACGGTAACTGTAAATAAGATCGCCGTGATATTTATTAAAAAATTACTAAAATTGTGTTTAAAAAAATTTTTAAAAATTTCTTAGCCTTTGCTCTCCTAGTGAGCGGATTTTTGTTTGCTAATGTAGTCTTAGCGCAGGGCTTCGGCACTAATGAAGTCAGCAACGGTCTGGCCGGTTCTCTGGCGACGACCGATCCTCGGACCGTGGCCGGACGAGTCATTAATTTTGTTTTAGGATTTTTGGGCGTCATTGCTGTCGGTCTGATCGCTTACGCCGGTTTCTTATGGATGACAGCTGACGGGGACGAGGAGAAAGTCGGGACTGCTAAAAAAATCTTAAAAAACGGCGTCATTGGTCTGGTCATAATCTTAGCCTCTTGGGGGATTGCCCTATTTATATTATCAAAGTTGAGTGATGCCGCTAACAATTCTGGCAATACTGGGTGTTATGACGGAGAAACTCGTTCTTGTGGTTGCGCCGGAACAGGCACGATGGTTTGTAGCGGCGGCAGCTGGAGCGGTTGTGTGGGGGCTGATCCCAATGCTTGCGGCGGAAACGGTGGTCCGACGACTTGTGACGGTAATCTTAATTTGCCCGGTTGTCAGGCTCTAGATCAAATTTGTGCTTCCAATAAATATTGTGATCACAATGATTGTGGCTGTAAGTCTAAGGGTGATTTAGGTGATCCCTGTAACGGTAATACTGATACGGGGACTTGCCAGCCGGACGATAATCGTTGTTCTGATTATTTAAGCTGTAATCCGCAAACCTGTACCTGTTATGGTCCGCCGGTTATCACTGATATTAGTCCGGTTGGCGGTTTTTGTGAGGAAGATATTAATAAATCATGCCTTCAGGATAAAGACTGCGCTTCTCGTTGTGATTTAACTAGTCCTAATGGGGCGGTTAATAATTTTATTACGATTAGCGGCAAAAACTTCGGCTCTTATTCGGCAACGTCCAGTAAAGTTATATTTGCCGCCAGCAGTACGCCGCTTGATGGCCGAGATCCGGCCAGCCTTAATGCCGCCTGTATAAATACTTGGCGGGACGATCAGATTGTTATTGCTGTGCCAATCGGTAACGCCACCGGCCCGATCGGCGTTGTTAACCAAGACGGCTTGGTTGATACTACCGGCAATAATTATGGACCGATTTTGCCGGATTTTAAAGCTAATAATATTGCCCGCCCCGGCCTTTGTTATCTTGATCCTAATAGCGGCCCATTAAGTACGGAAGTCGGCTATCAGGGTATAAATCTTTACTCCGGTAAAGCATATTTTGGTAATTACCAAAATAGTGTCAGTGCTTTGAGTTCCGAATTCAATAATAACGCGGGCTTATCTGGTACTTCTACGACGCCTAATATTCAATCAGGAAACTCTAGTAGTTTTGTCCAAAATAATATTAATGGCCATCAGGAAAAAAGTAATTATCTTCGTTTTGTTAAAGAACCGGAGCCGGGCGAAGGGCCTTTTATTTCTTCTTTCTATCCGGCCAAAGGAAATGTTGGCCAGTACGTGACGATCAGAGGCGATGGGTTTGGTGCGGCGCGCGGTTCATCGCACGTTTATTTTGATAATACCGAGGCGACTTATGATTTTCCCGACGTTTGTCTGAACTCGGTATGGAAAAAGAACCAGGTCATAGTTAAAGTTCCGGCTGGTATGGCTAACGGTTATCAAACTATAAAAATGGTTATCGGAACGACGACCATCGATACTAAGAAATTAAATCCGAACGTGTTTGAGTTTAATAAGAACGCGGACTTGAAATCCAGTTTGTGCAAGATTGAACCGGAAAGAGGTCCGGCAGACACTCCGGTCGATCTTTGGGGTGAATATTTTGGTCATATCGGCGGCGAAGGATTAATTAAGTTTAATTATGATAAATCAGCGACCGGAACTATTAAAAAGTACGGACGAGCTGATACAATTAAAACTACTGTCCCAATCGGCGCGATTACCGGTCCGGTCCGGGTAATTAATAATAGCAGTTGGGGAAATGAATTAAATTTTTCTATCGGCAAATGTACAGCAGACTCAGATTGTGGTACTCAAGTTTGTTGTCCTAGTAATACCTATAAGGGCGGGCGGTGTGTCAATGTCTTGACTGATTGCTTTATTGATATCCCTAATTCCGTTTTTGAGTGGAGTTTTAACACCGGGTTTAGTACATCGACCAATCCTTTTGATTATAGTTGCGCCGGTTTAGCACAATACTATGGTTCTTGCCAGACCGGATTGACTTGTCCAAATGTCCCTGGCTCTTGTTCCCCTTACGCCGGTGGCGGCAAGAAAATAGTCGCCGATTGTAATATTACCGATTTCATCAGTAATAGTTGTGGGGTTTTTGCTGGCTGCGATTCGACTGGGCTGGCTTGTATTTATGATGCGGCGACAGATCAATGTATACCAAAAAAAAATGAAACGTGCAGTTTGCCAAAATTGGTTTCTTACGGCAATCAGAATCAGCAAGTGACGGCGACTTGTAACGCCCAACAAAAATGGGAGATAGCCTTAAATACTACTTGTCCGGTCGGTTGGGAAAAAACTAGCGGTAACCATTGCGTCGAATTGGATGTTACTTGTAATCTATGCCCGAATGATTTGAATTGTGAAAAAACAACTTTAAGTGAGACTATCGGTCGCTGCGCGTCGCCGAAGATTTGTCCGGCCGGAGCGACATGCGTTGCCCAGTTTAAAGATGGTAAAGATAAATGTGTCATGCCGGATCAGCCGACTTGTGATTGTTGTTGTACTATCGGTCAGGACGTACGCGATTGTTGTACGCCACTTAAATGCGAAGGAACGTGTGGCATGGACACCGGAAAAATCAGTGGCGTAACTTTAGGCAAGTGCGGCGGTTGCGCCACAGTCGGTAACACGCCGGAATCGCGTGATGCCGCTTGTAATTGCTCTGGTCATAGTGGTCAATTCTGCGAAATAGGTAATCCGCAATTTCCAAATGGTGTCTGTGTAGATTGTTCTAATCTTACTGCTTCAGATTGTGCTGACCATAGCAGCGCCTGTTGTCTTGATGCTCGTAAAACAGCTCTAAAAACTGATGATATTTGTCGCGGCGGTGATGGTCGTTTGATAACTAATGACCCATCTGATTTAGATCGGTACGGCTATTGTGCTTACTATAATTGCGAGAGTCTGACGTCGACGCCGCCCGGCAATCCAGACAAATGCGCCTCGACGACTCCAGTTAAGATTGGTGACTATCCTAGCATTAGCGCCTGTACGAATGATTGTGCTAACGCCAATCCTTGTTCCGGAATCACCGATATAACCGAATGCCAAAAGCATAGTAATTGTTGCTTTGACGCGGTCGCGACCAGCACTAAATGCCGTTTGGGTGAACAGATTGATATTATCGATTATAATAGCAGCGGTTTTGCTGATAACGGTTATTGCGCTTATTATGATTGTGCCTCTTCTACTTCCGGTTTTTCTGAGAATTGCGCTTCGACAACGCCGACTCGCTCTGGCCAGTTTAAAGACATAAATAGATGTATAAAAGAGTGTGCTGAACCTCCGGCCGGCCCGGGACTGTCTTGTGCCGGGAAAGCTACTTCGACTTGCGACACTTCAAGATGTAATTTTGAGGGTTTTGGTTGCTTTTCTCCTGACGGTCTTTTGGGCGTTGTCGCGCCGGACTGCGGTACTTGCTGCTGTCAGCCCAATCTTCCCTTAGAACAAGACGTTTGTTATCAGAGTAACCCTAAATTAAAATGTATCGCTGATAAAGGAGCTTGCAGCAATAAAGATAATCCCGGGAAACGCGGTCTCTGTTGCGGTTGTTCTGAAGATAGTGAATGCGGTTCAGGAGATAATATCGGCTGCGGCTCCGATACCTGTTGTCAGGCGCGGCCGGAGATAACCGGCAGTGTACCGGCGCATTTGGCTGATAAAGTATGTCGTAACGCTAAGATTAAGGTAGATTTTAATTCCGAGATGGACGTGGCTAGTTTCAGTAATAATGTTTTATTGCTAGAAGAACACAGTTATGGTAACGGCATTTGTCCGGCCGGAACGTTTGTCGCTAGTGGCGATTCGCTCGAAGATATATTGATTAACAAAAATAAAAAATGGCTGGCGCGCTTATTTGATTATATTGGCGCTTCTTGGCGGTCTCTATCCGGACGTTGGTCTGGTCAGGCTTTAGCTGACATCCCCGATAACAGTAAATTATATTGTGCGGTAGCGGGGACTGTTTCCGGTGAAAATAATGGAAGCAGCACGTCTTTATTATTTGCGCCACAGAAGATATTGGCCGCGGCCTCTAGTTATTATCTGATAATTAAAGGAGATGAAAATTTAAACAGCAAGACAGGTGTCTTAAGTGCGGCCGATATCGGCTTTAATGGTAAGGGTTATGGTAATGACGCCAGTTTAAGTTCTTACACTGAAGGTATAAATATTAAGTTCAATAATCGTAATTACGTCAAATCGCAGATAATTAAATTTACTACTTTATCAGATCAAGGACCGACCGCCGGAATTTGTGCGATCGATCGTGTCTCGGTTGCGCCGACGTCATATTTATTTAAGACGTCTACTAATAACTTAATTGAAAACGATTCTGACCCCAGCGACGCGACTTTTGATACGGCTAGCGATAAAGATAAAATTTTTACGGCCGAAGCTTATAGCGTCGACAACCAAATTTTACAGCCAATTACTGGGTATTTCTGGAATTGGAAATTTGCTGTTAATAATCCGGCGATTGCCGCTATCACACCAGTGGCTGGTTTAAATCGTAATAGAGTTTTTGTCGGCGCTCAGAGCGGGGTGACCGACGGTGAGGCAAAAATCACGGCGACGATTGATATGGAGCCTTTTTTAACGGGCTGTACTAGCGGAAACTGCTCTTGTGCGGGCGATAATTGTAGTAATTTTTGCTGCAATGCTTATTCCGGCGGCGATGGATTTAATAAATTCAGTGATATCTACGTTTTTTTATGCAATAATCCTTGGCCACCAGTCGATTCGAACGGAACTTGGTCGCCTTGGGCGGATAATTGTCAAGGCTCAATCGGCGGCCTTTGTGAAAATTATAATTATAAATTTTATTATTGCCGGGATAATGGTGCTAGTGGTACGTTTGATGACTTGCCGGCGATTATTAATCAAGCTATTACGCGCGGTAGCGGCAGCAATCTCATCTGTAGTGCTGATCGTACTCCTTGCCCTGGTGGTAGCATCAGCAATACGACGCAATGCGGGCCAGATAAAAACGGTGACGGATCTCCGGACGGCTTATGTATCTGGAATGTCTTAAAAGAGTCTTATTTCTTTAGAGAGGGAATCCCTTCGGGCGGCGAAATAACCGCGGTGACCGATCAATTGACGGGTGGAGCAGTCAAAATTAACTGGCGTTCCCAGGCCAGTGGGGCCGATACTTATAAGATTTATTATCTGAAAGCCGGTCGTGGTGCGATGTTGACGCAAGAAGTAAGGGCGAGTGACGTTTGTTCGACGGTCGGAGAAATTAATAACTGCAGTACAACTATCAGCGGATTGAGCAATAATACTCCCTATGTCTTTAAGATTAGCGTCATCTCGACTAATAAAACCGAGAGTCAATTATCTGGCGAAAAGACAGCAACCCCGACGGACAAAACCCCGCCGGCGGTACCAGTCGGTTTTAAGCTGATGATTGGTACTACTTCTCTTAAATTTAGCTGGGCAGCCAATATCGACGATACTTCTTTTTATCGTCTTTATCATGGTATTTTTTCTGGCAAATACGGCGAGTCGTTTGACTCGAAGAAGGGAACAACCACCCTAGTTTTACCGGTCAATAAATTTCCGGCCGATGATAATTATTTTGCCCTATCTGCTGTCGATGCCAGCGGTAATGAAAGCATTAAATCGAACGAAGTTGGCATACTCCGCTAAATTAAAAGACGAGGGCGGTCGATAAATCGTATTTTAAGTATTATTATATGATTAAAAAAAATAAATTCGGCCTGATAGTCATGATGATTTTTTTCATCTTGTCTTTGTTGGTTTTTAAATCGTCGCGCGCCGAATATAACTTGAACGGTTACGGCGCCTCTGCCGACGCTATCGCCGTGCGAGTTGTGCCAAATCCTAATCATTACAGTATCGCTCGTTGGTATGAGAGCCAGGGCTTCCAGGGTTCGCCGCAAGCTTTAATGGTTGACGGGTATGAAGCGATTAGAGACGGCCGAACGGTTTATGTAAACGCCGCCAACATTAATCAGCAAACAAAAGAGATTTATACTAATATTTATTTGATTTCCCATAATCAAGACTATACTCCAAATACAGTTGATATTCTAGGTAAACTTATTTCTCATTGGAAATTTAACGGTAATCTGACGGAGGGGTTTTCTCCTAGTTGTTCTATTTCTGCTTTAAGTTGTGCGACCGATGCCGATTGTCCGAAGGAGGCGACCTGCGCGATTACAGGGTCGGCTTCCAGTTCTTGTGTACTTACGTCCCAGGTGAATTGTTTAGTCGATACGGATTGTCCGACTAATTTTTTCTGTGATAGTTTAAAATCTCGCGTGGCGCGCGATTTGAAACGAGTTGGACGTTTAGAGGAAGTCAAAGAAGCTTTATTTAATTTTAAAAAAACTAATAATCGTTATCCGCAGTTAGTTTCCGGTACGTATTTATCCGGTCATAGCCTTTCGGTCTGGCCAAGCTGGTCACAGACATTATTATTTGGTTTAGCCTTGCCTCAGAGTTTTATCGATCCGATTAATCGCCTTGGCCTTTGCCCGGGCTATGAGCCAAAAACTTGCTGGGACGCTGTCAGTAATAGATTTTTCAATAATCAGTCAGCCGGTGCGCCATATTTAGTTTTGCCCACGGGAAGTTATGTCTTGGGCTATTCTACCGACGCCAATGGTTCAAAATATAATTTGTGTGCGGTTCTGGAAAGTCGGTATCCATCGAGTAATCCTTATATGTCTTCCGGTTTTAATTTTTCCCCTAATGATCCGACCGATTCGTCCTGCGCTTTAGCTGGGGTAGCGGCCGGTGGCAACGCTTCCAATACGCCACCGCAATTAATCAGCACCTCGCTGACTAGCGAGACCAATCAGGAATTTAACGGTTATATTAAAGTATTTGATAAAGAAAATAATCCTCTGACTTGGTCTCTAAATCTCGTTTATAGCTCTAGCGGTTGGCCCGGCTGGAGCGACGCTCCGGTTTTAAAAGATACCAGTAATCCCAGCCAGAAAAAGGTTTATGCGTTAAAGGCTGGCAGTCCCGGCACGTATAATATAAGTGTGACCGTGGATGACGGTCAGGGCGGTATTATTAGTACAACAACGCCGATTAAGATTTTATCTCCGTCTGTTTCTATTGAAGCGGACGACGTCGAATATGTAATCGATCCGGTTAATCTTTTTGATTATAGTTTTTCTTTTGGTGGCGCTAGCGTTTCTTCTTCGTCTTATGCGGTTACAAATATCGGCGGACCGTTTGATATTTTACATAGTACAGACATAATAAAGGCAATCACAACAGTTGGCGCTAATCGGTATAAGGTAGACTATAGCGGCTTAATTGATCCGAATAACAAATTTTATAGCGACACGGACTTTAAATATAAAGTGACAGTCGGCGGTTTTACTAAAAATTTTAAGATAAAAGTCAAACCCGAAAATCCGCAATTAGAATTTAATTGCGCTACTGCTGGACGGATTAATATTGATTATTCCTGCTTTTTAGGATCATTGCAGCAGGGTAACCATAGCCTAACCTATTGGGCGACTAGCGCTTTGCCGAACGGTTTATCATTATTCGCTTCCGGTACCGATCAGTTTTTACAAGGCAAGTCTCAGGCGACGACCACATCTTATATCCACATCAAAACTATCAATGAATATGGTGCGTCTTCTACAAAAATGTTTGCTTTAAAATTTAATACTTATTGCGGCGACGGTATTAAGGCTTATAATACCGAGGGTCGCGGCGGCGTATATAACGACGGCTATGAAGACTGCGACGGTACGAGCGCGGTCGCGACTACCGTTGCTTCAAGTAGTATCGATTATCAATATGGCTGTTCAACGACGTCTTCTTCTCCTCGTCCGTATCCGATTATAACCTCTGATCAGTGTGTTTTCTTGTCGCCGGTCAAGGGCGGCGGTTATTGCGGCGACGGTTATTGTCAGACTAAGATTAACGGTAGTGAGATGGAAACATGTGATAATTGTGCGAGAGATTGTTGCCAGGCTCAGGCCGATTGTGTTCCGAATTGTAATAATAAAAGTTGCGGCGATGACGGTTGTGGCGGTTCCTGCGGCGACTGTGTTGCTAGTCAGATTTGTAATAGTAATGGTAATTGCGTCAATTCTCAATGCAATTCAAATAGTCAATGCGAAGATTATAATTATTGTACAGATGATAGTTGCTCCGGGGCCAACACTGCTTCTTCAACGTGTGTTAATGCTTATAATAGTTCAAGTAGTCCATGTGCTTTAGGTGTGCAGTATCCGGATACGGCCTCGTACTCTTTGGATGACCCTGGTTGCGATCCAGCAACGACGGCATGTAGTTACCATCTTGATGGTTCATGTATAGATCAAAATTCATTGCCTTGCGCTTCTGGTGAATGTACTATTCAGGGTTTGCAGACCTGTTATCTGGGTGCCTATGGCACTTGTCTTGCCTCCGATCCGCGTTCGAATTATTGCACGGGTAAATGCGAAGGCGAGGCATTTTATTGTAACGACAGCGATCCGCAAAAAAATTGTTCCCATAATCCAAGTTATTTCAATGCTCAGTATCCATGTTCCGGAACTTGTATTGGTACCGGCAATAAACATGTTTGCGATTTTAAAGATGACGTTAAGACATGTGTCGAGTTCTTGAATGTGGCGACTTCCAGTTTTTTTGGCGATGCCCATTGTAATGGTAATTGCTCCGGTTATGACACTTCACAATGCTTAGCGAATGTGTGTGATGCCAATGTGGTCAATTGTCAAAATAAATGTGAGGCAGATAGTTTAGATTGTGATGACGAGTGTGAATACGAGGAAAGAGAGTGTGAGTTAAACCATGAACCCGGTTGTTCTCTGGGTTGGGCGAGCTGTGTTAGTGTCTGTGACTCTAATTTAGACGATTGCTTGCAACAGTTTGACCCTAAAAGCTGTTATTGGTATCAGGTCCCGGTTTCAGAAGACGATAAAATGATCGAGGGTATGGCATGTATGGCTAAAATGAATGTAGATAGCGGTAACCAGATAATTTGTGATAATAATTTACCCAATTCTGGCGCGCAATGGTTTAAGGGATCTATTGTAAAGGATAAAGATTATGGTAAATCACAACAAAATGGCACAATAAACAGGGTAAAATATTGTTCTCTCCCCGGTTGCGACACTAACGTCGAACCTAATAAATGCCGTTATAATGACGGTGCTTGGACCGGTTTTTGTTACGTCCACAAGACTTGGTAATTTAAATTAGCAATATGACTAAAAAATATAAAATTTTTATCCTAGTGCTTGGCTTCCTGATTATTATTATTTTGCTGCTCCTGGCCTGGTCTAAGATTTTTGGCCGCTATAGCGGTAAAAATTTCAGTGGGGGCAACTTGGCCGCTCCGGAATTTATGAACGCGCAAGAAAAAAAACAATTTCAGGTACCGCCCGAGCTTAAAGTGCAGATTATAAAACGCAACGAGTCGGGCAATATCACGGTGTATAAAATAGTTAATACCGATGCTGACGTCGTTTTGGATCCGAATAATATCCCCTCGATTAGTCCGCGTAGTCCGCGTTCTGTCGTCCCCGCTAAATAGAATCAGGTGAGAACTGGTCAAGATTACGGTTATTGGTTATAATTAAGATAAATAATAAGTAAACTAGAAAAATATGTTCAATGATTTAAACGGCGTTAATAATCCCAGCCGGCCGGCCGTTGACGACATTTTTGCCGAAACCGATAAAGCGTCCGAGGGGAGCGCAACCGGTAATTTGAATCTGGTTAATTCCGGAATTGAAACTAAAAGAGTAGGGTTGACCGCGACTGATGGAGTAATTAGGAGTGAGTCGGATAAAATTGTCGATAATAAATGGTTTAAAATTATCTTAATTTTCATTATTGCGGCTATCCTTATTTTGAGTGGTTATTTGGCTTATAGTAAATTTTTTCAATCGAGAGCCGATGTCGCTCTTGAATTGAACTCTAAGAACCCGGCCGCCACTGCCCCATCGCCTAATTCCGCTGCCGTGACTCCGGCGCCAAGCTCTGATAATTCCGGATCATTCGTTACTCCGACTGGCGGGACGTCCGCCGAGACTGGCACGACCACTATCCCGGAAATTCCCGGCGTTAATGCTCCAATTGAACCAGCTGCTACTACGACCGCTCCCGGTAGCGTAACCCCGCCTGTCGTGCCAGACCCCGCTTCTTTGATTGATTCCGATAGCGACGGCTTAAGCGATAGCGAAGAAAAAACCGCCGGTACTAATATTAATGTCATTGATACCGACGGCGACGGCTTAAGCGATTATGAAGAAGTAAAAATTTATCATACTAATCCGCTTAGCGCCGACTCCGACAGTGACGGCTATCCCGACGGCGCGGAGGTTAAAAGCGGATATGACCCTAATGTTAAAGGAGGGAAGCTAACTAAACCGGTCAGTAATCCTAAATAGTCGTTTCGTTAAATATTTCAGATTTATGTTGAACAATAATGAGAATAGCAAGTCGCCAGCGCGTTCCCGGATTTTTAATGCCAAACAGGCCATACCGCGCTTGTCCTTGAATCTGCATACTATGCCGCAAACAGCAGATAGTCATTTTAAGAAATGGCTATTTTTGGCTTTATTGATCTTTGGCCTGATGATGCTCATTGCTTTTTCGATCTTTTGGCAATAATTTATTCAGTCGGCGTTTAATTATGTTCAGCAAAAAAAAGAAAATTGAAAAAGAGTCAGAAGAGACCGGCAGTTTCAATCAGGATCTGATTGTTCATAATATGCCAAAAATCCAGAAGTTGGGCGAGTCTTATTCGTCCGGCGTTTCAACGGTCGGTTTTATCGGAGAAAATAAAGATGGCCATCAGAATTATGTCGGCGATCAGACTAAGCCCGTTTCTAATTTCAAGACAATCGGCTTGGTCATAATGTTTTCCGGCCTGGTCGTTATCGGCGGTTTATTTTACGTAAGTTATCGTTTTATTGTTGCTCCGGCCGCCAATACCAATAAAGATCTGAACGTAACGGTCATTTCGGAAAATCAGAGCGCGGCCACGACTACTCCGTTAAATGAGCCTGCGATAATGGCCAGTACGACCGACTTGTCGACGACGACTCTGGCTGTTTTAGATCAGGCGACCTCGACGGTTGTGGGTATCAGCGAAGAAGTGGCGACCAGCACTAGTGCGTCTTTACCGGACACCGACGGCGACGGTTTAAATGATGGCGAAGAATTGCTGCTAGGCAGTTCGCCTACTCTGGCCGATACTGACAGCGACGGTTATTCGGATTTCGCCGAAGTAATTAGCGGCTATAATCCGGCCGGTAGCGGAAAAATAAATAATAACGATAACCTGACAGATTATACGAATCAGGCTTTTAACTATAGCGTGTTATATCCGAAAAATTGGCCCCTGCAATCATTAAATAAAGACGCGACTGTTGTCTTTACGGCGCCAGATAACTCGTTGATTCAAGTTTCTGTTCAAGATAATCCCGATAGCGCCGGCATTCTTAGTTGGTATGAGGAAAATTTTCCCGACGTCACGGTTAATTATGATCAAGTACGAAATACCTATAGTTGGGAAGGAATTATGGGTCAGAATGGCTTGAATTTTTATTTGACCGATAAGAAGAAGACTAATATTTTCGTGGTCTCTTATATTTCTGCGACGGCCGATCGCCTGGCTTATCCGGATATTTTTCAATTGCTGATCAACTCTCTGTTTATAAAATAAAATTTTACGAGTATAATAAAAACTCCGTTTTTTCGACGGAGTTTTATTA
>Ga0172372_10008324_pt1 | contig 13707 bp, 15 predicted proteins | sample LakKiv5m_2_FD_114544 | JGI IMG/M metagenome (GOLD analysis project Ga0172372, IMG submission 114544) | Freshwater microbial communities from Kabuno Bay, South-Kivu, Congo - kab_092012_9.5m | ecosystem: Environmental > Aquatic > Freshwater > Lake | place: Democratic Republic of the Congo...
AATCGCGGGGGACCGGGCGCTGTGTATGGTGCAGGCGGTGGCGGTGGAGCTGGCGCTGTAGGTGGCGGCGGTTCGGCCAGTGTAGGTGGTGCAGGTGGTAATGGTACACAATCTAGTATCACTGGCACCGCTACATATTATGGTGGTGGTGGTGGCGGAGGAAGTTATAATTACTCAGCGTCTGGATCTGGTGGTTTAGGTGGTGGCGCCAATGGTGCTCCTGGACCAGCTGATAGTTCCGGCGGTGTTGCAAGTTCAGCAGTAGCTAATTTTGGTGGAGGTGGTGGAGGTTCAAATGGTTATGGTAGTGCCGGTACAGTACCACTAGGTGGCAATGGTGGGTCGGGCGTAGTAATTATAAAGATACCTAGCACTAATACAGCTACATTTAGTGCGGGCCTAACTACGTCAGTTAGTACAGCAGTATCCGGATTCAAAATTTATACTGTGACTGCGGGCACAGGCACAGTGACCTATAGTTAAATATACATATGCCAATATCATTTCCTGCCAATCCGACCCTAAACCAAACCTATACTTTCAATAGTATAACATGGACTTGGAACGGTAATCTTTGGACTAAAGGATCAGCAGTGTCATCCGGCGGCGGTGGCGCCACCGTGACTGTAAGCAATACAGCACCAACATCACCAACCACCGGTGCATTGTGGGTTGACAGTGACTATGGTGATCTAAATGCTTATTTTGCTAATGCTTGGGTCATTGTGGGTAGCGGTGGATTTAGTGCTTACTTGCCAAGTATTACTCAAGTGTCAGGAACCATAAAGTCTGGATTCTCAACCACACTAACTATATATGGAAATAACTTTGGATTATCAGCCGTCACCGTACGATTTAGTTTTGGGACAGTAGCTGATGTAACAGTAACACCAACGTCAAATTCACAACTTACTGTGACTGTGCCAGCTACAATATATGGTTTAATTGAAAACACAGCGGGTAATATTAGTGTGATAGATAGTGCTGGTAGACAAAGTAATGGCTATCAGATGACTACTCAAATTGAGTATGATGGCGCAACAGCAGCCAGAGCGGCACCACATGCTGCTTATATTAAAGCACTAGGAATCAACACCACTGGATATTATTGGATTAAACCCGCTGGTACTAGCACTGCGTATCAAGTCCACTGCGACATGACCAATAACGGTGGCGGTTGGATGTTAGTAAGCTTCTGTGGTACGGGCATAACCAATGGGGCTCACGTCGAGGATGCTTATACTGGTAATGTGTTTAACATGGGCAGTACAACTACGTCTATTACTAATACAAATCCAACTGCAAGTACAGCAGGCAATATGGGACAAGCATTTATAGATGCACTGGTTCAAAATGGACGCGAGCGCGGTATTGCTCTGTTTAGAGTTCACGATTCTGGTACAACTTGGAACAGTTGGTACATGACAATAAATAGTTCGGCTAGATGGTATTCGGTGTCCGGCGGTAGAAATGGCTGTAATGGGGGCACGTCTCAAAATGCCACTAATGCAGCATTATCTGGAAACCAGTGGTTAAAAACTTGTTCACCTACATATACCGCTGATTCAGGTAATAACGGTGCCGGTTCTATTAGCGGCACCGCAGTGACTTATAACAATGAAGGATGGGGAAACTTTCCTTTTAATATGGCGAATAATTCAGCATCAAATTGGGGATATTCTATCGCACCAAATTATAACAACAGTACTCAAGGATATTCACATCATAATTCATGTCATTCCAGTGGTTGGAATCGTGCTGGAAATTTCTGGTTGAAGATAGTATAGGACAGTGACTCATGCCAATAAGTTTCCCTAGTAATCCTAGTGTAAATCAAACCTACATCTTTTTAGGTGTAACTTGGTTATGGAATGGTAGGTCTTGGACTAAGTCTGCTAGTAGTAGCGCAGGTAATATCACAGCATCTAGCGATCAAGTCAATCTCAGCACCGGATATATTGATTTACCATCTGGTACCACAGCACAGCGCCCTGCCAGTCCACCAAGTGGTGCTATTCGTTATAACTCAACTACATTAAATGTAGAATACTGGGATCCTGCCTACGGCGCATGGATGACAGTAGATAAAACTACCGGTGGTGGGCTGAATACAATGGCACTAGAATATCTAGTGGTTGCTGGTGGTGGTGCAGGAAATTATAGATATGCTGGTGGTGGGGGCGGCGGCGGTGTATTGTCTGGCAACGTGACTATAGGTGTTGGCGAAGACTTAACTGTGACTGTGGGTGGTGGTGGAGCTGGTACCACCACAGGGGCTAGCCCTGGTAGTAATAGCGTGTTTATTAGCTTAACTGCTGCCGGTGGCGGCCGTGGTGGTAATTATAGTGCCGCCCCGAACCAAGGAAGTTCCACTGGTATAGCAGGTGGCTCGGGTGGTGGAGCCGGTTCAGACAATGGTGGTTCTGGATCAGGGGGCGCAGGTAATACACCAAGTACTACACCAGCTCAAGGATACAGTGGTGGTGGTAGTGCATGGAACAATGCTGGTAGTGCAGATTTAAGATTTACCGGTGGGGGTGGTGGTGCCGGTGGTGTAGGAGAAACAGGTCAAACATCTTTAGGAAGAAGTGGTCATGGTGGCCCCGGTGTGTTAAGTACCATAGACGGAAACAATTATTATTATGGTGGCGGTGGTGGTGGATCAATGTGGTCTACCAATAACACTACATACCCCACTGGTAATGGTGGTGTGGGTGGCGGCGGTGGCGGTGGGTGGTCAAACAGCAGCCAAGCTGCCTGCCCTAGTGCCAGTCTATTAGGTACAGGAGGTGGTTCTGCTAGAAATCCCGGACAAACTGGTGGAGGTGGTGTTTTAACGTTTCCTACTCACGCCAATGGCGGAAGCGGTGGAACCAACACCGGTGGTGGTGGGGGTGGAGCAGGTCAGGCAGAATGGAATAGTTATACTGGCATGACTGGTGGATCTGGTGGATCCGGAATTGTGATTCTAAAGTTTCCTCTTTCGTATTATATTACTACCAGTGCAGGTCTTACCGCACCCATAATAACTGTGGGGAATTTTAAAATTGCGACAATAACTGCGGGCACAGGATTGGTTAGTTTTAGAACAACTCCTCCTATATCTGTATCGGCCCTAGTGGTTGGTGGCGGTGGCGGCGCTGGTGGACGCCATGGCGGTGGCGGTGGCGGTGGCGGTGTAATACAATATCCATCACTGAGTCTGCAAGAAAATGCAAATTATAGCGTCACAGTTGGCGCTGGTGGTGCCGGGGGTATTGGCGAAGATTATGGTACCAACGGGGCCAATAGTATATTTTTGGAAACTGCGCTAGGTGGTGGTGGGGGCGGAGTTTACATATCAACTGCTCCTTACGGGTTTCCAGGTCAAGCCGGCGGGTCAGGTGGTGGAGGTGGACACGGACCGGGTCTTGGTGCAGCAAGCAATCAACCGGCCAGTACCTTGGGTGGTACCAAATACGGCAATGCTGGTGGCAACGGTTCTGGCCAGGAAGCTGGTGGCGGCGGCGGTGCAGGAACTGCTGGCGCTAATGGTGTATCGGGTACTGCTGGTGGCAATGGTGGTAATGGGATGCAGTCTAGTATCACTGGCACTTCATACTATTGGGCGGCAGGTGGAGCGGGCGGAGGTTGGGAGCAACCGGGTGGAACTGGCGGATTAGGTGGCGGTGGCGGAGGCGGAGCAGGAGCCAAAAACGGTACCACTGGTACAGGCGGAACTGGTGGGATCAATCCCGGGGGTGATGGTATAGCAGGAACAAGTGGGGCACCCGACGGTGGCCCCGGTGGAGCTAACACTGGTAGTGGTGGTGGTGGAAATGGTCAAGTCTATGTAGCACCTGGACATAATTATAGCGGTGGTCGTGGTGGCAATGGTGGGTCGGGAACAGTTATTATACGATATCCGTCGGATTACCATATCAACCACAGTACAGGATTATTATCAGTCACCACATCTATCACAGGCGGGACTGAAAAATATACCAGATTTCTGTCAGGTAGTGGCACAATAACATTTACTAAAACTGCACCATTGCAGGTAGAATATCTTGTAGTAGCCGGTGGTGGAGCCGGCGGAGTTGGAGCATATCCAAGCGGTGATACATCTGGAGGAGGTGGCGGTGGAGCTGGCGGAGTACAACAAGGAATAGTAGCTACCATAATATCAGGCACCGCCTACGGAATTACAGTAGGTGGTGGTGGAGCGGGAGTGTCTGGTGCTCCGTACGCAGGCAACAATGGTTCTAACAGTAGTTTTGCCACTGTGACGGCCACTGGTGGCGGTGGTGGTGGTGGAACAGGTAATAACCCAAATGCCAGATATGCAGCAGGCAACGGCGGTTCTGGTGGCGGAGCCAGCAACCTAAGCGGTGAGTCGGCGTTGGGAGGAACCGGTACGTCTGGTCAAGGAAATTATGGTGGAATGATTACCACTGGTACATGGGCTGCACCAAACTATCCATCAGCAGGTGGCGGAGGAGCTGGTGGACCTGGTAAACATGTCACTAATGCCACTGTTGGCAGCGACGGTGGTGCAGGAATAATCAGTCAAATCACTGGAACTAATACCTATTATGGTGGTGGCGGTGGCGGATCTACTTATAATGGTGGTACTGCTGGATCAGGTGGACTAGGTGGTGGTGGAGCAGCAGCAAATGGTACTGCAAATGGAACAGCAGGAACATCAAACACCGGCGGTGGAGGTGGCGGTACATCTAGAGTTGGTACTCAAAAGACTTCTGGATCTGGTGGGTCTGGAGTAGTAATCTTAAAAATTCCTACTCAGTACACAGCTACATTTTCGGCAGGTATCACAGCTAATGTTGCTACATCAACCAGTCATATCAATTACAAAGTATACACAGTCAGCGGTGGTACTGGCACAGTGACCTTCACTTAAACAAATAAATATCAATTATGCCAGCAAATTTTCCTGCATCACCAACTACGAACCAAACTTATTCCTATAATGGAATGAATTGGCGTTGGGACGGAGTTAGTTGGGTAGTTGATCTTACAGTAGCTACTGCCATTGGCGCCACTGGTGCAACCGGACCGCAAGGAGCACCAGGCACAGGCGGCACAGGCGGTAGCGTGAATTTTGATGGAGGATCACCATCTAGTACATATACAACAGGTCCAGTTTTTGATTGCGGTGGAGTTACTTAATGCCAAATATACAATTTCAATTTAGACGCGGAACATCATCAGAATGGACATCAGCTAATCCTGTTTTAGCCTCTGGTGAAATGGGCATTGAAACCAACACTAATTTGTTTAAAGTTGGCAATGGTAGTACTGCTTGGAATTCATTGCCATACGGTGGAATACAAGGTGCAAGTGGTATTGCTGGTGTAAATGGTGCTACAGGAGCCACTGGCACATTTTCTGGAACGACCAGCAGTGCCATAGTGACCAGTAATACCACAGTAGCAACTTCCACAATCACAGGTGCTCTACGTGTGGCTGGTGGTGCTGGTATACAGGGTAATCTCTATGTCAACGCCATATACACAGATAATAGATATTATGCCAATGGTGCACCATTTTTAGGTGGCACAGGTGGTGGTGGTGGCGCGGGGTATACCAATTTAGACGGTGGCACACCAGACAGTAATTTCGGTGGCATTATTGGTGTGGACGGTGGTGGTGTCACATAAATACGTGAGAGGTAAACAAATAATATGCCAATTCAAATACAATTAAGACGTGGAACTGCGGCACAGTGGACTTCATCTAATCCTATTCTGGCGCAAGGTGAACTGGCCATGGAAACAGATACCTATAAATTTAAGATTGGTAATGGGTCATCGGCTTGGAACAGTTTGGGGTATGGTGGCCTTGTAGGTGCCACCGGCGGATTTAACAGTCAACAAACAGTAAACACACAATCTGCTGCTTACACATTGGTATTAGCTGATGCAGGCAAGTTGATTCAAATGACCAATGGTAGTAACGTAACATTGACTATCCCTACAAACGGCAGCGTGGCTTTTCCAATTGGTACACACATTGACATCTGTTCATATGGTGCAGGACAGGTAACCATTGCAGGCGCAGGTGGAGTTACAGTAAATGCACGCGGGGCATTAAAAACTTTAAGTTTACAATATTCGGTCTGTACCTGTGTAAAGCTAGGTGCAGACGAATGGCTTTACATAGGACCGGCAACATAAAATGTTTAGTATCGGCGTACTTCAAAGACAATTATCAACGGCAACAGCCGTGGCTACCGGTGGCACCGTAGAAACACCAGGTAATGGATATAAATATCACACCTTTACCAACAGCGGAACCATGACTTTCACCGCTTCAGGCGAAGTACAACTTGTACTAGTCGGGGGAGGTGGTGGTGGAGCCAATGCGAATGGAGGTGGTGGTGGTGGAGCAGGTGGTGTAGTTTATATTCCAACTTTGTTTGTTCAAAGTGGTGCATATAATATTGTTATAGGATCAGGTGGTGCCGGGGGTACAGCACAAGGAGCAGGTCCCCCATATGGCAGCGGTGTAGGTGGTTTGAATGGTACATCTGGCACAGATACAACTGCGTTTGGTTACACAGCCGCAGGTGGTGGGTATGGTGGCGTAGGTGGCAACACGGGCGGTTCGGGTGGGTCATCCGGCGGGTCAGGCGGTGCAGCTACTAAAGGTCCTGCTACACAAATCATATACGGTGGAAATGGATATGGTAACCAAGGAGATGTGGTAGGTACACCGTATGGTGCAGGTGGTGGTGGCGGGGCAGGTGGTCCAGCTAGTGCATGGACCGGTGGTATTGGTATCGAAGTACCTTGGGGTGGCTCAGTGGGTGCCACTATAAAATTAGGTGGCGGCGGTAACGGTGGCAATAGTAATACTGCACCAGCACTAGCACCACAGGGTCAAACTGAGTGGGGTGGAGGTTGGGGTGGCAGCAATGCTGGTGGTTGGGAAGGCGGCAACAGTCAACACGGGAGCCCCGGTACTAACTATCGAGGAGGTGGTGGTGGCGGAGGCTGCGACGACGGTTGTTGTTATTATGGTTATGCACATGCCGGTGGCCGCGGAGGTGACGGTGTAGTATTAGTAAAATACAGAGTGCTCTAATGCAGATGGATATAAAATCGGCCATACAGGCTGTATTTCCAAAATATATTCTTTGCTTAGATGACATCTGTTTAGACCACACCGGCGAGTTCGCAGCAGCAGCTCACATGTTGATTAGGCAAGCTGGTAGTACTACCAATGATTTACTGAAAGTTACTAGCACACATCGAACCAAAAGTGATTTACATGAATACACAGTATTCCAACCCTTAGTACAGACAATTAAGAATGTAATGTTTGAATATGCTAGTTATATAGGTTACGACACTGCAAGTATTTTCAAATTTAATCTTACTAACATGTGGGTGAATATCAATGATCAAGGTGGGTATAATTTTCCACATGTACATTCGGGCAGCGTGATAAGTGGTGTTTACTATGTTCAGACACCACCTAATAACAAAATTGTGTTTTTTGATAATTATTCAAATACAGATGTAGCACTCAATGCTACCGGCGAAGGTCACGAACTTAAACGTTTTGAATGCCGCACTGGTAGACTACTTATGTTTAGGTCAGACCTATTACATGGCAATCCGCCGCAGCCTGAACCTGGCGAAAAGATTGCTATAAGTTTTAATTTTATGAGATAAGGTTATGGCACATTTTGCGCGAGTAAATTCCAACAACATAGTAGAACAAGTTATAGTAGCTGACCAAGAATTTATCAATTCTGGCGCTGTTGGTGATCCTGCCAATTGGATCGAATGTGATCCAGAAGGAGTGATGCGTAACGTATTTCCTGGAGCAGGTTGGACCTATAATCCCGCTGACGATAATTTTTATCCACCTAAGCCCGAACAGTTTCCAAGTTGGGTCTGGGGATTTGATCCTATCGCTAGAATCTGGCAATGGCAACCACCTGTTCCTTGCCCTGGCGATCCCTTACGCGGTCCAAATCATATCAAGTGGGATGAAGCAACATTAAGCTGGGTCGATAATCCAGATCCCGATACTTGGAAATTACCCAGACTCTGGGACGCACCTGAATATATCTATGACAAAGTTACCCAAACCATGGTAGAAAACCCTGTTTTTGATATGTTAGGTGTTGCAAATCCTTTTAAGAACCAGTAAAATAGCTAAATGCTAACAATAATAAATCGATGGAGACCCATCTCCATCGACGCTTTCACCTATGTTGAAAGTGTATATAAACTTTATCCTCCTAGACTTAGTAGAGATTACATCCCGCAGTGGTGGCGTAGTCTACCTACGGATTTTGATGATCCTGGATTTGGTGCAGTTAAAAATCCTACAATGAAACGCTGCACTGGTTTCATTGAAGCATTTCGTGCGGGATTCATGATACCCATGTGGACAGATTTGGCACTAGAGTTATTCAATGAACCTCCTGGGAGGAGTAGTTTCCGGTATAGATTCGCCGATGGGGAAGGTGTTATTCAAACCCATATGCATCAGCAATACACAGGATTCGTTGATACTAACCGTCAGCAGCATTTAAAAATTGTTGTGCCTTGGCGCATAAGAGAAACCACAGGCATAAACTTTACTATCACACAACCAGTTTGGAACATGGGCGATTTAAATAGGGAGATCACTATATTAGGTGGTATTACTGATTTTAAATATCAAGACAGTGCACATTTTCAACTGCTGGTGAATTATCCTGAAGTCGGCTCAAAAAGCAGTATCCTAATACCAGCTGATATGCCGCTTATGCAGGTAATTCCTGTTAGTGACAGACCTATTAAAATTCACACACACCTAGTTGAACGTAGTAAATATGTAGATGCAGGTATAGGAATTTTCAAGTTTACAGGTAATTACCTACATCGCAAGCGCATGATAGATCGAGCGGAAAAATCACAATGTCCTTTCAAGACCTTCTTAAAAAAATGAGCGTGGCTGAAGTTATTGAGGCTGATAACTTTTTTGTAGCTAGTTATACTCTTGTAATTGTTGACACCGAAGAAAAAGGTTATTATGTTTATGAGCCTGTGTTATTGGCCAAACCAAAGAGCCTAGGGGATGATTTTAGTATAATCTATCGTAATCAAATCAATCGTATACCAGTGACCATATTCAAATGAAACAAGAACCATCAGTAAATATTGGCAGTGCCAGTAATCTTTATATTAGACATTTAACATTTCATAACATCGGTGACGTGGAAAACGGTGTGCCACATGACTACGATCATGTAGCCCTGCTATCCACAGGATCAGTGCGTGTTACTGTAGAAGGTATAGACTGTACCTTTGATGCTCCGCATATGATTCTTATCAGGAAAAAATTAGAACACAGATTTGAAGCACTAGCAGCAGCTACTCAAATTTATCAAATTCATGCAATTAGAGAAGTAAGATCGGATGATATACTAGATCCTGACCAGATTCCGTACACATCTAATCCTAGACTAATTAGTCCCAAACCGGTATGATAGAATCACAATATATAGTATTAGATGACGTGATTCCACGTCAGTACCAGGATGACATAGAAGCACTGTTTTTAGGTGATAACAGCATGCCTTGGTATTTTGGTGTGGAAACCACACAGGAAAATCAACGTGTTGAAGTAACCAGTGTGATGTATCATATGGCCTATTATTTTAAACGCAATGGGGTATGCAGCGAAGTTTATAATCGTGTCAAACCAGCATTATGGACCATGATTGATCGGGCTGGGTTACCATTCCATGAATTTTTACAAATACGAGCTATTATACAGTTTCCTGTCATCACTGAACGCACCCACAACTATATTCACACTGACATTGAAGAACGTAATAATATACCATATTACACTGGTGTATATTATGTAAATGACGACACTGATGGTGATACAGTGCTGTTTGATGAATTTAGTAGCAATATACCTTATCATCAAGTGCAGAAAAATTATCAAAACTTTCAGGAAATACACAGAGTACATCCACAACGAGGCCGTGTCACTATATTTGATGGACAACGCTATCATAGTAGCACATTACCTACTAAAAAAACTCGCAGTGTATTAAATTTTAGTTGGTACTAGCATGACTAGACTGGCTGTCATTGGTGCAGGTACCGCAGGCTGTTTTAGCATGAGTCATTTTTTAGGACATACCAATTGGGATATAGATTGGTATCTTGATCCTAAGACTAAACCACAGGCCGTCGGGGAGGGCAGTAATTTACTATTACCGGCAGCATTGGATCGTAACATAGGTTTCAGTATCCTAGATCTTGACCAAGTTGATGGCACATTCAAGACTGGTTTGAAAAAACAAAATTGGGGTACAAGATCAGAAATATACTATCATCTGTTTACACCAGGCAGAGTTGGGTATCACTTTAATGCTATACGGTTACAAAATTATCTACGCGAAAGATTTCGTACAAATCCTAGAGTGCGTATTGTCGAACAAGCAGTAACTGATCATGACAGTGTTGACGCTGATCTTGTACTAGATTGTTCAGGTCGCCCCACAGACCTAACTGATTTTTATCGTGCTGAATATATTCCAGTGAATTCTGTGCATGTCACACAGTGTTTTTGGGATTATCAGCGTTTTAATTATACATTGACCATTGCTCGACCATACGGTTGGGTATTTGGTATACCCTTGCAAAATCGCTGTGCTATAGGGTATATGTACAATAACACCATCAACAGCTTAGATGATGTCAAGCAAGATGTGCAAATGATATTTGACGAATACAATTTAGTACCTAGTGATACTACCAATACCTTTAGTTTTGCTAATTATTATCGTCGTGAAAATTATACCGGGCGTGTGGCCTATAACGGAAACGCCAGTTTCTTTTTAGAACCATTGGAAGCTACCAGTATACATTTTATGGATACTACACATCGTATTGCTTATGATGTATTTCGTGGTGGTATGAGCATAGAACAAGGGTGTACTGAATATTTGCGAAAAATACGTGAAGTAGAAACTGTTATTATGCTGCATTATGCAGCAGGATCACCTTTTAGTACAGAGTTTTGGCAGTATGCACAAGCACGTGGACAGCAATGTCTGGAACAAAGTTTAAAAAATCCTGATTTTCAAGAAATTATAGCACACGCCGCCGACTATAAAACATCGAGTCCAAAATTGGAGTTTGGAACTTGGGACCTATACAGTTTTCCTATCAACCTTCAAGCACTAGGTTTGTGGGATCAAATCAAAGAGAGACAATATGCAACTTAATCAATTATTTCCTACTCCAGTGGCATTTTTTGATTTACCGAGAGAATTCACAGGCCATGAACTCAAGTTTATCAAAGACCAACCAACTAGAGCCAACATGGGTAATACCAGCAGCGAAAACAATTACATAATGGAAAAGCCTGAACTGGCCGAGTTAAAGGAATTTTGCGATGCCAGTGCTAACCAGTATTTTCGTGAAATTTACAGCCCTGACACCAGTATAAATTTACGTATTACTCAAAGCTGGGCCAACTATACCGAAGGTGGCCAGTTTCATCATAGGCACGCACACCCTAATAGCTTAGTAAGTGGTGTCATATACATTCAGTCTGATCCCACCAAAGACCGTATATATTTTTACAAGACTGGCTATCAGCAGCTCAAAGTCAAAGTAAAAGAATGGAATTCATTTAATTCAGAATCGTGGTGGTTTGAAAGCAAACCGGCACAATTGATTTTATTTCCTAGCTCATTGGAACATATGGTACAAAATACTGAAGCAGGAGCAATGACTAGGATCAGCGTGAGTTTTAATACTTTCCCGGTTGGTGTAATGGGAGATTATATGGAACTCACAGAACTTCTGCTTTAGGATCGATAAATAATAAATCAAAACTTACTTAGGAGATTTTGAATGGCACACTATGCTTTTTTAGATGAAAACTATATTGTGACTGAAGTTATTGTAGGCAAAGATGAATCAAATTATGACTGGGAAGCTCATTACGGGCAGTTCCGTGGTCAGCTTTGCAAGCGAACCAGTTACAACACACACGGTGGCGTACACTCAGGTGGTGGTACAGCTTATCGTAAAAACTATGCCGGTATTGGCTATAGCTATGACCCACAGCGTGATGCATTTATTCCACCCAAGCCATTTAACAGTTGGGTGCTGAATGAAAATTCTTGCCTTTGGGATCCACCAACCCCAATGCCCACAGATGGCAAAATGTATACTTGGGATGAGGCAACAACCAGCTGGGTAGAACTTCCTGCACAACAGTGATTAGGGTTCAATGCCAGCTAATTTTCCTGCGAACCCGCAGTTAAATGACGTTTATACCCACGCCAATATAAGTTGGCGTTGGACGGGTTCGTATTGGAAGATCTTTTATGCACCCGCCGGTGCTACCGGAGCAACTGGTCCACAGGGTAGTCCTGGTGGAGCCACTGGTGCCACCGGCATACAAGGTAATATAGGTGCCACTGGTAGTACTGGTCCTGTTGGTAGCACTGGTTTAGGCGCCACAGGCGCTACTGGTGTTCCTGGTCAAAACGGGTCTACAGGCCCAGCTGGTGCAACAGGTGCCACTGGACTAGTAGGTGGAATTACTTATTCTGTTATTCCTGTACCCGATTCTAGTTATTTTATAAATGGTCAAAACAATCCCGACCTACTCTTAATTCGTGGATTTACTTATTATTTCCAATTAAACAGCGCCAATCATCCATTTTGGATCAAGACTGATCGTGTAATTGGCACAGCCAATGCGTTCCAAGAAGGTGTAATCAATAACGGTATCAGTGTTGGTACTATACGATTCACTGTACCACAAACAGCACCAGATAGGTTATACTATGTGTGCCTGTATCATCCGGCCATGTCCGGAAATCTTATTGTTAGTAATCTAGGGTCTGGATCAACCAACGGTGGCAGTGCTACTATTACAGTTAGCGATACTGCACCTACTAGTCCGCAACAAGGAGCCATGTGGTTCAATACCAACACTGGCAGATTGCTGATTTACTACTTTGATGGTGAGGATTATTATTGGGTACAGCCAAGCGGTGCAGTAGGACCTGCAGGGGCCACAGGAGCTCCTGGACCTAGTTCAAATCTATCCGCAGTAAGTTCTAGTATTGTGCCTGCTGCTAATGTTACCTATGATTTAGGTACAGCTAGTCAACGGTGGCGCGATCTTTACTTAAGTGGTAATACTATTGATCTAGGTGGTACGGCCATTAAGGCCACTGCAAACGGAGTTAGTTTTACCTCAGCTGCTAACGCAGCAGCTTCGGTTCCTATTCAAGTCAGTAGTATCCAAATCAGCACTGGTGCTAATTCAGTCACATTAGTAGCCGGCATAGATGGCTTGCGTACAGTGAGCAGCACAGGAAATGTAACGGCTGCAATTGGCGCCACAGGTGCAACTGGTATTGGTGCTACGGGAGCCACTGGTATACAAGGTAATGTCGGGCCGCAAGGCGCTACAGGCGTAACCGGTGCCACTGGCCCAGCTGGCTCAGGTGGTTCTAGTGGATCTAATGTTACTGTAAGCAATACAGCACCAGTGAGCAGTACAGAAGGCGCATTGTGGATCAATCGTGAAACACTAAAATTATATGCTTATATAACCACTGGGAATAGCAGTCAATGGTTAGAACCAGCTACAACGTCTGGCGGTGGTGCTAGTACAATAATTTATAATACTGCTACCACCGAAACAGGTTATTTTGCA
>Ga0172372_10008325_pt1 | contig 13707 bp, 6 predicted proteins | sample LakKiv5m_2_FD_114544 | JGI IMG/M metagenome (GOLD analysis project Ga0172372, IMG submission 114544) | Freshwater microbial communities from Kabuno Bay, South-Kivu, Congo - kab_092012_9.5m | ecosystem: Environmental > Aquatic > Freshwater > Lake | place: Democratic Republic of the Congo...
GGCAAGCAAAGCGTCCACGTACTTTTAATGCGATTGCAGCAAAGACTAGAAGAATTAAAAGCAAAACAACAAATTGGAGAAAATGAGTCGATGAAGACACTTAAGGTCGGACTGGCTGAGCGTAGCTATCCGATACATATAGGAACTGATTTGCTCAACAGAGCAGAATTGTTACTCCCCTATCTGCCTAGGAAGCGCGCTGTGATCGTTAGCAATACGACAGTTGCGCCGCTGTATTTGAACCGCATCCAGGAAACGCTAGCTCAACATCAAATAAAGATCGAAAGCATCATCCTGCAAGATGGTGAACAATACAAAAACAGCGAATCCATGGATGTCATCTATGAAGGACTTCTGCGCGCGCACTGCGAACGCAGTACGCCCATCATCGCATTAGGCGGTGGTGTCGTCGGCGATATGACGGGATTCGCCGCTGCGAGCTATTTGCGGGGAGTGCCATTCATTCAAATTCCGACGACACTTCTTTCGCAAGTCGATTCCTCGGTGGGAGGGAAAACCGGTATCAATCATCGTTTGGGTAAAAACATGATTGGAGCGTTCTACCAGCCTTTGGTCGTGCTGGCAGATGTGGCAACCCTCGATACATTGCCGGATAAGGAGCTGCGTGCGGGTATGGCAGAGGTTATCAAGTATGGATTGATTAGGGACCTGCCCTTTCTGGAGTGGCTTGAAGCCAACATTGAAAAATTACTTTCACGCGATAAAGAGGCATTGCAATATGCAATTGCCAGAAGTTGTCAGAACAAAGCTGAAGTGGTTGGTAATGATGAGCGGGAGAGCGGAGAAAGGGCCTTGTTGAATCTCGGACATACCTTTGGGCATGCTATTGAAAATGGGATGGGCTATGGGGCTTGGTTGCATGGCGAGGCCGTTGCCGCAGGTACGATCATGGCGGCAGATTTGTCGCGTCGTTTGGGATGGCTAAGTTTCGAGGACGTGGCGCGTGTGCGCCAATTATTTGAGCGCGTTGGATTGAACACTGTCGGTCCTAAGCTTGGCACGGAAAAATACATGCGACTGATGGGGCTGGACAAGAAAGTGGCAGACGGGAAATTGCGCTTCGTACTTCTAAAATCGCTGGGAAACGCCGTTATGGCCGACGATGTGCCTCAGGATAAGTTAGAGCAGACTTTAGAGGCATGCTGTGTCTAATCAACCATTAGCCCCCTATGCCGTCATCTGCAGTGAGCGAGGTAGGCGAATTAAAGAGCCGCTGCCTATCGGGCGAAGCGAGTTTCAGCGCGATCGGGATCGCATCATCCATTCTGCAGCCTTTCGACGCTTGGAATACAAGACTCAAGTGTTCGTCAACCACGAAGGCGACTTGTTTAGAACACGTCTCACACACAGTATTGAAGTCGCTCAAATTGGTCGTTCTATCGCCAGACGGCTGAGCTTGAATGAAGATTTGGTCGAGGCGATATCGCTGGCGCACGATTTGGGGCATACCCCGTTTGGGCATGCAGGTCAGGAAGCCCTCAACGAATGCATGAAAGATCATGGTGGCTTTGAGCACAACCTGCAATCTTTGCGGGTTGTCGATGTGCTGGAAGAGAAATATGCCGCATTCGACGGACTGAACCTGTGTTTTGAAACACGCGAAGGCATTCTTAAGCATTGTTCCCTCAGTCATGCGGGTCAGCTGGGGGAGGTGGGCGAAAGGTTTCTCAAGGATCAGCGCCCCTCGTTGGAAGCTCAGCTGGCCAATCTGGCCGATGAAATCGCTTACAACAATCATGATGTTGATGATGGCTTGCGCTCCGGCCTGTTGACCTTGGAGCAACTGGCATCGGTACGTCTGTTCTCCGAACATCTTGATGAGGTGCGCCAAGCGTTCCCTGATCTGGCTGAGCGCCGCGTGATCCATGAGACCGTACGCCGCATGATCAATGCGCTGGTCTCAGACTTGATTGAACAGACGGAAGACAATATTAGGCGGCATGCGCCGCAATCACTGGATGAGGTGCGCGTGGCAGCTCCCTTGGTGGCATTCAGCCCCGAGATGCATGAAAAGAATCGGGAATTGAAAGCGGTCTTGCGAACTCAACTCTATCGGCATTACAAAGTAATGCGTATGAGTGCTAAGGCGCGGCGCATTATTCGAGACTTATTTTGTGCGTTTATGGAAGATTCGCGCTTACTTCCCTCGCAGTTCTTCCCGCACTCAGAACAGTCGAAAGCAAGGTGCATATCCGACTACATCGCCGGCATGACTGATCGCTACGCTATCCGCGAACATAGGCGGATTTTTGCCGTTGAAGAGATTTGACCCTCCTGCCGGTTGCCCTCCCCCCTTGGTTTAAGGTAGCATTCCCGCCCTTTCGGATAGATTTTGGCAGGCGGCGACCGCCGCCATTTTGTTGCAACCATTGAGGTGAGAAACAAGTGAACAATTCTTCGTTGCCTGCGCAGCAAGGTCTGTATGACCCGCGCAATGAACATGATGCATGTGGTGTCGGTTTCGTCGCACATATCAAAGGTCAAGCCAGTCATGACCGAGTCAGTCAAGGTCTGCAAATTCTTGAGAATCTGACGCACCGTGGTGCGGTCGGTGCGGACCCGTTGGCGGGGGATGGCGCGGGCATCTTGATCCAGATTCCAGACCAGTTCTTGCGTGATGAGATGAACTGGGGAGGAATCCAGCTGCCGTCGGCGGGAGATTACGGTGTGGGCATGTTGTTCTTGCCGCGCGATGCTGGTGCACGCGCCGCATGCGAAAAGATTGTCGCCGAAAAGATCATTGCCGAAGGGCAGACCCTCGTTGGTTGGCGCGATGTGCCTGTTGACAACAGTACGCTCGGTGAGAGCGTCAAAGCACTTGAGCCTATCGTGCGTCAAGTGTTCATCGGACGCGGTGAGAATGCCGCCGACCAAGATGCATTTGAGCGCAAGCTATTTGTTATCCGCAAGACAGCGGAACACGCTATCAGCAAGCTACCCAAGAACCAAGGCAAGGGTTTCTATGTTCCCTCCCTGTCGTCACGCACAATTGTGTACAAGGGCATGTTGCTGGCCGACCAAGTCGGAAAATATTTCGTTGATCTGCAAGATGCGCGCGTCGTCAGCGCATTCTCGTTAGTGCATCAACGCTTCTCCACCAACACCTTCCCGACTTGGAATCTGGCGCACCCATTCCGCATGATCGCGCACAACGGCGAGATCAACACCTTGCGTGGCAACGTGAACTGGATGGCGGCACGTCATGCGGCAATGTCATCGAAGCTGCTGGGCGAAGACCTGGAGAAGCTGTGGCCGCTCATCGTTGAGGGTCAATCGGACTCCGCGTGTTTCGACAATGCACTCGAACTCTTGGTGGCGGGCGGTTACTCCTTGCCGCACGCGATGATGTTGTTGATACCGGAAGCGTGGGCGGGCAATCCCTTAATGGATGAAGAGCGCCGTGCTTTCTACGAATACCACGCTGCGTTAATGGAACCGTGGGATGGGCCGGCGGCGGTCGCTTTTACCGATGGTCGCCAGATTGGTGCCACCCTGGATCGTAATGGTTTGCGCCCAGCGCGTTACCTCATCACCGACGATGATGTTGTGTTAATGGCTTCTGAAATGGGTGTGTTGCCTATCGCGCAAAGCAAGATCGTGAAGAAGTGGCGTTTGCAACCGGGCAAGATGTTCCTGATCGACATGGAACAGGGGCGCATTGTTGATGATGCCGAGCTCAAGCAAAAGATCGCTACCGCCAAACCCTATCGTAAATGGATTGAGCAGTCGCGTTACTTCTTGGACGACATGCCCACTGTGGCAGACAAATCCACCTCGGTGGTAAGTCTGTTGGATGCACAGCAAGCGTTCGGTTACACCCAGGAAGACCTTAAGTTCATCATGTTGCCGCTGGCGAGCGCCGGCGAAGAGGCGACAGGCTCCATGGGTAACGATGCCGCGTTGCCCGTGTTGTCGAGCAAGAACAAAGTGCTCTACAACTACTTCAAGCAATTGTTCGCACAAGTGACCAATCCGCCGATCGACCCGATCCGCGAAGAGATCGTGATGTCGTTGACTTCCTTTATTGGCCCCAAACCCAACTTGTTGGGGATTGATGTGAGCAAGCCGGCATTGCGTTTGGAAGTGCATCAACCCATCTTGTCGCTGGAAGATATGGCGAAGTTGTATAGCATCGACAAGCTCACCAAGGGTCAGTACAAATCGCAGGTGTTGGATCTGACCTTCGCTGCCAAGAATGGCGCGGCAGGTTGTGAAAAAGCCATCGCCGATCTGTGCAAGGTGGCTGAAAAGGCGGTTGCCGCTGGTTACAACGTGTTGATCTTGTCGGATCGTGCGGTCAGTGAGAAACGCGTAGCGATTCCTGCCTTGTTGGCGACAGCGGCAGTGCATCATCACTTGGTGCGAGCGGGCTTGCGTACCAGCGCCGGTTTGGTGGTGGAGACCGGTTCGGCGCGCGAGGTACATCACTTCGCCTTGTTGGCAGGTTACGGTGCAGAAGCAGTTTGTCCGTGGTTGGCGTTCGATAGCATCGAGCACTTCGAATTGCCTGCCGGTGTGAGTGCCAAAGACGGACAGAAACGTTTCATCAAAGGCATCAACAAGGGCTTGCTCAAGGTGATGTCCAAGATGGGCATCTCGACCTATCAATCCTATTGCGGATCACAGATTTTCGAGGCGATCGGTTTGAATGCTGATTTCGTGAAGAAGTATTTCACTGGCACGGCAACACAGATCGAAGGGATTGGTCTGCAAGACGTTGCGGAAGAAGCCATGCGTATGCACAGTGCCGCCTTTGGCTCCGACCCGTTGCTAGAAAACATGTTGGAGGCAGGTGGCGAATACGCCTTCCGCATTCGTGGTGAGGATCATACTTGGACGCCAGACTCCATCGCCAAGCTGCAACATGCGACACGCTCTAATAATTTCAACACCTACAAGGAATACGCCAAGCTCATCAACGACCAGACCCAGCGTCAAATGACCTTGCGTGGACTGTTCGAGATCAAGCCGTTAGGGAAAGCAGTCCCCTTGGATGAAGTCGAACCTGCCAAAGAGATTGTCAAACGTTTTGTGACGGGTGCGATGTCGCTGGGCTCGATCTCGACTGAAGCGCACACCACACTGGCGATTGCGATGAACCGCATTGGCGGCAAGTCGAACACGGGCGAGGGTGGCGAAGATGCCAACCGCTTCAAGCTGTTGCAAGGCGGCGAGAAGCTGTCCGAGATCATCGGTAAGAACCGTATCGAAGCGGATCAAACCATGAAGCCGGGCGATTCATTGCGTTCGCGCATCAAGCAGGTGGCCTCGGGGCGTTTCGGTGTCACAGCGGAATACCTGAGCAGTGCCGATCAGATCCAAATCAAGATGGCGCAGGGCGCGAAGCCGGGCGAAGGTGGCCAGTTGCCCGGCGGCAAGGTGTCTGAGTACATCGGTAAGTTGCGTCACTCGGTGCCGGGTGTGGGTCTCATCTCGCCTCCTCCGCATCACGACATCTACTCCATCGAGGACTTGGCGCAGCTCATCCATGACCTGAAGAATTCCAATCCGTCCGCTTCCATCTCTGTGAAGTTGGTGTCGGAAGTAGGTGTGGGCACGGTCGCCGCAGGGGTCTCCAAAGCCAAAGCCGATCACATTGTTATCTCAGGTTATGACGGCGGAACGGGCGCGTCACCGCAGTCCTCCATCAAACACGCGGGTACGCCGTGGGAGCTGGGCTTGTCCGAAGCACAGCAGACCTTGGTGTTGAACAAGCTGCGCGGCCGAGTCGGCCTGCAAGTGGATGGTCAATTGAAGACGGGCCGCGACGTGTTGATCGGCGCGCTGCTCGGTGCGGACGAATTCGGCTTCGCTACCGCACCGTTGGTCGTCGAGGGTTGCATCATGATGCGCAAATGTCACCTCAACACTTGTCCGGTCGGTGTGGCCACGCAAGACCCCGCATTGCGCAAAAAATTTACCGGTCAACCCGAGCACGTCGTGAACTACTTCTTCTTCGTTGCAGAAGAAGTGCGTGAGTTGATGGCGCAGATGGGGATTCGCAAATTTGATGATCTCGTGGGTCGTAGCGACCTGCTGGATATGCGCAAAGGCATCAGCCATTGGAAAGCCAAAGGCTTGGATTTCAGCAAAGTGTTCCATCAACCGGATGTCCCCGCCAGCGTGGCACGTCGCCATCTGGAAGAGCAGGATCACGGCTTGAATGAAGCCTTGGATAACGAGCTGATCGCACAAGCCAAAGAGGCACTGGATGCGAAACGTACTGTCAGCATCGAAACGAGCGTGTGCAACGTCAATCGCAGTGTAGGCGCCATGTTGTCGCATGAAGTGGCGAAGCGTCACGGCAATGCAGGCCTGCCGGATGACACCATCCGCGTCAAGTTCACCGGCACAGCGGGGCAGAGCTTCGGCGCATTCCTTGCACGCGGCATCAGCTTCCAGTTGGAAGGTGAAGGCAACGACTACGTGGGCAAAGGACTGTGTGGTGGTCGCATCATCGTTAAACCGTCTGCGGACAGCCAATTGACCGCAGCCGACAACATCATTGTCGGCAACACTGTGTTATACGGCGCAACAGCAGGCGAGGTGTTCTTCAACGGCGTGGCGGGCGAGCGTTTCGCCGTGCGTAACTCGGGTGCTATCGCAGTCGTCGAAGGCTTGGGCGATCACGGTTGTGAATACATGACGGGCGGCATGGTAGTGGTGCTGGGCCAGACAGGTCGCAATTTTGCGGCGGGTATGTCGGGCGGTGTCGCTTACGTGCTGGATGAAGATGGCGGCTTCGCAAAACGTTGCAACCTGTCCATGGTGCAACTGGAAGCGGTACCAGAAGAAGTGGCCGCAAGCGAAACGGGCGAAGTCGATACCCACGGTCGCGTGCATTTCAATCATCTGAACAAGGCGGACGAGGCGGTGCTACGCGGCAAGATCGAAAAGCATCTGCGTTACACCGGTAGCGCGCGCGCCAAGCAGATCTTGGATAACTGGAGTAGCTACCTGCCCAAGTTTGTCAAAGTCATGCCAACCGAATATCGTCGCGCCCTGCTTGAAATCGCAGCGCAACAAGCCAAAGAAGTGGAGGCCGCATAATGGGCAAGCCAACTGGGTTCATGGAGTTTCAACGTCTCAACGAGAGTTATGCTCCTGTCGAAAAACGGGTGAAACATTACCAAGAGTTCGTCGCTCACTTGAGCGATGCCGAAGCGAAGCAACAAGGTGCGCGTTGTATGGATTGCGGCATCCCGTTCTGCAATAACGGCTGTCCAGTCAACAACATCATTCCTGACTGGAACGACTTGGTGTACCGCGGCAATTGGAAGCAAGCCATCGAAGTGTTGCATTCCACCAACAACTTCCCGGAAGTGACAAGCCGGATCTGCCCCGCACCGTGCGAGGCGGCGTGTACGCTCAACATCAACAATGATGCCGTTGGCATCAAATCCATTGAGCACGCCATCATCGACAAGGCGGGTGAAAATGGTTGGGTCGTGCCACAACCCGCCAAGAAAAAAACGGGTAAAAAAGTTGCGGTGGTCGGTTCAGGCCCTGCGGGCTTGGCAGCAGCCCAGCAGTTGGCACGTGCAGGCCATGCAGTCACGGTATTCGAGAAGAACAGTCGCATCGGCGGTCTGATGCGCTACGGCATTCCTGACTTCAAACTGGACAAGCGCCTCATCGACTGGCGCATGGCACAACTTAGTGCCGAAGGGGTGAAGTTTGAAGTGAACACCTTCGTCGGCAAGGATGCGCCCAGCAAAGGTGTTGCTTTTGACGCGAAGAAAACCATTAGCCCCGCTGCCTTGCAAAAAGAATTTGACGCGGTCGTCATCGCAGGCGGTTCTGAACAACCGCGCGATTTGCCCGTTGCCGGGCGTGAATTGAAAGGCGTGCATTTCGCGCTGGAATTCTTGATCCCGCAAAACAAGGAAGTCGCAGGGGATGGCAAGAACCCGATCAACGTCAAAGGCAAGCACGTCGTCGTCATCGGTGGGGGAGACACGGGTTCCGATTGTGTTGGCACCTCCAATCGTCAAGGCGCCGCCTCGGTCACCCAGATCGAAGTGATGCCGCGCGCGCCAGAACAAGAGAACAAGGCCATGACCTGGCCGTATTGGCCGATGAAGTTGCGTACCTCCAGTTCGCATGACGAAGGCTGTACCCGTGACTGGGCCATCTCGACCAAGGAATTCGTGGGTGAGAACGGCGTGCTCAAATCGCTCAAATGTGTGCGCGTGGAATTCAAGGACGGCAAGATGGTGGAAGTTGCGGGTAGTGAATTTACGCTGCAAGCCGATTTTGTCTTCTTGGCAATGGGCTTCACCAATCCCTTGGCACAAGTGCTGGACGCATTCGGCGTAGAGAAGGATGCACGCGGCAATGCGAAAGCATCGACTGAGGGCGCGGGTTGCTATCAGACCAATGTGAAGAAAGTGTTCGCGGCGGGCGATATGCGTCGCGGTCAATCCTTGGTGGTATGGGCTATCCGCGAAGGTCGTCAGGCCGCACGTGCCGTGGACGAGTTCCTCATGGGCCAGTCGGTATTGCCACGATAACTGCAATCAGACCACGAAAGACACGAAACCACACGAACAAACCATTTCGTGATTTTCGTGTCTTTCGTGGACATTTGAATTTTAGAATCTTTCAGGGATATAACGCTCAATCATGAATTTCAAAGTTAAGAACGACACCTTCCTGCGTGCCCTATTGCGCCAGCCGACCGAATACACGCCGTTGTGGATGATGCGTCAGGCCGGCCGTTATCTGCCGGAATACCGCGCCACGCGCCGCACGGCAGGCAGTTTTCTTGGCTTGTGCAAGAACCCTAACTTTGCTACCGAAGTGACCTTGCAACCCGTGGATCGTTTCCCGCTGGATGCCGCCATTCTGTTCTCCGACATCCTCACGGTGCCCGACGCGATGGGCTTGGGACTCTATTTTGCTGAGGGGGAAGGCCCAAAGTTCGAGCGTCCCATCGAAACCGAAGCCGACGTGCAAGCCTTGCACGTACCTGATATTGGGACCGACCTCAAATATGTGACCGATGCCGTGTCGCAAATTCGCAAGGCATTGGATGGCCGGGTGCCTTTGATCGGCTTCTCCGGTAGTCCGTGGACGTTGGCGTGCTACATGGTGGAAGGTGGCAGTAGTGACGACTACGCCAAGGTAAAAAGCCTGATGTATAAAAATCCCAAGATGATGCACAGCATCCTCGACGTGACGGCAAAGACCGTGACTGCGTATTTGAATGCGCAGATCGAGGCGGGCGCACAAGCCGTGATGATCTTTGACTCATGGGGAGGCGCGCTATCGCACGCTGCTTTCCACGAGTTTTCCTTGGCTTATACCCAGCGCATCATCGAAGGTTTAACCAAGGAAAAAGACGGTGTGCGTGTTCCTTCTATCGTTTTTACCAAGGGCGGCGGCTTATGGATTGAGAGCATCGCCCATAGTGGTTGTGATGCGGTCGGTTTGGACTGGACGATGGACATCGGTATCGCACGTCAAAAGGTGGGCAACAAAGTCGCGCTGCAAGGCAACCTCGATCCGACCGTGTTGTTCGCCACGCCGGATGTGATTCGCAACGAAGTGGAAAAAGTGTTGAGCAGTTATGGGTTCGGTAGCGGCCATGTGTTCAATTTGGGACACGGCATCTCGCAGCATACCGACCCGGAAAATGCGGCAGCTCTCGTGCAAGCTGTACACGAGTTGAGCAAAAAATATCACTAGAACCGGTAGTTAGCCTCAAAGGTTATAAACAGGGGCTAATATTCGCAAAGGGCCATGGGACGCAGATTCCGTGGCCCTTTGCTTTTCATGGGTAACATATTGTTTTTAAAGGGTGCGATGAGTTGTGCGGAAATTGAGCGACATAAAAAAACCGTATACACCATTTGGAGTTAGCTACATTTCTAGCGGGTTTTCCACATTGTTATCCACAGGAAATGTGCATAAGAAAAAAATACCTATATGGCTCAATGTGATTAGCTAAACTTCGTAGAAATTACCAGAGAGAATCTGCATAACATGCCCATCATTCGCGTCGCCCTAGACGTTCCTTTGTCAACACTTTTTGATTACAAAGTGCAGGACGAGATTCAGCTCGAAATCGGGCAACGCGTGGTCGTCCCATTCGGGCGAAAAACGGTGGTCGGTATCGCGATGGAATGGGCGGTACAGTCTGAACTCGACATGGCGCGCATCAAGGCCGTCGTGCGTGTGTTGGAAGATGTGCCGCCGTTACCTGCCGAGACATTGGCCTTGCTGCGTTTCTGTAGTGATTACTACCACTATCCTTTAGGCATGACGGCTTTGTCTGCCTTGCCTACCCGTTTGCGCGATGTCGAGCCGATGGTATTGAAACAGTGCGCGTTCTATACCTTGAGCGAGACGGGGCGTGCACTGGATATCGGCAGCTTACCCAAACGTCGTGTTGTGCAGCAGCGCATCCTGAATGCTTTGTCGCAAGTGCCGATGAGTGGTGTGCAACTGCGAAAACTGTCCGCCAGCGCACCTGCAGCGCTGAAGTCGCTCATCGAGGCAGGATGGGTGGAGGTAGCTAACACGCCTGCCCCGCACCGCAATCCACAATCCCTTGCGGGCGAGGAGGCAAAGGTGAAAAGCCATACCTTTAACGATGCGCACGCGCTCACTGCCGAACAACAAAAAGCCGTGGATGCCGTCACACCAACGAAAGGCTTCGCCTGTTTTCTGTTGCACGGCATCACCGGTAGCGGCAAGACCGAGGTGTATGTGCATCTGATGGATGCCATGTTGCGACGCGGTGGGCAGGTGTTGCTGTTGGTGCCCGAGATCAACCTCACGCCGCAGTTGGAGAACTATTTCCGCAGCCGTTTCCCCGATGTGGAATTGGTCAGCCTGCATAGTGGGCTGGCGGAGGGCGTGCGTGCGCAAAATTGGATTGCGGCGCAATCGGGTGCAGCGCGCATCGTGCTGGGAACGCGTCTCGCCGTGTTCACCCCCTTGCCCCAATTGAGCCTCATCTTGGTGGACGAAGAACACGATGCTTCATTCAAACAACAGGACGGCCTACGGTATTCGGCGCGTGATGTGGCAATTTTTCGCGCCAATCAGCGCGGCATCCCTATCGTGCTGGGTTCGGCCACTCCTTCGTTGGAGAGTTGGCACAACGCACAGAGTGGGCGCTATACCCTGTTGCAACTCACCCAGCGCGCGGTGTTACCGGCCACCTTGCCGATGGTGCGCTGTCTCGATGTGGGGCAGCTGCCCTTGCAGGAGGGGTTGAGCGAGCCGTTGATTGGTGCGATCGAGACACGCTTGCAGCGCAAAGAACAAGTGCTCATCTTCATCAATCGGCGCGGTTATGCGCCCGTGTTGATGTGCACCGCCTGCGGCTGGTTGTCCGAATGCAAACAGTGTGCGGGGAAGATGGTGTTGCATCTGAAAGACCGCACCCTGCGTTGCCATCATTGTGGTGCGCAACGGCGTGTGCCACCTGCCTGCCCGACCTGCGGTGAGGGCGAACTCAAGCCCGTCGGGATGGGGACGCAACGCATTGAGGCAGCCTTGCAGGCGCGCTTTCCCAAAGCACGTATCTTGCGGGTTGACCGCGACAGCACCCGCAACAAGGGGACATGGGAGGCAATGCGCAAACGCATTCACGACGGCGAGGCGGATATCTTGGTCGGCACGCAGATGCTGGCAAAGGGGCATGACTTCCCCAACCTCACGTTGGTGGGCGTGTTGAATCCTGATGGCGGCTTATACAGCGCCGACTTTCGCGCATCAGAAAAGCTGTTCGCGCAACTTACGCAGGTCGGCGGTCGTGCTGGACGGGCGGACAAAGTGGGCGAGGTGATCGTGCAGACCGCCTTCCCCATGCACCCTTTGTTCGTCGCCCTGCGTGCGCATGATTTCGTAGCGTGGGTTCAGGTGTTGCTGGCAGAGCGCAAGGTGGCAGGGTTGCCCCCTTACCTGTTTCAAGCGCTGTTGAGCGCGGAGGCAAAACAAGAGCGTGATGCGATGGGATTTTTGCAGACTGCCCGCAAGCTGGCATTGGCGTTGCAGATGCCGCTCGAAGTGTACGGTGTGATCCCGGCGGTGATGCCCAAGCGCGCCAACCAGCACCGGGCGCAGCTGTTGGTGCAGGCAGACAGTCGGCGCGTCTTGCAACATTTTCTGCGCGCATGGAAGCCGCAACTGGACGCGTTGCCAACCCAGCGAATTCGTTGGTCTTTGGACATTGATCCAATCGAGTTTTGAGGAAATACCCGTTAGGGGGATGCGCCAGCTTGAAGGGCAGAGACTATAATGCTGGGCAAATTTAACGGAGAAGGAGAGTAATGATGAAAGAGATACAGCGTTTTACTTTGTCCGATTTGACCTTGCCCATGAAGACATTGTTTTCGGGTTATCTGCTGGTCGTAGGGCTGGGATTGTTGTTTGCGGGTGGTCAGATCATGCTCACGCACGGTATGGCGGATGGGAAGATCGGCCTGTCCGTCGATGACATCGTCTATAGCTATTACGGCAAGCGCGACGAAGGTTCTAAATTGGTCGCCAAGTTGAATGGTTCGATGAAAGACAACGCGCCTCCAGAAGTGCGCCTTGCCATGATCAAATGGGCGGAAGCCGGTGGACCGCAAGAAGAATGGGACGAGAAAATTTCAATGGACGTGGATCAGTACTGTGCCCCTTGCCACGCCAACATTCCAGGCTTGGCGAATGTCACCGACAAAGCGGTCATGGACGACATGCTGAAGGTCGATCAGGGACAGTCGATGTCCACTCTCACGCGCGTGTCGCACATTCACTTGTTCGGTATCGCGTTCATCTTTTTCTTTGTGGGTTGGATATTCACTTACGCCACAGGCATCTCGCAACTTAACAAGGCCATTATTATTTCCGTACCGTTCCTGTTCCTGATGGTGGACGTGTTGGCTTGGTGGCTCACCAAGTGGAATCCGGGCTTTGCTTGGTTCGTCATCATCGGTGGTTTTGGCTATAGCCTCGCTGCCACCATCATGATTTTCACCTCGCTTTATCAAATGTGGATATCGCCGCGTCGTAAGGCGCACCCGGTCGATCCTACGCCGCAGTAATTTTGTGCAGAGCGAATCAAACTTGATTGAGCACATCGCCGCCCTTGTTGGCGGCGATGCCGTTTTGGCGTACGAGGCAGCCGCGCCATATTGCAAGGATTGGCGGGGGCGGTATGCGGGTCAAGCGCTTGCTGCTGTGTTTCCCGCCGATACTCGGCAGGTGAGTGAGGTTGTGAAGTTGTGTGTTAAACACAACGTCGCCATCGTGCCGCAAGGCGGCAATACCAGCTTGTGTGGCGCATCCGTGCCACTGGCGAATGGTAGTCAGCAAATAATCATCAACCTCTCGCGTATGAATAGCATCCGCAAAGTGGATGCCATCAACTACACCATGACAGTGGAAGCCGGGTGCAAGTTGGCTTCGTTGTACGAGGTGGCAGACAAGGCCGACAGGTTGTTTCCGCTGGGCCTCACCGCCATTGCCTCGCATTGCGAGATCGGCGGTAATCTTTCTACCAATGCGGGCGGCATCGGCGTGTTGCGTTACGGCAGTGCACGCGACCTCGTACTCGGGTTAGAAGTCGTGTTGCCCGATGGGCAGATATGGAACGGGCTACGCAGTTTGCGCAAAGACAATACGGGCTACGACCTTAAACATCTGTTCATGGGGGCAGAGGGCACGCTGGGCATTATCACGGCCGCC
>Ga0172372_10008326_pt1 | contig 13706 bp, 15 predicted proteins | sample LakKiv5m_2_FD_114544 | JGI IMG/M metagenome (GOLD analysis project Ga0172372, IMG submission 114544) | Freshwater microbial communities from Kabuno Bay, South-Kivu, Congo - kab_092012_9.5m | ecosystem: Environmental > Aquatic > Freshwater > Lake | place: Democratic Republic of the Congo...
CTAAATTCATCCGAATCCGCGGTTGAGGCGACTGCCGGGCCGGCCGATGCCAGCTCAGGGCCCGCGCTGGGCGGTGGTGCCGCCGGCGGTGCCGATCATCCCGGCGGCGCCCGAGGCGGGCGGGATACCGTAGATGCGGGCGCTGAGGTTGGCGTTCGTGACGTTGAAGGGCACCGCCTGCCGGATGTTGTTGGGGCGCGTGGTGCTGGTCGACGTCGGGTTGTTCGAGACGAAGGGCGACGGGTTGTTGGTGTCCGGATAGAACGCGATGTTGCCGCCGAGGAAGGCGATGTAGCCGCCGGTGGCCTTGTAGACGCCCGAGGTCTCGCTCCAGAGGCCGTTGGTCTGGAGGCCGCGGGTGTAGATGACCGGGGTGGTGGCGGGGTCGCTCATCTTGACGCCGCCGACGAATTCCCAAGAGGGGGAACGGCCGGAGGTGAAGGAGGTGTGCAGCGTGTTGCGCTGGTTGGACGGCTGGATGATGAAGGTCGGGAAGGTGCCACTGAAGGCCGGATCGTTCTTTGAGAAGAAGAAGGTCGGGTCGGTCAGGATGTTGTTCTTCGCTAGGATGCCCGGCCACTTCCAGGCGAGCTGGGGGGCGTTGAGCACCGAATTGGCGATGTTGATCGGATCAGGCAGGCGGTCCTGGTTGTCGCCGGCGTAGATCTGCGCGGCCTTCAGGACTTCGCGGAGATTGTTGGCGTCGACCGCACGCTGCGCCTTCTCGCGGACCGTGCCGACCGTCGGGATGACGATGGCAGCCAGGATGCCGATGATGGCGATGACGGTGAGCAGCTCGATCAGCGTGAAGCCGGGGCGGCGGGCGGGGGCTCCGGGGCTGGGGGCGGTGCGGGCAATGATCATAAATGAGGTAAGGGTGCGGGGAAGACGCGAGGAAGCGGCGGAGGGTTTCGGTGAAAAATCCCGGGCTCAAGCAGATTTTGCCCTCGGGGGCGCGCGGCGGGCGGCGGGCTTGACAATCCCGGAGGCGAGCCGAATCCTCCGTGGTTCTCCTCCACTCTCTCTCCGGAAAGTGGGCCCTGCGGCCCGCTTTTTTTTTCCCAACTTTCCCGCACCTCCATACGCCATGAGCAGCGAAATCCTCTCCGTCCTCGAGTATATGGAAAAGGAAAAGGGCATCCCGCGCGCCGAGATGATCGCGACGATCGCGAATGCCCTGAAGACGGCCGCCCAGAAGGGCATCAGCTCGGGCCAGGAGCTGCGGATCGACATCAACCCCCGCAACGGCCAGCTGCAGGCCTGGTGCCTGCTCAAGGTGGTCGACTCGGTCAGCAATCCTCGCACGGAGCTGCACGTCGAGAAGGCGCAGGCCCTCAAGCCCGGCGCGGTGATCGGGGAGGTCCTCGAGAAGGCGATCGACCCCTCCTCCCTCGGGCGCATCGCGGCCCAGACCGCCCGCCAGGCGGTGATGCAGCGGCTGCGGCAGTTCGAGAAGGACCGCATCTTCGACGATTTCAAGGACCAGGTCGGCAACATCGTCACGGGCACGGTGCGGCGCCGCGAGCGCAACGACCTCTTCATCGATCTGGGCAAGGCCGAGGCCGTGATGCCCGCCAAGGAGCAGGTGCCGGGCGAGGAGTACCAGCCGGGTGAGCGCATCCGCTGCCTCCTGCTCGAGATCCAGAGCACGCCGCGCGGGCCCGAGATCGTCCTCAGCCGCGCCAGCCCCCGCTTTGTCCGCCGCCTGTTCGAGCTCGAGGTCACCGAGGTGGCCGACGGCACGGTCAAGATCGAGGCTTTCGCCCGCGAGCCGGGCTACCGGACCAAGATCGCCGTCACCAGCACCGACCCCAAGGTCGATCCGGTGGGCGCCTGCGTCGGCGCCCGCGGCGCCCGGGTGAAGACGATCGTCCGCGAGCTGGGCGGGGAGAAGATCGACATCATCAAGTTCTTCGCGGATCCGCGCGAGATGGTGATCGAGGCCCTGAAGCCCGCGATCCCGCGCGAGATCGTCCTCGACGAGAAGGCCCGCCGCATTCTGCTCCGGGTCGCCAACGACGACCTCGCCATCGCGATCGGCCGCAAGGGCCAGAACGCCCGCCTGACCTCGCGCCTGGTCGGCTGGCGGATCGACATCGAGGAATTCCGCGCGGTCGGCGCCGATCCGGAGGGCGATGCGAAGCGCAAGCTGGTCGCCGGCCTCGGCGTGGCCGAGGACCTCGCGCTGCGCCTTGTCAAAGCCGGTTTCGTCTCCCTTGAACTCTTCGAGGGCGTGGAGGCGGCGGACCTGGAAGGCGCCGGCTTCAGCCCCGAGGAAGCCGCCCTTGTCATCCAGCGCGTCGCCGCGCAGGCGCAGTAACCCGCAGCGTCCAGGTCCGACCGCATGAGCATCCGCATCCACAAACTCGCCGAGGAGCTCGGCCTGGACAACAAGGAGATGATGGCGCTGCTCAAGGAGCGCCGGATCATCGGCCAGGACGTCAAATCGGTCTCGAGTACCGTGGACAACATCAGCGCCGCGGCGCTGCGCGAGGAGTTCGCCGCGCGCCGTCCGGCCGCTGAAGCCCCGTCCCCCGCGGCCGCCCCGGCGGAGGCCCCGGCGCCCGAGGTGGGCCCGCCCCGCGTGAACCTTCCGTCCGGCGTCTTCGTCAAGAGCCGGCAGGACATCGAGCGGGAGCGCGAGGCTGCGGCCGCGGCCAAGGCGGCCGCCCCCAAGGCTGCCTCCAGCCCGCCGCCCACCCCGGCGCCCCCACCCCCGCCGCCTCCGGCCGCCCCCGCGGCGCCGAAACCCATTTCCGCCCCGCCGGCGCCCCCCGCTTTGCCCAAGCCGGTCTCGGCGCCGCCGCCCGTGTCCGCCCCGCCCCCGGTTTCGCGGCCCCCGATGGTGGTTCCCCCGGTTTCCGCCCCGCCCGTCGCCCGTCCCCCGGTCGTCTTGAACGCCCCCCCGGTCCGTCCGGCCCCGGCGCCGGCGCCGGCCCCCGTGGTGCCTCCCGTGCGCCCGGCGACCGTGGTCCCGCCGGCCGCCCCGGCGTCCACCGCCCCCGCGCCCGTTCCCGCGCCGAAGCCCCCCGCGCTGCCCCCGGCTTTGCCGCCCCGCGCCCCGGCTCCCGCGCCCGTGATGGCGCCGAAGGCGCCGCCCTTGCCGGGCAGCACCGCCCCGGCCCCGGTCGCCCACATCACGATGCAGGGCGACATCAAGGTCCTTCATCTCAAGCCGCCCATCGTGGTGCGGGACTTCGCCGCCGCCCTGGGACTGAAGCCCTTCAAGCTAATCTCGGAGCTCAATCAGCTGGTGGGCTTCGCGGCGATGAACTCCAACATCGACGAGGCCGTCGCCCAGAAGGTGGCCGAGAAGTATGGCTTCCTGCTGGAGATCAAGCACCGCGGGGACGCCGCCGCCCAGCAGGCCGCCAAGGAGAAGAAGGAAAAGAAGCAGCCGGAGGAAGATGAGTCCAAGCACCTCGTCCCCCGGCCCCCGGTGGTCTGCATTCTCGGCCACGTCGACCACGGCAAGACCTCCCTGCTCGACGCCATCCGCAAGGCCAACGTGGCCGCTGGCGAGGCGGGTGGGATCACCCAGCACATCGGCGCCTACCAGATCGAGTTCAACGGCCGGAAGCTCACCTTCCTCGACACCCCCGGCCACGCCGCCTTCACCAAGATGCGCGCCCGCGGCGCCAGCGTCACCGACATCGCCATCCTCGTGGTGGCGGCAGACGACGGCTTTATGCCGCAGACGGAGGAGGCCCTCAAGATCGCCCTCGCCGAGAAGCAGTCCCACCCGGAGCGGTTCGCCCTCCTGGTCGCGGTCAACAAGATGGACGTCAAGGGCGCCAATCTGGACCAGGTGAAGAACCAGATGCAGCAGCGCGGCATTGCCCCCGAAGATTGGGGCGGGGAGACGATCACCGTCCCCGTCGCCGCGATCAAGAACCAGGGCATCACGGAGCTGCTCGAGATGATTTTGCTGCAGGCGGACGTCCTCGAGCTGAAGGCCAACCCGAAGGCCGAGGCGAGCGGGCTGATCATCGAGTCCGAGATCGACTTCGGCCGCGGCCCCCTGGCCACCGTTATCGTCCAGCGCGGCACCCTGCGGGTGGGCGACGCCCTCGTGAGCGGTCCGAATTACGCCAAGGTCCGGGCCATGTTCGACGACCAGGGCCGCAACGTGAAGGAAGCCACCCCTGGCACCCCCGTGCGGGTGATCGGCTGGTCCGGCACCCCGGACAGCGGCGCCGCCTTCAAGGCGGTCAAGAACGCCCGCGAGGCCGAGAAGCTCGCCGAGGAGGAGACGCTCCGCCTGAAGAAGGAGGCGACCACCGCCGCCGCGGTCCCCAAGGAAGTCTCGGTCGAGCGGCTCTTCGCCAACATCGCGGCCACCCAGGCCAAGGTCCTCAAGGTCATCATCAAGACGGACGTCTTCGGCTCCTCCGAGGCGGTCCGGGTCATCCTCGACGGCATCAAGAGCACGAAGGTCCAGCTGGAGATCGTCTCCATCGAGGTGGGCCTCGTGACCAAGAACGACGTGCTGATGGCCGGGGCCTCCGGGGCCCTCATCATCGGCTTCCATACGCGGCTGGAGAATGGCGTCACGCCGCTCGCCAAGCACCACGGGGTGCGGATCGAGACCTACGAGATCATCTACGAGATGGGCGACAAGGTCCGCGAGATGATGGCCGACCTGCTCGATCCCGACATCAAGGAGATCAAGACGGGCGCGGCGGAGGTCCGGCAGGTCTTCCCGCTGGCCAAGGGCTTTGTCGCCGGCTGTCTCGTCACCGAGGGCAAGATCAACCGCAACGCCAGCGCGCGCCTGCGCCGGGGCCGCGAGATCCTGCACGAGGGCCGCGTCGGCACCTTGCGCCGGTTCAAGGACGACGCCAACGAGGTCCGCGCGGGCCTCGAGTGCGGCATCAAGCTGGATGATTTCAACGGCTACGCGCCGGGCGACGTCATCGAGTGCTTCGAGGTGCAGAAGGTCCGGGCCTCCCTGTAGGCCGGGTCCGTCCGTCCCGATCGTCCCTTCCCGGCGATGAGCAACCGCACGGTGCGCGTCAACGAGCTCGTCCAGCGTGAGCTGGGCGACATCCTGCGCCGCCGCTACCAGTCGGAAGCGGTGAACGTCACGATCACCGAGGTCCGCGTCTCGCCGGACCTGCGGGACGCGCGGGTGTTCGTGGCGGTGGTGGGGGATGCCGAGGCCGCCGAGGCCAAGCTCCGCTGGCTGCGGGCGCAGGCCGGGTCCATCCGCGCCGAGGTCGGCCGCCGGATCGTGCTTAAGTACCTGCCCAAGTTCGAATATGTGCTGGATCATTCGGCCGCCCGCGGCGCCCGGATCCTGCAGGTGCTGGACGAGGTGACGCCGCCCGGGACCGCCCCGGCCGCGGCCCCGGCCCCCGCGCCGGAGCCGGAGTGGCAGCCGAAGTTGAAGCCGGCGTCGGAGCGGAAGGAGTGACGATGGAAGCCTTCTTCCCGGAGTTGCGGCCGGCCTTCACCCGGCTGCTGAACCGCGTGGCCGGCCTGCCCGTCGCCGTCTGCGGGCACGCCCGGCCCGATGGGGACTGCATCGGCTCCCAGGTGGCCTTGGCCCGGGTGCTGGCGACCCGGGGGCAGGACGTCATCTGCGTGAACCCGGATCCCGTGCCGCGGCGCCTGCAGTACCTGACGGCCGGGATGGAGTTCCGCCGGACGGACGACGTCCTCCGCGACCCCGTGGCGAGGGCGGCGATCTTCGTCGATTGCGCGGACCACGCCCGCGGGGGCGAGCGGCTCAAGGCCCATTACCCGCGCCCGGTCGGCGTGATCGACCATCACCTTTCGAATGCCGGCTTCGGCGAGGTGGACCTCATTGAACGCACCTCCGCGGCGACCTGCGAGATCCTGGCCGGCCTCTTTCTCGATGCGGGGCTGCCGGTCGATGCCGCGACCGCGCGGGCGCTCTATGCCGGGATCCTGACGGACACGGGCCAGTTCCGCTTCCAGGCGACTACCCGGCGCTGCTTCATCTTGGCGGGGGAGTTGGTCGCCCGCGGGGCGTCCCCGGCGGAGGCGGGGTTCGAGCTCTACGAGCGCGAGACCCCGGGCAAGCTGCGGTTGCTCCAGCGGTTCCTGGCTTCGCTGCGGCTGGAGGCGGGCGGTCGGCTCTGCCTCGGGGTGCTGCCGGCGGGCATCTTTGAGGAGACCGGGTCCAGCTCTGAGGATACCGAGGGTCTGGTCGACTACGCCCGGTGCATTGACGGGGTGGAGATCGGCGCGTTGGTCGAATGGCGCAAGGATGGGACGGCGAAGGCCAGCCTGCGGGCCAAGGAGCCTTCCCTGAGGGTGGACCTGGTGGCGGCGCGCTTCAAGGGGGGCGGCCACGCCTGCGCGGCCGGGCTCAGCCTGCCGTCGGCCCCTGCGGACTTTGAGGCGCAACTGCTGGCCGCGATGGCGGAGCGCCTGTCGACCCCACCCGCGCCCGCCCGCTGACTATGCTGCTGCCCGCCAAGGAAATGGAGGGGATCCTCCTGGTCGACAAACCCGGGGACCACACCTCCCACGACGTCGTGGCCCGCCTGCGCGGCAAGCTGCGGATGAAGCGCATCGGCCACGCGGGCACCCTCGACCCGATGGCCACCGGCCTGCTGGTCATCCTCGTGGGCAAGGCCACCCGGGTTTCCCAGTACCTGATGGGCGTCGACAAGGAGTACGAGGGGAGCGTGGAGCTGGGCAAGACCACCGACACCCAGGATGCGGAGGGCGAGGTGATGGATACCCGGCCCGTGCCGCCCCTGAACGCGGGGGAGATCCAGACCGCGATGAACGGGTTCCTCGGGGACCAGTACCAGACCCCGCCGATGTATTCCGCGGTGAAGATTGACGGCGTGCCCCTGTACAAGAGCGCGCGCAAGGGCCAGGAGGTGGAGCGTGAGCCGCGTTTCATCCGCTTGATGGAATGGACCCTCACCGGCTGCGCCTTGCCGCGGTTCGACTTCCGCCTGAAGTGCACCAAGGGCACGTACGTCCGCACCCTGGCCCACGACCTGGGCAACCGCCTCGGCTGCGGGGCTCATCTGGCGGCGTTGCGCCGGACCGGCGCGGGACAGTTCGGAGTGGCGCAGGCGCTGACCCTTGATCAGATCAACGCCCTGACCCTGCCGGAGATCGAACGCCGGCTGATCCCCGTGGCCGCGGCGGTGCCCCCCGTGGCGCTCTGAGCGGGGTCTTTGGTTATGCCGCCGGAAGCCCTCGCCTCCCTGGCTGCGGTGCCTCCCTATCCCGCCCCGCTGCACCTGGCGGTGGGAATGTTCGATGGGGTGCATCGGGGGCACCAGGCGGTCATCCGCGGGGCGGTGGACGCGGCTAGGACCTCCGGCGGGACCGCGGGGGTGCTGACCTTTTGGCCGCATCCGAGCGTCCTGCTGCGTCCCGCGGCGCCGACCCGGGTGATGCAGGATCCGGCCGCCAAGGCGGAAGTGCTTCGGGGTTTGGGCGTGCAGTTGATCCTGACGGAGCCGTTTTCCGCCGGGATCGCGGAGGTGGAGGCGGGGCAATTCGTGGCGTGGCTGCGGGCGCGGCTGCCGGGCTTGGCGGGCCTGTATGTGGGCGAGAACTTCCGTTTCGGCCGCGGTCGCCGGGGTGACGTGGCGTTGCTGGCGCAAGCCGGCCGGGAAGCCGGGATCGCCGTGGCGGTGGCGCCGCCCGTGCTCTGGGAGGGGGCCCCGGTGAGCAGCACCCGGATCCGGGAACTGCTGGCGGCCGGGGAGATGCCGGCGGTGGCCGGCCTGCTCGGACGTCCTTATGCCTCCCGGGGCCTAGTGGTTCCCGGCAAGCGGTTGGGGCGCACCTTGGGATTTCCGACCTTGAACCTGGTCTGGGCGCCGCCGGCGGCGCCCCGGTTTGGCGTCTATGCGGTCCGGGTCAGTGACGCCGACGGACGGACTCGACCCGCGGTGGCCAACTACGGCCTGCGCCCGACGGTCGAGCGGGCGACGGAGCCCCGCCTGGAGGTGCACGTGTTCGGCGACTGCCCGTGGACCGAGGGCGAGGTGCTGAACGTGGACTGGGAACGTTTTCTGCGGCCGGAGCAGGCGTTTCCCGGGGTCGCGGCGCTGCGGGCGCAGATTGAGCGGGACTGTGCGGCGGCGCGGGCGGGGTGGGGGCTGCCGCTGACGTGAGGGCCGAGGTTTTTCCTTGCGCTACCGCGGGACGAGACTGTTTGCTGATTTTCCTTCCGGTGCGGACCCTTAGCTCAGTTGGTTAGAGCGTTTCCTTGACATGGAAAAGGTCACTGGTTCGAGTCCAGTAGGGTCCACCATCGCGCAACTCATTCTCCCTAAGTGATTAACCTGAGAATCAGTTCGCGCTCGAATGCGTTCCCCCGGCCGTGCCGGCGAGCGGGACGTTGCCTAGCGGGTTGGGGTTGGGGCGGATGCCCGGGGCTGTGAGCGGCGGCAAGACCCAGGTGTTGCCGGAGGAGGCCCAGCGGGTCGCGACCGTGGGGCGTTGGCGCGTGGTCGTGCTCAACGATCCGGTGAACCTGATGTCCTACGTCGTCCTCGTCTTCCGCAAGGTGCTGGGCTTCGATGAGTCGACGGCTCGCCGGAAGATGCTGGAGGTCCACGAGCAGGGGCGTTCCGTGGTGTGGACGGGCCTGCGGGAAAAGGCCGAGGCGTATGCTTTCACGTTGCAGGAATGGCACCTTTCCGCGGTCGTCGAAGCCGATGAAGCGCATTGAGGTCAAACTGGCGGTGCCCGTGGTGGCGCCCCTCCTCGACGTGATCCGGGCGCTCGGCGAAACGCCCCCGGTCGCGGCCCCTGGCGTCATCGTGCCCCCGGATGCCGACCCGGATCTCCGGGGCGCTTGGCTCGGGGAGTTGGCCGCTGCGGAAGCCACCGAGGTGCGCGCCCTGCTGGCTTTGTTTGACGAGGTCTTTTTCCGCGAGGGAATCGTGGCCTTCGACGCGGAAAACGCCGAGATGATCCTGCGCGCCTGTTCGGTCCTGCGCCTGCGCCTCCGGGAATCCTACCTCCGGGCGTGGGGGGATGACGCGCTGGAGAGCGGCGATGTGGAGGCGGGGCCGTTCGAGCCCGGCGGCCACAAGGCGATGGCCTGCTTCCTGTTCCTCGCGACCGTGCAGGAGCTGATCCTGCAACATCTCGGCGACAACATCCTGGCCAACTAAGCGGCCGGAGTTAGCCGTTGACCGCGAGGGTGGGGGGCCTAGGGTCCGCGGCGACACTCTGCGGTGTGCGAGGTGCTTTCAATAACAGCTCGTTGCCTTAGGATTCCATCGGGAGCCGAAGTCCACGGGAGGAATGTCAGGCCGTAAATCGGAAGACAGAAGACCCGGGGATGGCGCCCACCTTAACCTAAAAAGGTCTTGAGCCTTTGAGCATACGGCATCGGCGGAGTGTCGTTTTTCATTTTGGCGGGAAAACCCCGGCTTTTCCGCGTAATCCGTGATTGCAAGGTCAGGGATTTACTGACCCTCTAGGGGTTTTACTGGAATGAACCCCAACCCCATTGAGGATACCGCTCGGGTGGCGGGCAGTTCGTCCGCTCCGTCTGGGGCGGAGACGCTGCGCCGGATCTGGATCGTCGAGGATCACATCTCGGTGCGCCAGTTGCTAGAGGCTTTCATTAACCTCATCCCGGGTTTTAAGGTGGTCGGGGTGAGCGCGGGGGAGGCGCCCGCTTGTGAGGCGGCCCTGCGACTCGAGATTGATCTGGTGGTTCTGGACCTCATGATTCCAGGGATTGGGGGCATCAACGCGCTGCAGAAGCTGCGCTCCCTGCCGGTGCCGCCCCGCGTCATCATCTACTCGGGCACAACCACGGTGCACTCCCTGCAGCTTGCGCTGGCCCACGGAGCGGCCGGTTATGTCGACAAGGGAGACTCGATTGAGGAGCTCAAGGCGGGGCTCCAGCGGGTGAGCGAGGGAGGCATCTATTTCAGCCAAGGGGCCAGCCGCCTGATGTCTTCCCTGATGCGCAGCGGCCCGGGAGGAATGCTAAAGCTGGAGCCCACGGAATTCCGCGTGCTGGAGCTGCTGGCCGGGGGATACTCCATCAAGGATATAGCGAAGGAGATGAAGCTTTCGGATCAGAAGGTTTACCGTACGCGGCAGAGCCTAATGGAACGCGCGGATGCCCGCAACGCGCAGGACCTCGTACGCTACGCCTTTGAGATTGGCCTCGTTGGGCTGCATCGGGCTGGCGCGGAGGCAAGCGAGGCGGCGGCTCGCGCTGGCGAAGGCCGCCGTCCCGACTGAATGCGGAGGACCCGCCTCAGGGTCCGCTCCCTGCGTTAAGGACCCCGGATCCCCCCGTCTTTTCTAGGTAGATTCCGCCGCGACGGTTGCTCGTACTCCGCGCCACCTTCGCAGATATTCGATCCTCCCGATGACGACGCCACTCGCCCTCCGTGGTTTCCGCCCGGTCGCGTCCGCGACCCCGGGAACGGCGGAGGTTGACCTGGCCGTCCCGGCGGATTTCCAGCGGCAATTGGCGCACGAGCTGAAGAACCATATCGCGTCGCTGCAGAGCGCTTCGTATCTCTTGTCGCGGCACGGGAGGGACCTAACGGCAGAGCGAGAGCAGCGGTGGTTCGCGACGTGCGATCGCTCGATTGCGGGCCTGCGGCGCGCAGTCGAGCAGGTGGAGCATTTGGAACGCGCCCTCGGGGACGCGGATCCGGGACTGCGCGAGACGGTTGAACTGCGTCCGTGGCTAGACGCGCTGGCCGCTCGTGCCGGTTTGGGGGAGGGGGTAGCGGATTGGCATTGGGGGGACGTGGGCTTGCCGGGCGAACGATGGGTCCTGCCGCGCCGGGCCGCCGACGATGCTTGGCCTTGCCTGTTCGCCAATGCGGCCCGGTTCGCGGAACCGGGGACGCGGCCTGCCCTGCGGATCTGCGGGCGCGATGGCGGCCTGGAACTCGAGGTAGAGAATGCTGGTGTCGGGCTCTCGGCCGAGGAGGCGGGGCGGCTCGGAGAGCCGTTCTTCCAGGGTCAAAACGCTCGGGAGCGTGGGGGGGCCGGCTTGGGGATTCCCCTCGCGCTCGTGCTGCTGACCCGGTGCGGCGGCGCCCTGTGGCATGAGCGCCCCGCCGTGGATCGCACCGTTTTCCGGTCTTGGATCCCGGCGGTGCGAGCTCCTTGAGCGCGTTGGGGCGATGGGGCGCAGCGAGTATGGGCTGCAACCGACGAGGCGCCGGAGGGGTTTTTCGGGCGCGGCCGGCGGGCGTGCCTTGACAGCCCGGGCAGCGCGTCGCTACAGCCGTCGTCCGGAATGGACGCCGCGCTCGAGCAGCCCGTGCTGGTGTTGAACCGCCTCTGGCAGGCGATCAACATCGTCGCCGCCCGCCGGGCCTTTGGGTTGTTGGCCCGCGGTCAGGCGCAGGTGGTGCTGCAGCAGGAGGATGATTACCGCACGTTCTCGATGTTGGATTGGATCGATTTCTCCGCGTCCAACCCCCCGGTCCTCCCGCAGGAGGCGGTGCGCACCCCGCATCGTCTCATTCTGCTGCCCAAGGTCATCCTGCTCACGGCGTTCGACCAGCTTCCGTGCAAGGAATTGAAGCTGACGCGGAGTAACGTTTTCGAGCGGGACAAGGACACCTGCCAGTACTGTTCGCGCATTTTGCCCCGGGAGCAGCTCAATTTGGACCACGTGATCCCGCGCGATCAGGGCGGGAAGACGACGTGGGAGAATATCGTCTGCTCCTGTATCAAGTGCAACACGCGCAAGGCCAACCGGCTCCCGCACGAGGCGGGGATGCGACTCATCCGCCGCCCGGTGCGGCCGAAGTGGCGTCCCGTCATCGCGCTCGCCCTCGGCGGCCGGCGGCGGGAACAGTGGCGGGACTTCCTCGACGTCGCCTACTGGAATGTGGAACTCGAGGAGTGAGGTGTGGCTCGGCCCGGCTTGATGATGATCGAAACCCTAGTAATGACCCTGATCGGGGCCGATCGGCCCGGACTCGTGGAAGCGGTGGCCAAGCGGGTGGCGGACCACGGTGGCAACTGGCTGGAAAGCCGGATGTGCCGGCTGGGCGGACGCTTCGCGGGGATTGTACGGGTCGAGGTGCCCGGGGCGCGCCGGCTGGCCTTGGAGGCCGCCTTGGCGGGTCTGGGCGCGGAGGGTCTCTCCGTGGTGGTGCAGGCGGAACAGCCGGTGGAAGCCCCCGCCACCGCATTCGCCGCCTCGGGGGTGGGGAGGCTGGCGGTGGTGGAGTTGGTCGGGCACGACCGCCCGGGAATCGTGCGGGCGGTGTCCGCGGTCTTCGCGCGCCATGGGGTCAACGTGGAGGAGTTCTCTTCCGCCCGGGAAGGTGCCCCGATGGGCGGTGGCATTCTTTTCCAAGCCCGCGTCAGTATCCGGGTGCCTGCCACGGTCCATCCGCTGGCGCTGCGAGCGGACTTGGAGCAGATCGCGGCGGACCTAATGGTCGACCTCAGCTTGCGTGAATCCTGAGCGGAGGCGCGGTACGGGGAATTCGCCCTTGACCCTCCCTCGGTCCGGTGCTGCTTTCACGGGTTACCGTCTCTCGGACCTATTTCTACTATGCGCGACGATTATATCAAGGAAGCCGTCAAATCCATCCCGGATCCGAACGTGCTCATCAACGTGGTATCCCGCCGCGTGAAGCAGCTCAAGCGGGGCAATCGTCCGTTGGTCGAGTCGCTCGAGAAGCTCTCCCCCGAGGATGTCGCGCTGCGCGAGGTCATCGAAGGGAAGATCAGTTTCGAGCTGGCGCCCTAACGTTCTTTCCGAACCTGATCCCTTGGCGGCGCGACCTTGTCGGCGCCGCCTTTTTTTTCCAAACTGCCCGCGGCTGAACTCCGCTCCCGATGGCCGCGTCCAAAGCATCCGGCGCCCCGCGCTTCACCGAGATCCGTAACGCGAAGGCGTTGCGGGATTTCTCCGTGGACGAGCGCTTCGAGGCGGGGATCCAACTGCGCGGGACCGAGGTGAAGTCGATCCGGGCCGGGCGGGCGCAGATCAGCGACGCGTTCGCGCGGGTGGAGAAGGGGGAGTTGTGGCTGCACAATGCGCACATTGAGCAGTACGCGTTCGGCAACATCCATAATCACGACGCCAAGCGCATCCGCAAACTGCTGCTGCACCGTCGGCAGCTGGAGCGGATCCGGGTCGCGCTGGAGACGGGCGGCGGGCGGGCGGTAGTGCCGCTACGGATCTATTTCAAGGACGCGCTGGTGAAGGTCGAGGTCGCGCTGTGCACGGGCAAGAAACAGTTTGACCGGCGGGAGGACCTGCGGGCCCGCGCGCACCAGCGGGAGGTCGAGGCCGCGCTCAAGCGCCGCCGCTGAGGGTGCGGGATGCTGCACGTCGTCCTCTTCCAGCCGGAGATCGCGCCCAACACGGGCAACATCGGGCGGATGTGCGCCGTCACCCGCACGCGCCTCCACCTGATCCATCCCCTCGGCTTCGTGATCAACGACCGCAACCTGCGGCGGGCGGGAATGGACTACTGGCGTCACCTCGATGTCCGGGAACACCGGGATTGGACGGCCTTCCGGGCCAGCCCCGACGGGCCGGCGCGCCTCTGGCTTTTCACCACGCGCGGGGAGCGGGTCTTCTGGGACGCCGCCTTCCAGGACGGGGACGGGCTCGTGTTCGGCCGCGAGAGCGCGGGGGCGCCGGATTGGCTGCACGCGGAGTTGGCGGGAAGCCGGCTGACGCTGCCCCAGCCGCACCCGGAGGTCCGTTCGCTGAACCTGAGCACGGCGGCCGGGGTGGC
>Ga0172372_10008327_pt1 | contig 13706 bp, 10 predicted proteins | sample LakKiv5m_2_FD_114544 | JGI IMG/M metagenome (GOLD analysis project Ga0172372, IMG submission 114544) | Freshwater microbial communities from Kabuno Bay, South-Kivu, Congo - kab_092012_9.5m | ecosystem: Environmental > Aquatic > Freshwater > Lake | place: Democratic Republic of the Congo...
GCGGCTTCGCGGCTTCGCGTGAGTCCAACAGCCGGCAAAGCACCCGCACCAGCGCCGCAATCCCCGCATACCCCAGACGCACAGGCCAGATCTCGGGCTGGAAAGCCCGAGCTACATAAGCGCAGGCAAATCCGCCGCCGCAAAACGCCACGCCATCAGCGTTCATCAGCGATTCAAAACAACCCTCTCGCTCGTGCTCAAAAAGCGACGCCGAAGGCGATTTGTTTCGATTACGAGCACGAGCACCATTTCATTGAGCACGAGCACGCAGAATCGCAGAAAAATTGAATGCCTTGTCAGCAGCCAGTCGGGCCGGTGGCATCTTCGGCACTGTTCGCCCGGATTCGCTGGCAGCCCGCTCCCGCTGATTTCGCTGCCCCGAAACCATGCCCCCCTCCGCTGCCCCTTTTCGTGCTCGTAATCGTACTCGTGCTCGTGCTCGTGCTCGTGCTCGTGCTCGTACCCCCCACCCACGCTCACACTCCAAAACCACCGTCAAAACAAGAACCTCACACCGCCACCGCTCAAGCCCCGCTCATGCAGATCTCACAAATGCATGACAGCAGAAAAAATCGAGCACAATGACAAACACGATCGAGCACACAATCCACTCGATTTTCAATTCACCCTATTCCAGCACCAGCCGTGGTGCAAAACACCCCACCGCTCCCATCAGCCCCCGCCACGTCGCCTCCTCCGCCTCCACTGTAATCACCATCCCGCAATCAGCCGCAGCACCAGTTGTCAGACGACTGATACTGGCCAGCCGAGTCGTCTCGGGCAAGGGCCATAAACCGGCCTCACGCAGCAGCTCCGCCAGACGCCGCGCCATCGCCGGACTGCTCAGACAAATCCAGTCCAGACGACCGCCGCGAATCCGCTCCCAAATCTCAGACCCCAGTCCCGCTGCATCCTCGTTCCGATACACCACCATCTGCTCTACAACTGCACCCGCAGCACTCAGCTGCACCGGCAGCACGTCCCGACCACGACTGCCACGCACCCACAGCACTCGCCGCCCCGCAACCTCAGATACCAAAGCCTCCGCCAGCGACTCAGCCCGGAATGTTTCCGGTACCAGATCCGCCACAATTCCACGCTCCTCAAGACAGGCCGCTGTACTGCGACCAACACACGCTGCCCGCACCCCGCCCAGTGCACGCACATCCCGCCCCGCCAGACGCAACTGCCGAAAAAACTCCCGCACGCCGTTCGCACTCGTGAAAATCAGCCAGTCCACATCCGACAAATCAGCAAGACGCCGCTGTATCCGCTCCGACTCTTCAGCACCCGCCGGCTGAATCTCCAGCAACGGCATCAGCACCGGTTCGCCGCCGCCACGGACAATCTGCTCCAGCACGTCTCCCGCCTGCTCCTCCGCTCGAGGCACACCGATCGATAAACCAAACAGCGGCAACTGCTCATACCACGACAGACCACGCCGCTGATTCACACACTCCCCCACCACGACCAGCGAAGGGGGCTGCAACCCCGCCTCTTCCGCCAGACCCGCCAGCGTACTCAGCGTCCCTGTCAGCAGCTGCTGCGTCGGCAAGGTCGCCCGGCAAATCACCGCCGCAGGCGTCGTTCCCGCCAGACCATTCTCCTGCAGGCGACTGCACAGCTCCGCCAGACGACTTAAACCCATATAAAAAACCAGCGTCCCAGGAAACTGCGCCAAGGCCCGGAAACACAGCCGAGTCCCCTCGCGCAGCGGATCCTCATGAGCCGTCACGAAGGCCACTGCCGACGCCGCGTGCCGATCCGTAAACGAAATCCCGGAATACTCCGCTGCTGCCGTTGCCGCTGTGATCCCCGGAATAATCTCAAATGCAATGCCAGCCTGCCGCAGCGCCTCAGCCTCCTCGCCACCCCGCCCAAAAATACACGGATCGCCACCCTTCAGTCGCACCACGTTCAGGCCCTGTCGAGCCGCCTCGATCAGACGACGATTGATCTCCTCCTGAGACACAATCACTGCACCCTCACGACGAATTCGCGACGTCCGCTCACAACGCCCGCTCGCCATACGCAGCAGCAACGGATTCACCAGACCGTCGTACAGCACCAGGTCCGCCTGCCGCAACACCTCCGCAGCTCGCACCGTGATCAGACCCGGGTCACCCGGACCAGCTCCTGCCAGCCACACTCGACCGATTTGCTGCTCACCTTCCAGATTCGTCACAGCAGCTCTCGCAGATAAAAATGATGCTTCCCCAGACGACCACCGTAATTCCCCGCCGACACCAGACCCACACCAGGCTGGCTCACTGCCGCATGCAGACCAAGCCGCATCGCCCCCCGCACATCCTCCGCCGTCAGACCGTCTATCACAATCTCATACACACAATGACAGTCCGCCGGCAGCTCGCTCGCTGTCAGACCCCGCAGCGTCGGACACCACGCCTCATTCGTACTCGCCTTCAGCCGCGGATACTTCGAACCAACCTTACTTCCCGAACGCACAATCCCGCCCGGAAACGGCAGCGCCACTCCACGCATCCCCCGTATCGCATCCACCGCTGCTTCCGCCGCCCCCAGCGTCGACCGCACATCCACCCCGCAAATCAGCAAATTGCCCCCCGCAACGCCCGTCACCGTCCCAAACTCGTCCTCACACACAAACTCACCGTCCATCACCGGAATCCGCCAGTAACGACGACCGTCAATCAGCTTCGACTGCTGAAAACCATCACCAAAATACCGCAGAACGCCCCCAATTCGCACACGCCGGTCCTTCGCACTGTCCGGCAGTCCGTTGAAACACGCTGTTCCCGGACACGTCAGCACACACTGACCCACGCGACCCTGAATCGCCTGACCCAGCGCCTGCACCGAAAAACCAAAGGCCAAAACCGACACACCAGGTCGGCCATCAGCCGTGTCCTCAGCTGACAGCTCCTGCTCAATCGCCGCCTCCAGATCACACGCAATCACACTTGTCGCATTCCCGCAAAACACCGTCGCCGCCGTCCGCGCCCAGCGCAGACTGTCAGCCGTGATCACCAGCCTCGCAGCTTTGATCGGAAAAGCCTCAGCAAAAGTGTCCGCAATACGCACACCCCGCAGCTCCAGTAACCCGCTCTCCGCCAAATTCACACCCTCCCCACTCGCCGAACAAACACCACGCCCACCGCTCAAGCAACCACCACAGCCACATAGCCTAAGTTCTGACCCGCACCACTGCCAGCACACCCGCAGATTTCCCCGGATTCTTCCGCCACAGCCGGAATGCTGGAGATTCCCGAACTTTCGTGTAGACTATAGCCATGGCCGAGCAACCCCTGCGAGTGCTGCTGCTGGACGGCGAACTCACCTTCCGTGGTTCGTCGCTCCTCACCCTGCGCATTGCCCGAGGGCTCGAAAAACGAGAACTCGAAACCGCACTCGTCTGCACCACCTGCGAAGGACTCGACCCCGCACTCCTGCAAGGTGTCAGACTCCACGAAATCCCCGGCCTCGATGTCCCCGTCTGGGGACGCCTCGTGGCACGCACCGTCTACCGCGATATCAAAGACCAGCGCCCGGACGTCATTCACCTCTTCGACAGCCGACTCCTAAACACCGCCTCACGACTCGCCGAAGAACTGAAACGACCACTCCTGCTCAGCGTCGGAGGCCACGACGAAGCCGAATCACTCGTTCTCCGCAACCCCGTCCCCCAGCTCAAATCCATTATCTCAGTCAGCGAAAGCGTCCAGTCCCGACTGCCAGCCGGACCCGTGATGGACCAGCTCGAAAAACAAGTCATACTGCCCGGCGTCGAAGTCGCAGATGCCCCCGGAATTGACCAGCCCCTCGATGATGATCGCCCCCCGGTCATCGGCATGGCCGGGCCACTCGAAGTGATCAAAGGAGCCTCCTTCTTCCTCCGCGCCTGCCACCGAGTCGTCGCAGCCGGACATAATATCCGCATCGTCATCGCCGGCAGCGGACCCGAAGAACACAGCCTCAGACAACTGGCCGCCTCACTCGACCTCTCACGCCGACTCACCTTCGTCGACGGCGGTGTCTCCATGCAGGGATACCTCGCCGCCATCGATATCTTCTGCCTCCCCTCACTCCAGCAGGGGATCGGAGTCCTCATGCTGGAAGCCATGGCTCTCGGACGACCCGTCATCGCCTCCGGTGTCGGCGGAGTACTCAGTGTCATCCAGGATCGTGAAAACGGACTCATCGTCCCGCCCTCCGACAGCCGCCTGCTCGCCGATCGAATCATCGAACTGCTGCTCAACCGCGACACCGCTCGCACTATCGCAGCCGCCGGACAACAACTGGTGCGCTCCCGATTCCGCGAAGATCACATGCTCGATCAGCTCATCAGCCTCTATCGACTCATGCAGCCCACCACACCCCGCACTGATGAAATTCTCCCCGTCCCCGGACGCGCCAGCAGCAGTCGAGATCGCACATGACATGGCGGCTGCTGTTCTCCGGAACCGACTCCACCACCTGGACCACGCTCGTCCTGTTCGCTTCCCTCGCTGCTCTCGCCATCAGCTGCTGGCTCCTCCGCCTCGAACGACGCATCGTCTCACGCCCGGTCGGCTGGACACTCCTCACGCTCCGCTGCAGCGTGCTCACACTGCTGCTCCTCACACTCCTCCAGCCAGTACTCACCAGACAATTTGACCAGCGACTGCAAAACAGAGTCGTCGTCGCCGTCGATGGTTCCGACAGCATGGACACCCGCGACAGCCACGCCACCCTCGCCGAAAAACTCCGCTGGGCTCAGGCCCTCGGAATGCTCGGTAATGCTGAAACTCGACCACTCATCGAAACCTGGGCCGCAGCCGCCGAGGCCGGCAAAGAACCACCATGGCTCGGCACCGAACTGCCACCACTGACTCCCGCCCAGACAGCCGCCGCCAGTGCACGCCGCGATCAGGTCATGGCCTCACTCAGTGAATTTGAGCAGATGCCGCGCACCGAATTCGCCCGCCGGCTGCTCGCCGCAAAACCCACGGAACTCCTCGAAAACCTGCGAAAAAATCTCCCCGTAGACCTCCGCCTCTTCGCCGCCGAACAACAGCCAGCCACTCCCGGACAGCTCGCACAGATGCTCCAGCAAAATCGCCGGCAGCTGCGCCCCGAAACAACCGATGCCATCGGACTCCTCCAAAATACACTCGCCGAAGAATCCGCACCACAAATTCGCGGCTTCATCCTCCTCTCAGACGGACGACAGACCGCTCCCGCAGATGTCGCCGGTACCGCCGACCTCCTCGCTATGATCAAGGTCCCCGTCTACACCATCCCCATCGGCTCCGCACTCCAGCCCCGCGACCTCTCCATCGCTTCCATCGATGCACCCGAAGCCGTCTTCCTCAAAGATCAGGCACTCGTAAAAACCATTCTCGGTACCGCCGGCTTCGAAGGTGAAGAACTCACCGTGCGACTCGAAGCCGCCGGCAACGTCCTCCAGCAGCAAACAATCACCCCCGCAACTGACTCCACCACCGTCTCCTTTTCGCTGCCAGCCGATCAGCCCGGCAGATTCGATTACGTCGTTACCAGCGATCCCCGACCCGGTGAACTCCGCAATGACAACAACTCTCGCAGCTTCAGCCTGAAAGTCGTCGATAACAAAGCTCGAGTCCTGCTGCTGGATGGAGATGCCCGCTGGGAATTCCGCTACCTCAATAACCTGCTCGAACGAGATCGCCAGGTCGAAGCCACCACCATCCTCTTCAGACAGCCCTGGCTCGAAATCCTCAATCAGCCGGCCCTCCAAAATACACTGCCGCCCGCCGTCGCCTTCCGCGAAATACTCGCACGCACTGACCTCCTGATCATCGGTGACCTCAATCCCGCTGAAGCAGACCCACAGACATGGCAAATGGTCGAAGAAGCCGTGACTCGCGACGGACTCACCGTTGTCATTATTCCCGGCCGCCAATACATGCCGCTCGCTCACCAGTCCGAAATCCTCAATTCCATGCTGCCCGTCACCGCTGTTCGACAAAAACTGGCCGAACAGTTCCTCGCCTCCGCTCCCGGAAGCGAACAAACCGCCTTCCGACTGACGCTCACTCCCGCCGCTCAAAACCTCCCCATGCTCCAGCTGCAGGAAGATCCCGGCAGCCGCGATACCTCCCTCTCAAAATTGCCCGGACATCCGTGGATCGCTGCCGGTACACCCAAACCCGGTGCTGCCGTCTGGGCCACCGCCTCAATCCCCGGACTGCCCGCACAGGCCGATCCCGTCATCGTGCAGCAGGACTACGGCTTCGGACAAATCGTCTGGCTCGGACTCGACAGCACCTGGCGCTGGCGCCGCCGCGCCGGAGATGAATGGCACTACAAATTCTGGGGACAACTCATTCGCTGGGCCGCCCGCAGCAAAGCAGCCGCCGGAAATAACTCCATCCGCATGTCCGTCTCTGATGTCATCGTCGATGAAACCGAATCACCGGAAGTCGTCGTTCGCTGGGATCGCAGACTGCTGCCACAGGTCACGAACGCCGTCATCTCCGTCATCGCCGAACAACCCGGCACCCAAATACCCCCCGTGATAATACGACTCCAGCCGTCACCCGATACGCCCGAACGCAGCTCAGCCCGACTGCCCGGACTCACACCAGGCAACTGGAACCTGCTGCTCAAAGTCGAAAACACCTCCGTTGACATTCCCCCAAATGTGCAGACAGAACTCATCGTCCGCCCGCAGGTGTCAGCAGAACTCGCCGATGTCAGCTGTAATCGCACTCTGCTCAAACAACTGGCCGAACAAAGTGGCGGAGAACTCATCGAACCCTGGGATGTCGCCCGCATCACACAGCTGCTGCAGCCCGTCGATCAGCCACAGCAAAAACTGCTCGAACGCAGCCTCTGGGACCACTGGCTGCTGATTGTCCTGTTCTGCACACTGCTGATGGCAGAATGGATCGTCCGCCGCATCAATGGATTGCCCTGAACAGCAGACACCGCCACCGCACAGACTAAACGCTGGCAGCCACGCCCGCCAAACCACGCACCAACTGCTCAATCGCCGGCTCCGCCATCCGATTAAAGTAATTCCACGAATGCCCGCCCGCTGTCGTCAGCAGGTCCCGCTCATGCAGAATGCCGGATGACGACAGCTTCATACCCAGCCGAGCAGCACCGTCGTACCACTCCACGTCTGCCGGATCACAGCAAAAATACTGATACCGCGGCCATTGCAGCGGTTGCAGATTCAGCACCACGGTCGCCTGCCGAGCTGCCTCAGCGTCCGGAAACATACCGTCCAGCGGAATACCCGCGCCATACAATTGATGAAAATCGACCGCCGGTGAAATCGCAGACACCACCGGAAACTTCAATGCATACCGATAAGCCAGCTGCAGCACACCCTGACCACCCATGCTCACACCCAGCAGCGCTATCCGCGGCGGCTGCACCTGCAATGTCTGCTCGATCCACGGCACAAGACTTTGCAGCAGCCATTGCTGCGGAGTCACCTGGGGATCAAATTCCTCACAGAGCACGTCCAGCCACCAGCTGCGTCGCCCCGATGGACACACCGCCACCAGACGATGCTGCTGAAACAGCCGAGTAAACACGGGATTGTCCGACAGCAAAACCTCGCCGTGACCGTGCAAAAACAACACCACACCCGCCACCGACTCAGGACCAGCCGGCACAAACAACTCCACCTCGCGACCCGCCGCCTCCAGCCGACGCCAGCGCGACTGCAGCGACAAGTCCGATAAACCACCACCTGACACCGAAACCAGGCCCGGAAACAGATTCTTCAACGCGTCAAACATATCTCGCCGCAGTTTTCCAGCCGCTGAATTGTGGCCTTTGTGACAAACTCAAATCTGTCCTACAATCCTCTCCCAGCTCCACCGCCGGTCGACTCCCCCGGCACTCAACACACTCTCTCTCAGAACACCATCCTATGCTCCAGCCCGATTATGAAGCTCGCCGAAACCGAGTCCTGCGAAAATTCCGAGAGGCGGGGATCGACAGCCTGCTCGTCTCCAGCGTCGCCAATGTTCGCTACCTGACCGGATTCACCGGGGATTCCTCCTGGCTGTTCCTCGCACCCGACTGCCAGATCATACTCAGTGACACCCGCTACGAAACACAGCTGCAGACCGAATGCCCCGGACTGCCCGCCGAAATCCGCGATGCCGGACGCACCATCCTCGACCTCGCCGTCGATCGAATTGCCGCCGCCAAAGCCAAACGCGCAGGATTCGAAGCCGAACACCTCACCGTCGCCACCTGGCAGTCCCTCGCAACACAGCTCGCAGCCACTCCCGCCACACTCGTGCCAGCCGCAGGACTCGTGGAACGACTCCGCGAAGTCAAAGATCGCTCCGAACTCGCACAAATCCGCGCAGCCATCCAGATCGCCGAACGCGGCATCGGTGTCGTCCGCAGCAGCCTCCGACCAAATCAGACCGAAACCGATATCCGCTTCCTGCTCGAAACAGCCATGCGCGACTTCGGCGGACAGGGGACCGCCTTCGAACCAATCGTCGGAGTCGGCCCGACTGCCGCTCTCCCGCACGCTCACGCCGCCTCCAGACGAGTCAGCGAACACCCCGTTCTCCTCGTCGACTGGGGGGCCGTCAGTACGCAGGGCTACCGCAGCGACCTCACCCGAGTCTTCATTACGGGAAAACCAACAAAAAACATCGAAAAAGTCTATAACACCGTGCTTAATGCACAGCAGGCGGCCATCGCCGCCATCCGCCCTGGAGCCCTTTGCGCCGATGTCGACCGCATCGCTCGCAACATGATCGCTGATGCTGGTTTCGGACAATTCTTCGGACATGGACTGGGCCACGGATTTGGCCTCGAAATCCACGAATCCCTGCGAATGAGCCCGCTTTCAAAACAGAAATTCGAGCCGGGCATGGTAATCACTGTCGAACCCGGGATTTACCTGCCCGACAAATTCGGTGTCCGCATTGAAGACGATGTGCTGGTTACCGCCACGGGCTGCGAAGTTCTCACTTCGGTTCCCCGCGAATTTGAGCAGTCGATTGTTGGCGTCCTTGCATAAATCCCCCGATTTTACGATGCTGCACCATTATCACGCACGTGGCTGACCAACCGCTGCCGGCCTCAGATTTCTCTGACGGCCGGGTTTGCCGGATGCAACAGCCGGAGTCATCCTTTACTATGGCGAAACCCGTGGAAACTGAACCCAAACGCAAAGCATTCGATCTCGACGATTTCCGCAAGCTGCTGCAGCTCATGGAAAAATTCGGTGTTTCTGAAGTCAGCCTCTCCAACGAAGATGAATCCTGGAAGGTTCGTCGTGGCCCGCGACAGGTTGCCTATGCTCCTGCCATGCCCGAATTCGCTCCGGCTGCTGCTCCGCAGGTCGCTCCCGTGGCCGCTGCTCCCGCCGCAGCCGCTCCTGCTGCGACCGCCCCGGCAGCTGCTCCGGCCGGCATTTTGATCACCGCACCCACAGTCGGCACCTTTTACGCCGCCCCCAGCCCTGAAGATCCGCCCTTCGTCAGCGTCGGAACCGTGGTAAAGCCCGATACCGTCGTCTGCATCATCGAAGCAATGAAGGTCTTCAACCAGATTCAGGGTGAGAAAGCCGGACGGATCGTCGAAGTGCTCGTGCAAAGCGGCGATGCGGTCGGATTCGGGCAACCACTCTTCCGCCTCGAACCAGCCTGATCAGGTTCTCACTGTCAACAATCGGCACACTGCAGCAGCTCTGCCGCGATACCTCTCGCGGCCGGGCTGCGCCCGCCCTCGTAATCCAATCTCATCGTACACTGGCTGTCGGACAGGCCCATGCGGCCCCTGCCCCCAGCACCGAACCTTTCTGGCGTGAGCTGACTCATGTTTCAACGAATTCTGGTAGCCAATCGCGGCGAAATCGCTCTGCGGATCATTCGCGCCTGCCGTGAAATGGGCATCGAAACCGTCGCCGTCTACAGCGAAGCTGATCGCGGTGCTCACTACCTGTCACTCGCAGACGAAGCCTGGTGCATTGGCCCCCCGCAGGCACTCGAAAGCTACCTCCAGATCAAACGCATCATCAGCGCCGCAGAAATCGGAAATGTCCAGGCCGTCCACCCCGGCTATGGATTCCTCGCCGAAAATGCACACTTCGCCGAAGTCTGCCGCAGCTGCAACATCGAATTCATCGGCCCCCCCGTCGAAGCCATGCAGCAGCTCGGTGACAAAGTCAGCGCCCGTGAAATTGCTCGCAAAGCCGGAGTACCCTGCGTTCCCGGCAGCGACGGACTCATTACTGATGTCGAAGACGCCGTTCGCATCGCCGATCAAATCGGCTACCCGGTGCTCATCAAAGCCACCGCAGGTGGCGGCGGAAAGGGAATGCGAGTCGCCGGGAACGAAATCTCACTCAGAGCCGGACTGGCAGCCGCCAGTGCTGAAGCCGAAAAAGCCTTCAAAAACGCCGGCGTCTATCTCGAGAAATACATCGAAAAACCACGCCACGTAGAAGTCCAGATCATCGGTGACAACCACGGCAATGTCGTGCACCTCTGGGAACGCGACTGCTCCATGCAGCGCCGCCATCAAAAACTCATCGAAGAAAGCCCCGCACCCAAACTGCCCCCGGAAGTCCGCGAACGGATCTGCAACTGCGCTGTGCAGCTCGTAAAAACCGCCGGCTACACCAATGCCGGCACCTGCGAATTCATCGTCGACAAAAACTTCAATTTCTATTTCATCGAAGTCAATGCCCGAATTCAGGTCGAACACCCCGTCACCGAACTGGTCACCGGAATTGACCTGATCAAACAGCAGATTCTTGTCGCCGCCGGAGAAAAACTGCCGTTCACGCAGGCCGACGTGAAACACTCAGGCTGCGCGATTGAACTGCGAGTCAATGCGGAAGATCCCGATAATGGATACCGCGGCAGCCCCGGAACCATCACCAAACTCAGACTGCCAGGCGGTCCCGGAGTCCGCTTCGACTCACACGTCTACGAAGGCTACACCATCAGCCCGTATTACGACTCCATGATCGGCAAACTGATCGTCTACAAACCGACTCGCCAGGAAGCGATCGAATGCATGCGGCGCTGCCTGCACGAATTCGTCATCGAAGGCATCAAAACCACCCTGCCACTGGCAAAGAAAATGTTCTGCCACGCAGACTTCGTAGACTTCAATATCGACACCACCTTTGTCGAACGCACCTTCTGACAGCCAGTCGCCGCCCCACCCGCGGCCCACGCACACTCTTAAACCCCGTTTTACAGTTCTGCTTCATTCTTTGATCTTCAGGAATTCGTGTTATGTCTCAGGCAATCAAGCGAGTTGCCCTGCTGTTTTCAGGTGGACCGGCTCCCGGAGCCAACTCTGTGATCTCCGCCTGCGCGATCTCATTCATTCGAGCCGGCATTGAAGTGGTCGGTATCCGCTACGGATACTCAAACCTCATCGACTACACACCCGCACAGCCGCTGGTTGAAGGCGTGCACTACATGCGGCTCACAGAACCAGCCCTCCGACGCACTCGCAGCAAAGAAGGCATCCTGATTGGCACCGCCCGCGCTAACCCCGGCAAAAACATCAAGGCCCCGGAAGATCTCCACGATGCCGAAAAAGTCGCCCCCATGAAACGAGTCGATGAAGCGCTGCGCTCCATCGGTGTCGATGCTCTCGTATCCATCGGCGGCGATGACACCCTGAAAACAGCCAACAAATTCAAACTGTTCCAGGAACTCCTGCCCGCCGATCAGCACCGCATTCCCGTTGTCCACGTCCCCAAAACCATCGACAACGACTACTCCGGCATCGACTTCACCTTCGGCTACTTCACCGCCGTGGAAACACTCGGCACCGAAATCCGCAATCTGCACGCCGATGCTGAAGCTGCTCGAGCTTACTTTGTCGTGGAATGCATGGGACGCAGTGCCGGCTGGCTCGCCTATGGCGCCGCCATCGCAGGTGAAGCCAGCATGGTACTCAGCGTTGAAGACATCACCGCCGAATACCTCGCTCCGGAATCCACCCCCAAACGCAAAATCATGGACCTCAACAAGATCGTCGCTCGCATCGTCACCATGATGCGAAAACGTCGCGAACAGGAAGGCAAAGACTACGGCGTCGTAGTGCTCGCCGAAGGACTCGCAGAATACCTCTCAGACGAAGCCCTGGCCGGAGTTCCCCGGGATGACCACGGACACCTGTCCGTCGCCAATTGCGACCTCGGAAAAATGGTCGCCAAACTCGTCGCTGCAGAATTCAAGAAACAAACGGGAGTAACCCGGAAAGTCAACGGACTGCAGGTCGGGTACGAATCCCGCTGTGCTCGACCACACGCCTTCGACGTCATGCTGGGCTGCCAGCTCGGTGTCGGAGCCTTCCGGGCCCTCGCCGAAAAAGGACTAAACGGCGTCATGATCTCCGTCGCCGGCCAGTTCGACCTGCACTACGTCGACTTCGAAAAACTGGTCGACCCAAAGAATCTGGTGACTGTCGTCCGCTTCATCCAGCCACAAAGCGACTTCCACAGACTCGCCAAATTCCTCTCCAGCTTCCCCGAAGGCTGATCAACCCGTCATGGTGTCCCGGCTGCTCCAGCAATGCGTCGGTGCCCGCCCTGAAGAAATCTTCGAAGATTTCTTTCCGGATGGGATCGCAGCGATCGCTATGGCCTGGGAAGCCGGGCGCATCGTCGTCGCCACAGGAAACGGACGACTCTGCCTCATGGACTCCCGCGGACAACGACTCCGCGAAGCCTTCGAAGTCCGCGACGTCCACCAGCTCGCACTCGCTCACACCGCCACCATCGGACTGGCCGTCTGCGGTGATCGCGGACTGCACTGCTTTGACCACGACCTGCAGAAACTGTGGGAAGGGCGAGTCACCGGGAAGATCACAGCCGTCGCCGCCGCACCGCACGGCAGCCACTTCGCCTTCGCCACCGACTCCTCCAAAATTCACATCATCACCTCCGAACGAAGCGAAGTCTCCGTCATCGAAACCCGCCGCCCCGTCACACAACTGCACTTCCTTGCCGAAACAACAGAACTCATCGCAGCCGCAGAATTCGGCGAATTCTCCCGCTATGATCTGCAGGGAAAAACCGTCTGGGCCGAACCCCAGGTCAGCAATATCGGCAGCATGGCCGTCGCTGAACCCGCTCGCCGAATTCTCCTCGCCGCATTCAACCACGGCGTTCAGGTGTTTGACCTGCAGGCAAGACAACTCGGCTCATTCAACGTCGATGGCATCCCCTCCAAAGTCGCCTGCACCGCCACCCGACATCGACTGGCCGTCGTCACCGAAGAACACCGCATCTTCTGGCTCAGCTTCGACGGAAATGTCCTCTGGGCCGCCGACCTCAGCCATGACCCGCTGCAGCACGTCGCCGTCTCAGCACTCGGTGACCAAATGCTCCTCGCCTCAGCCTCCGGCTGCCTCCTCAACTGCGGCTGGTTCTGATCCCGCCACAATCACACACAGCACTCCCTAACCCCCACCGAACACTGACCACCAATCCCCCCCTCGCCCCCGTGAAACGGCGGAGAATGGTCGGGGGCGAGGGGGCTAGCCACCCTGGAAAGCTGCCGTTCAACCAGACAAAACCGGCAGGGCTCTCCAGCTACGTGCTCGGGCTGGAAAGCCCGAGCTACCAAGTCGCCACCCGCGGACTCCCGTCCACAGCTCGCCCGACTGGCCACCGAACACACAATCCTCCCCTCGCCCCCGTGAAACGGGGGAGAGGGGTCGGGGGTGAGGGGGCCACACTCCCCATCGCATGA
>Ga0172372_10008330_pt1 | contig 13705 bp, 13 predicted proteins | sample LakKiv5m_2_FD_114544 | JGI IMG/M metagenome (GOLD analysis project Ga0172372, IMG submission 114544) | Freshwater microbial communities from Kabuno Bay, South-Kivu, Congo - kab_092012_9.5m | ecosystem: Environmental > Aquatic > Freshwater > Lake | place: Democratic Republic of the Congo...
GAAAGACACTGGCCCGCATATCCCCACCTGAATCACCAAAAACGGGCATGGAATGGGGCGACGAGATTGGATTTGTAGCGGCTGTCTGTGACTGTCGGTTTCTCTTCCCCCAGGAACGCTGGGGTCCTCCTCGGGTCGTTATATCAACGAAACCAACGAGGGCGTTGGCGTTTTCCTACCGAGCTTGGATATCCCGCCTCGAATTGGATAGATGCCAGCAATGAATCCCCTCCTCCTTTTACCAAGCACTTGAATTGAGGGATTTATAGGTAGAATGACCTATGGACTTATTGCCATTTGTCAATAGGTCATCGGAGTTGGTTTGCGGGCATGGAATGGGGCGACGAGATTGGATTTGTAGCGGCTGTCTGTGACTGCCGGTTTCTCTTCCCCCGGAAACGCTGAGGTCCTCCTCGGCCCGGCGCACATCCCAAGCGCAGATTTAAATGTCAATAATTAATGCCTGACCCCTTTGATTTCATACTCATGGTTTGTGGAAAATAAGCCGGTGGAAATCGCCCGGCGTTATGGCGAGAATTCCAAGTTGATTGGAGCCCGCGAAATCTTTTGTATTGTGGGTTACAATGTAGCGCGCGCCTGCCGCAAATGCCAATTCCAAAATAAAATCGTCATCCGGATCTTTTAAATTCAATATGGCCTGAGAATTTGTAGCGGCTGTCTGTGACTGTCGGTTTCTCTGCCCCCAAGAATGCTGAGGTCCTCCTCGGCCTGCAGCTCATCCCAAGCAATGAACACTTGAACCACGAAGTTCACAAATAAACACGAATAAAACCCACATCAAAAATCTCCTGCGAATCCTCTCCCCATTCGTGAAAACTCGTGCGACTCCCGGTTCAAGTTTCTTTGATTCCATCCACAATAAATTTTGCGTCAATGATTTTTAGCAAAATGAAAGAAAATGAACACTGACCCCCAGTTTCCTGACCCCCAGTTTCAGATTTTTAACAATGAGAACGAGCCGCTCATCCAGCGACTCTCTTCCATATAATTGAAGGAATGTCTCGGGATCGGATTCTATTTTTTTGGTTTTCATATTGATGCTTAATAAGATGGCGGCTTTTACCTGAAAATAATTTTGTCAATCGTCTTAAGAATAATTTGTTTGTAATAAAATAATGATTTAAATTTATTTGCATTTTTAGGATCATCGGCATTCACATGGATGTTATTGCTCATGACAGATCGGGGATCTTTACTATGCTCCAGAAGAAACAAATGCCCCACCTCATGTGCCACCACAGCCTCCCACTGCTTCGTATTCAATGTCCGGGTTCGATTCAAACGGATGATGTTTTTGTAGCCCATAAACTCTCCTAATGCCGCAGGGTTAATCATTTCATGTTGATCCACATCATATATTTTTAACACGGACAAACCTTCACGATCGGTCTTTTGAAACTTGATATGGCACAACTCCCGCCACTGGTTCAACCCACGCTGAATGACCTCTGGATGCAAACCATGGTATTTATAATAAACAACCAAATCCTTTTTAGACTCATTCAACGCGTAAAAATATCCAGCCAAAACAATAAAAATTCCTATAAAGTATTTCATGCTTTAGTTATCTAATGAATATGCAGTAAAGAATACTACTATCATTTAAAATGTCAATAAATTTTATCTTATTTCGACATTTAATAACAGGACATTTCGACCATTAACTCCAAGATTTTTACCGTTCAACCCATCAAAACGACCATTCGTTCATTTCGTAAAACGCCCTATCCGATACCTCAGGAAACATACGCGATTCGGGACTCGCGACCGCTACAGGCACAACCGAAAACCGCTCAATTCGCGCCATCTACTTCACCGCTTGGCACAGGCCATTTGTCGCGGTCAAAAAACCACGGGACTCAAACTCTTGCCTTACGCGGTTACGGAGACGCAAGATTTGAGTTCATTCAGAGTTCGAGGAAACAATAAGCTCTTGGTGCTTGGCTTTAAGATTGTCAATATTCATTGATTTGATGCTTTCAAAAACGGATTCGTCACGCTCCACCTCCCACGTTTCACAAAGTCTCGCTGGTGTATAAGATGCCAATAAGTTGCTCTTCAGATGCTGGCCGGAAATCTCGTCGTAAGTGGCAAGTGACAATAAAGCGATCAACACCTGCGGATTTGAGCCTATTGCAGAAATCCGAAATGCTGATGGAGTGATCAAGTAGTTCCAAGTTATCCAGCCCCACAACTTTCACAGGGAGCAAGGTTTGTGATCCTAGGAATTTGAGGTTCAAGTCCTCAAGAACTGGGACCGAATTCTGCAAGCCTCTTTTCCGCAAGTGGCTCTCACGATTCTCCAAGGAGAAAAGCAGCGCAGAGTTGGGGCACGCGTTAATCTCTTCAATGAGTCGCCCAGTTTTTCCTGATTGCGGTCTGCCGAATATAATATGCATCTGCATCTTGTATTTTTCCTTCAGTTAGATTTGCTGAATAACATCCACAAAAATTGCGGTCATTGAGAGCGGAGGAAATTAAATTTTAAATCCAGACCAATTTTCCAATTTATATTTAGCGATTTGCATTGATTGCCATGAAGCAGCAAGCAGTGGTTGCAACCTGCTTCGGGCGGCCAAGATTTCTTGTCTCAATGTCACCAACGCACTCACGCCGCTTTGCAGTCCTCGCAGTAAATCAGCTCTTTGGTTTTGAATTTGCAAGTTTACCTTATTGATTTCAACCGGATCGATCGCTTCATTAGGGTTGAATCTGAAATTTCTTTCGTGGCTTTTTCTCCAGCCGAGCAGTTCCTGTGTCAATGCCTGTCCAAAACCCGGAATTTTGCTTATTGCATCAGCTCTAATATCTGCTGCCGTTTCGATGCCATAGGAAATAAGAACAGCCTTTCTTGACTCGCCGATGCCGGATATTTTTGCCCGTTCCAGCCTGTATCGATCCAAATATTTTTCCAATTGCACACTTTTGCGATTTGAATCCAGCGCCTTGATCTGCTTTTTACGCTCCTCCTCCAGAGTCTCCACATTTGCTTTAAGTGACTCAAGTTCTTGGAATTTTCGCCCAAACTTCTCGCGACTTGCATCGGCTTGCCAGCGGCGCAGGAGATTTTGATGTTCCCTTTCCGCTTTTTGAAATTCCTCTTGGTATTGCGCCCGGAAGTTTCCCGGTAAATCACCCAACCGCCGGACTACCCGAGAAAAAAAATTCCCCGGTCTTTGGATGTCGCTCGGTGGAGACCAAGGTCCTGCGGGCTTCCAATCAGGCGGATCGCCAGGGTCTGGTATGGTGAGTATAGCTTTCCATATTCCAGCCAAATCAACTGCTTGGCGGGGCATAGCTCCGATTTTCTGACCAAACAGGCGAACGCCCGATTTTTCAAGCACACACCAAGGACATGAGGAATTGCCGTTATAGAAATGGTGCCATGTTGCCACCGTGCACACCCGCAGCGACTTTTCAAGCGCCTCCAGAGCCGAGATCCAATCCATCGCCGAGGGCCGCGCCTGCCGTCCACTTGGCGAAAAGGCACTGCCCATGTGAGTTGCAATTTGCATGCCGAATGCATCCAGCGCCACCGTGCCGGGAGGTGGTTGCATTTGGGTTTGCTTCTGGTTTGGCAAATAAGCAAACCGATGTTCTGCAATCGCCTTTTCTGGAGGCATATCACCATGGCCTGTATATCTGCCGGCAAACGGATGGCGCCCCATGAAAAGAATATGAAAAATCAGCACCGCAAGGCCGAAGAGATCGTGATTTTCCGTGCGCCTGACTGAGTTCAAATTCAGTCCCTGCAATTCTGGAGGAGTAAAAAGCGGCGATCCCACTTCGCATAGATGAAGATCTTTGCCAGCTTGGATTTGAAAAGAATCGCAGTCGATGAGCACCACGGTCGCATCCGGCCCAGCCAAGAGATTCCCATGATTCACATCCCCTATGACATGGCCGTGTGAATGAATCACTGCAAATGCCTTGGCTATATTGAGTGCCGCCCGCACAAGGAAACGAAAATCCGCTTCCACAAAGGATTGGGATCGGCTTTTGGGGGAGTAAAGTTCATGGATGTCCCGCCTCTGGCCGATGCGCGGCATGATGAACCCCACGGGCTTGCCTTGGTCATCCACCAGTATATCCTTGGGCCATGCCGATACTCTCAAGAGTTGGGGTGTGGCCAGAGCAGGCATCGACCTGAGCTTGGATAATTTTTGCGGCGAGTGGGCCTTTAATATTTTTGCCACGATCGAAGCATCCCCTTCTATCTCGTAGACTGTTCCTTCACCGCCACGACCCACCTCTGCGGCAAGCCTTACTTGTCGACCAGCCGCTGAGAGTTTGAAATGTTTAGCTGAGAGACTGGACATCTTTTCTGGCCGCCAAGATCAGCGTGAGATCATCATCCGTTCGCGAAACCACTCGCTCGGATGCAAGAAAATTTTCCAGTGGTTCCAGCAGATCGCTCATTTCAGCGATTTGTTTGCTCTCCCGCACCGGCCTGAAGAGACCCTCCCAGAAAGGCGCATGCACTTTCTTGGTCGAATAATTCAGAGCCAATGCTTCAAGCCCATCCGATATGAGACCCACTTCCACAATGTCTTTCGGGAGGCTAACGACCTGCACTTGCTCCCCGTATTTTTCATCGGTCAGGAAAAATGTGGTATTCGCATATTCGCCACGCTGCGGCCATATGGCATAGTTCCAATCATCCGAACCTTCCACTCGATAGACTACCAGTCCATCGCCGACTTGCAGCGCAGCAGCACCATCCGGCCCTATCCCAAAAAGCAGCAGTGTGCAGGCGTAGTCTCGCGGTTCGTGAGATGCCTTTTGGGCGGCCTCCCCTATAGCTTCTCTTGCTTTGATTGCGACATCTCTGAGGACTTCCTCCAGCTTCAGATTTTCCTCACCCACTCGCCCTATTAGCTCATCCACCACTATTTCGCACGCCAAGTTTGAGCCCGTTTCAGAATGTGCAGCCGAGCCGGCACCATCCGACACTGCGGCAAAGAAGTATTTACCCAAAGGGGCAACGCTATGTTGATCCTGGCAAGGTTGCCCCGTTTTTATATGGGAAGTCCCGACCCGCGAGGTCCCGATGTATTTCCACATCGGTTAGTCCACGACCGCCCAGCCATCTGGGCCCGAGGGATTGAGAAGCATCACTTTTTCGCCTGGCTGGGAGCGGGCCACAGCACCCAGCGAGTTGGACAGCCATACAAAAAGCTCCCGGAAAGAAAGCCCCTTAAGCATGAGGGGTCGCCGCACAGATATTCCTGCCAGCGTATCGATATCCGCACCCTCCACGCCCACTGGGTAAAACATGAAAGTCTTTGCAGACTCCCCCTCGCGCACCAGCTGCACTGCTCGGGTGGTATCATCTGTCGGCGAACCGTCGGTAATGAGAAAAATCCAAGGCCTGTAGTAGCCAACGCCATTCGCTTTGTAAGTTGTCTTGCGATTTTGAAGCAACGAGACAGCCTCCACTATCGCAGCACCCATCGGAGTATCACCCGAAGGTTCCAGATGGGGAGCTTGAAATGAATCCGCTGTCACAAAGTCGTGAACCACCGAGACAGGCCCAAAAGTGACAACCGCCACCTCCACGCGTTTGGCAGCCATGGCATCACTTCGCAACTCGGATTCAAAAATTTGCAACCCATTGTTCAATTGGTCGATTTTCGATCCGCTCATTGAATGAGAAGTATCCAAAAGTAATACACAGGGACACCGCGGTTCAGGATTTTCAGCAAATTCTACTTCGTAAAATGGGATTTGTTCAATTGTTGACATAGTGTGAGAAGAATTAGTATTTTTACTTAAATTTATAATTTTTATTTATAACACTACCGAAATGTGATTTTTAATTTATATTTTTATATTTGACTGTGATTATATATTTATGTGCTACCAACCAGTATTTGAAATATCAGTAATAGGCAGCCATTGTTTTACCATGTATTGTTCCAAACTTGTTGTTTCGGGGATGTGGGGCAAGGGATCACGGACGATTCTTGACTGACTGTCCCACACGACAGCGTGATAATTTACCGAAGCGACACCGCCTATTATAGTCAGTATTGCATCATGCTCTGATAAAACGCAATGAACTTCAAGATGGGTAATTTGAGTGGGTGATATAACTGTAGGTTGTTCCCAATTAATAAATAAACCAATGAATTTTCCATGATGGTTTAAAATATTAGCTAAGTCTTTTAATCCTACAGCAATATTTGATGTAGAACATAATCCAAATTCACTTTCTATTTGAGAGATAGTTTTGCCACAAATCATTGCTGCACAAGCCAAAACGCATGATGATGATTTATTTGGTTGTTTTATAGTTATCATAATGAACAAAATTTAAATTGCGGTTAGTATTTCATGGGGTGGGGGCCAATTCAGGTATTCATCGGATGTATTCTTAATCACGCCTTGGTCAGTTCCTGCATCTGGATGTTGAAAAAATCGAGAGGGCGCAGGATAGTGCCACCACTGTCCGGGCAGCGAAGGACCGAAAATTCCAAATGTCCGAATTCCTAAAGCACCAGACAGGTGCATCATCGAAGTATCATTACTGATATTCAAAATATTCTCAGACATGGACGACATTAGTTCTGAAATGGAGAGGTTTCTAGATACATTTTCATCACGAAGGTTAGAGTCATATATACTGTCTTCTTTCGGACCTAAATACCATTGAGTGGAATACCCTCTTTTTTTAACTTCTAAGTTGATATTATGAAAATGACATAGTGGCCATCTTTTTTGCCGAGAGAATCCACCGGGAAAAAATCCAATTTTTTGATGTTGAGTAAATTTTTTATTATAATTTAAAAGTAATGGAATTCGCAAAAAATCAAAATCATTGCAAAAGTATCTTGCGAAGGGATTATACAACTCCATTGCGCTGGTTTTCTCTGTAAAAGGACCGAGTGTTATTGTTTCCGTATAAGTTTTTTTGGATTCAGAAAAATGAGCGCCAATTGAATGTAGGCAAGAAACTTTGTTTATCCATCTTTCCGTAAGCTGAACACTCCATGTGTCTATAATGCAATTACAGGATTCAATTTTGAAAACCTCATCATGAGGAACACATGTCCAATGAGGAAAATTTCTTGATAGAACAGAAAGAACAACTGTTGTGGACGAAAGAATAACCGGCTTAGGCAAAGCTATGTGCAGCGCTGTAAGGGCAGGAATCGCCATTATCGAATCCCCGATAGCGTCGCCCAATAAAATAACAGTTCCCTTAAAAGTCCTCATGCCTCTAGCGTCGCAATTGTGTTCCTGACGGCATTGGCCACCTGATCTACGCTGATAGTCTCCAAGCAACTTGGCAAGCTGCATAAGTTCTCGCAATCTGCCTTTTCGTTTTTTTTGCATCTATAGTCATTTTTTATTGGATAAATGATATCCGAGTAGCTTGACCAAATATTTAGATTACCAAACCCGAAAAGCCCTATCGTTGGGCATCCATTGGTGGCAGCCAGGTGCATTAACGCAGACTCATTCGCAACAATAAGATCAAGGCATTGTAATATGCTTTGTATTTCAGGAAGGGATTTTCCAAAGTGCCAATACCTACATGCAATGTTATTGAGATTTGGACTATTTTCTTCACTAATTAAATGTAGTTCAATATTGGGAAACATTATTTCTATTTTTTTTGAAAGCTCCTCCCACTTTCTAATTGCCCACCTTTTGCATGCAACACTACCGCCTGGAGCAAAACCAATTTTTTTTACTCGTCCTTTCCTTAGTCGAGGGATTCGAATGTGCTCAATCGGCAATTCGGGCCATACTAATCTAAAAAGCATGTAATAACTCGCGGATAGTGACTGACAATTTTGCGGAGATAAAAAGTCTGTATAAGAATGAGAATCTGTGTTGGAGGTTGTGAAGCCAATTTTGCGTTCGGCAGGAAGCGAATGAAATAGGCTAACAGATTCATCGGTTGCTTGAAAATCGAATGCGATATCATACTTGATATGTTTTTTAAACTCGTATCCTTGAGTTTTACCCGAGTATTCGTAGGTTTGAAAATGAAAGTTATCCCCATGAGTATTCAATATTTTTGCACATTCTACATACTTTGAATCAGTTAAAAAAACAAAGTTTAAATTATTAATATAATTGTTTAATGTTAAAATTGGTGGCGAAAGCAAAAGCATGTCTCCAATTTTTCCGAATCGTGTTATTAAAACTTTCAATGTTTAAATGAGCAAATTGAGGATTTTTTCAGCGGCATCTCGTGGCGAGGTGTATTTATCGACAAAGTAATTTCTGGAGCGAGTCTGCCAAGGAAACCACTCTTTAAAATCAGCCTCGACCCATACTGCAAAAATCGGCAGTCCTAAATGTGCTGCAAAGTGCATTGGACCAGAATCATTTCCCGCGTATATGGAACAAGACTCCAAAGTTTCCAAAAGATTTAAAATATCATAGGGTCTGACAACGCTGACCGTTTGCGGTATTGGCATTTTCCAGGAGTATTCCGTAGGTCCCTGATTCCAGATTACTTCTACATTTCTTTCAAAAAGTAATGCTGATACATTCGACCACCAAGCTAAATTCATACATTTCTCTGGTCTTGAAGCGCCAAAGTGCAGAAAAACCCTGTTATTTTTGACAAACATTGACCTCCTTAGAAAAATAGGTGCTTTATCCGATCTCGGATTGTTCCAACCTGTAAAATATTTAAGAACTTCAGCGTCTCGATCACCTTCCATTGGAAATTTTTCAATCAATGCAGACCATTGTTTTATACTCAAAGTCTTATTCTCCTGACCGCATTGAGCAGATGGGCAGAAAAAAAATCTATTTTTTGAATGAATATTTCTCATCAAATTAATTGATGCTTGGCTTCCTATAAAATCAAAAGCCAAGTCCCATTTTTCAATATTTAAATTACGAGCAATGGGATGTGTTGATGAATTTTTTCCATGATGAAGTGAACCAATTGGATATTCGATAACCCTATTTATTCCTGCATATTGCATAAATCGAATCCAGTTTGTTTGAGCGACCATTGTAATCTCCGCACCAAAATCTTCCGCCCAAGGTCTGAAAGCCGACCAAAAAACCATAAAATCGCCAAGGGAGGTTTTTGGTATGCACAACACCTTCACATGCTTTTAATAAAGTAACGATACATATCCAGATTCGTCTTGCCCCCGTGCGAGCTATAGTTGTTAAAAAATGTAGTTATAAGTTCAACATTCCCCACCTCACATGGCAGGAATGTTTTTAAGGAGCTTATCGTGTCCCACCACCCTAAAAGTTCCTTATCCATCCAGGATTCGGGCCGCTGATTAATATTGGGATCTTGTGTTGAAAAATCTGGAAGATAAACATACTCAAAATCTATTAGCGTTCCATCCACAAAAACATTATGCGTTGAGGCTGCGTAATTGTGTCCTCCTGCGGAATGTAATTTTCCTGTGAACTCACCTAAAACGCTGGCAAACCAAAGCAAGTAATCTTCAATTGTTGATTTGCTAAATTTAGAAAGCAATTCACCTATTACGGAAAGGCGCTCTTTTTCATTCAACAAAGGGAGTTCACATATACGGTATTTCGATGAAGAAGCATATACAAAAAGTGACGGGCATGCGGGGTTCCCGTATAGATCGTGTATTGAATCAGGAGACCTGTCTTTTCCTCCCATGGCATCGGGTATTGACTGATATTCCCAAACCTCCATGGGGATGATTGTCCGTATTCCAATGTTATTTAGAGCTACAGATACCTCAACCTCATGTATAGCTGCATCCTTGTTAAATAAACCGAGGTTACCCAACTCAGGGCACCACCCCTGAAACAAGCCATTAGTCCAACCGCACCCTTTAGCGAAGACATAGCAAGTGGAATCCCCATATTGAAAGTCTCCCAGGCATACTGACCGCCCGTGGTGTGACGCAGTATATGCTATGGAATTTAAATCATTACCACTTGGATCTACAAAGAATGGTCCTTTCAAGGACCAATATTCTTTTATACTCGGGTTTTTCCATACCTGAGTTCCTTTTTTAGAGCAGGTAGATATTTTTTGATAAAAATCCATAAAAATAAAGGGGCGGGATTATCTCCCGCCCCTTTTAATTTGGCTTTTTAGCTCTGACGATAGCTAATTCCGCAGTCCCATGTTTGGCTCTTGGAGCAACCTGCACGAACTACGGTGTCAGCCTTAACTACCTTGGAGTAACCAAGAATAGCTTTTTTTTCAGTCTTTTCAGTCTTTTTCATTTTTTGTTTTGATGTTATTCGGCTTATTTATATTTCACAGGGTGATGCCGATTTTTCACGCCAGTGAAAGCTTTCTTGGAGGTGGCGGAGCTCCTGTAATTGTTGGAGGTTGCTTTGCTCCCATCTTTTCGACCACGGAATACATTTGCTCAAGGGCTTGAGCGGTGAGTTGGGAACCTCTTCTTAATGTAACATGGCCATATGCTGTGTGGCTATGATTTGCCAGCGATGAGGAACAGCCGGAGCATGCTCCTCCACCACAACCGAGATTTTCTATTGCAGCACTTTTTGGAGAAAATCCAGTTCCACGAACAGTTTCGGATGCAGCAAGTTGAGGGTCTTGCGCAGGCAAATTCCCAAATGCAGGATCGACACCGAGTTTTATGCTTAGACTTTCTCGGGTTTCGCCGTTACTCAAGAAGCCAGCAGCCAGCATTCGTGCAGTTGACAATCGACAATTAGTAGTCGATGGCGCCAAAGGGTCCCCATGTTCTAACATGGCCAAGCCTGGGCATTTAGTGCACCATAAACACCGGTCATGGGTGCCGCATTCGTGATAATCTTTTAAAGTAATTGTTTGCCACTTTGAAAGCGCATCGTTTATGTCTTCCGAGTAATCATTTGGGAGGGTTGGATAATGGCTGCCGCGACGATGAATGCGGCCATTTTTCCAAACGGCAGCAATTCCCTCATTTCGCACGCTTCCACTTGGAATCGGAAGTGAGTTGCAAGGAACTATATTTCCTTCCGGGTCAAGAGCCATAGTTGTAACCCCAGCTCCGCAGACCGTCGAATTTGGATCCCTTCGAATAAAACGGAAGCCCTCTTCTACAGACCCAACATACAACGGGGAACCGGGGGTAGCAGCCATGACTATAAGTTCCTCTGGCCTTTGAGCCGCCAGCGCAAGTGGAGCTGATGCTCCATCTGCAGATGCGGTCATAAGCATGTCAACCTCGGCACCCGCACCAAGTTGTTCAGCAAGCTTTTGAACTGATGCATAAGATCTCACCGTATGGTTCATCTGAATAGACTTCATGTAGGTGGCTATGCCGTAGTCCCTCATTCGCTTCAGGACATCCGTGCTCTTATTGAATGATCCTGGGATTCGAGTGACCTTATCATGCGTTTCTGCATCATCACTGTAAATGCTAATGCTGACTGAGTTAGGGTAGAGAGTTGCAAGACGGTCTGCATTTTCACCTAAGAGTTTTAATCCATTTGTGTATAACCCTACTTGAAAACCCATGGACCTCATTTGCGACAAAATCTCCCAAAAATCTCGACGCATCATAGGTTCCCCACCACTCAATGTTATGCGGAATACTCCGATGGAACGTAATTCCTCAAGAACTTTAAAAACCTCTTGAGTGGAGAGTTCGTTCGTGTCTCTTTCGGGCTTCTCGTGTGGCAGATGTGCAGCTCCAGGATTGTAACAATGAATGCATCTCTCATTGCATCGCCATGTAATTTCCCAGTGAACAGAATATAGAAACCCATGGTCGGCTATCCATGTCATAAACTCCGTCAGGGGTTCGGTGGCTTCAGAATGCTCAAACGACTTTGGAACTGGAGCCGGTTCCGGATGTTGACTAGCAGAAAAATCTTTTGATTCGCCCGTCTGAATTAAACCATCATCCTCGAGTTGAGTTAGAAATGCCCCCAATTCATCATCCACATCAAGACTATTTGCAAAATCTTGGAGTAGGCTTTTTTCAATTCCATTTTCAATTTTAGACCATATCAAGGATGTCTCTCCATCAAGAAAAAACGAATTGTGAGTTTTTTCATTAAAAACTAGGGACCTTGCATGGCCATCGGTAGTAGAATAAGATCTAAAACTCGTCCAAGGAGTTGGTTTAATTTTTAGAGTCTTCATAGTCTGCATAGTGTTAATCTCAATTTTTATCTCCGCCCCCCCATTGATGATCCGCCCATTTTAGAAAGAGCAGGAGCTACAGCTACGAACAACGCCAAAAAAATAACAAGTAAAGGCCAAAGAGGCCACCCCCATATAAATATAGCTAATATAATTGCAAAGCTTCCAAAATCGGGGTTAATATAATAAAGCAGTATTGCGGCCAACAGAGATGGTAGTCCTATTTTCCATCTAACTAAAACCTTGGAAATTGCATTACGACTAACATAAGACAATCCGAAAAGAACGCCTCCCCCAATGCAAGACCCTAAAATAGTAAAAAATAAAACCGGAAGAAAACCACTATGGTTTGCCCACCCCCACAGGAATCCCAATATCAATCCAGACAATGTAAAGATTCCCATGCCTAAATTTTGAAACAGAGTAGGACCAGGTTCAGAAAATAATCTAGAGCAATATTGACCTACTTTCGGCAACTGAAATAATTCCAAAGCTTTTTGTGTATTATTATCCATGTTATTAAAATGCGATTAAATGCTTATTAGGATTAATATAATTCTAGTCGTTTGTTATTTAAAGCTTTTTCATTGAGGGTTATTACTCCGGCAACTACTAAATTCTTTCTGGGTGGCTGATTGAATGAAGACATGCCTACAGATTGTGGTTTACAGCCGCAAATTTCTGGGCTTCCGCACTATTGATTGTGGCCACTGGAGTCAATAAGCCACCCAGAAAATTCTTTGGCCTTCTATTGATTATTTACTGCCCTAAAAAATCCTGTTAAAAATCCTCTTAAAATCTGAAAAATAATTACAAAAGGGAAAAAGAGTATTTTAAAGAATGTTTTCATATTTATTGTCTGATGGTTTTTTAATTTTGTTTTTGGCGTTTATTTTGGTTAAATCAAAAGTTGGCCGCCATGTTCACCAACTTTTGAAAGTTTTATAAGGTTAACCAAACTTTGTTAGGTCTTCCTCCATCGATTGTTAAAACTCTGGCTGCAGCTAAAATTGGCAAAATATAGGGAATTACCATCGTGGATCGTTTGCTTTGTGGGGCCCGAGTTGTGAGGTCGAGTGGTCCAGGATTGCTTATACAGGCACCGATCTCGCAGGCTTGCACCTTGGAGACATGGTTATTTCGGATGAGGTATTCCAATGCACAGCGGAATGCTTCTTTCGAAATAGGGATTTTGCTGCCACCACCAGTCAAAATTGTCAGATCATTCTGAGTTTTGGCGACTATATCAAACTCGCTTCCATTTACTTCATCCGGCGTCTTGAACAAGGGTTTGGACTTCGCGGTCGCTACCCTCTTTGATTCCTTTATTTGAGACCAAATAGCATCTATAAGAGTCTGCGTTAGCGTTTTCATTTTTTCTCGAATTCCATCAATTCACGGGCAAGGAGGTCACGGACGAGGCGGGAAAATGAAACGCCTTGTTTTGCGGCATATTTCTTGGCATGGCGAAGGAGTTCGGGCGGGAGGGAGATTCCCATCGACTTGGCTTTTTTAGTGCTCGCGATGCGGACATTAGGCATTTCATGTCGAACGATACCAATTGTTGGCATTGCTTGAAGAAAAATATGAGGTGAAGACCCCAGA